>ERZ779877.271-NODE-271-length-60036-cov-4.010187_pt1 | contig 60036 bp, 53 predicted proteins | sample MGYA00511556_ERZ779877 | MGnify/ENA primary metagenome ERZ779877 (study PRJEB29588, sample SAMEA2159338) | human gut metagenome | biome: human gut; feature: human-associated habitat; material: faeces | place: Denmark | collected 2008/2010 ... | reverse complement strand
ACCTGGAGGCGCTGCGCCTGGCGTTCCTTCGGGATGCAGCTCTCTCCCCCGGGGCGTTTTTGTGCCAGCTGCGGAGTTGAGCAGTTTGGCCCGCACCTTTGTGCATTTTGCTCACGGTAATTGATTTCGATTTATGGAAAGCGTAAAAATACACAAAAACACTTGACAGTAAAAGAAATCTATTGTACATTATAGACACAGGAAAGGAGTGAGTCCCATGGGCTAGTTAGCTCAGAGATTCCCAATCATCCCTGCACCGTTCGGAATCGAGGAATTCCTCAAAACGCGAAACTCCGGAAGAACCCAAAGACGAAACACACCTCACGATGATGAGCCACACGAGAATCGAGTTTTGGTAGCAACCAGAGCAGACGTCTGCGTGTACCGATGTTTTATGGATTGGCAAACCCCTGAGTTCCCCTGTTTCCCCAGCATCCGGACGGTATCTCAAGAAAGCAAGAGGTAAAGCATATTGGAAACTCCGATCCAGAAGTAGGCCCCCCGTTCGTCGTTGGAGCGAGCGGGGGGTTGTGCTGTATCTGGGACCTGCGCCTTCCGCGCATAATCATCGGTATCGTCGCCGGTGCTGGCCTTGCAGTCGCAGGCGCCACGATGCAGAGCACCCTGAAGAACCCACTTGCGGACCCTTACACCACCGGGATCTCCTCGGGAGCCGCGTTCGGTGCGACGATAGCGATCTGCTACGGCACCGGGATATTCGGGAGCGGGGGATCCATAGTGGTGAACGCTTTCGTGTTCGCCCTCATCCCCACCGCCCTGATCGCGGTGATATCTGTGACCAAGAAGGTCTCCCCTGTGAGCATGATCCTTGCCGGCATAGCCGTGATGTACATATTCAACGCCATGACGACTGTGATGAAGCTGTGGGCCAACCCGGATGACCTAGCCTCCGTGTACAGATGGGAGGTCGGCAGCTTCGAGGGCCTTGACTGGGGGGACGTTCCCATAATGACCGCCTTCACCGCGGTCGGCTCCCTGTTCCTCCTGCTGGTCTCCAGCAAGATGAACGTGCTTTCGACCGGCGACGAGAACGCCAAGGCGCTGGGGATCGACGCGTCGAAGCTCCGCATGGTGTGCCTCGTGGTCGTGACCCTCGTCACGGCTTCGATCGTCAGCTTCACCGGGGTGATCGGGTTCGTGGGGCTCGTGGCCCCGCATGTGGTCAGGATCTTCATCGGCTCCGACAACAGGTACCTGATCCCCGCATCCATGGCGCTGGGCGCGGCGCTCCTGCTCGTAGCCGACCTGGTCGGGAGGACGGTCATCGCCCCGGCGGTGCTGGAGGTGGGTGTGGTGACCGCGTTCATCGGCGGACCGCTGTTCCTGTACCTGGTCATCCGCCAGAAGAGGGAGGCGTGGTGAATGGAGGTCCGCGTCGAGGACATGAGCTTCGGCTACGGCGACCTGCCCGTGCTGCACCACATCGACCTGGTGCTCGACAGGCCGGGGCTGGTCTGCATCGTCGGACCCAACGGGGTCGGCAAGTCCACGCTGATCAAGTGCATGAACAGGATCCTGACCCCTTCCTCCGGAAGGGTGACCGTGGACGGCATCGATATCCGCGACATCCCGCTCCGGGACCTGTCCAGGGTCGTCGGGTACGTCCCGGTGACATCCGGCGATGCGTTCTCCATGACCGTCCTGGACACGGTCATGATGGGGAGGTACCCTTACCAGAGGCTGGGGAGGGTCTCCGATCTGGACATGACCATCGTCAGAAGGACGCTCAACATGATGGGCGTGAAGCATCTGGCACTCCGCAACTTCGACGAGCTGTCCGCCGGACAGCACCAGAGGGTGGCGATAGCCAGGGGGCTCGCACAGACCACCAGGGTGCTGATCCTCGACGAGCCCACGTCCAACCTGGATGTCAGGCATCAGCTGCAGGTGACTGAGCTCCTCAGGGACCTGGCCATATCCAACGGGATGACTGTGGTCATGATCAGCCACGATCTCAACGTGTCAGCGAAGTACGCCGACACGATCGTCATGATGGCCCTCCCGGGGGTGGTTCACATGGTGGGCACCCCCGAGGAGGTCCTGATGGAGGACACCATCCGGTACGTCTACGGCGTCGACTGCAGGATAATAGAGGATGAGGGGAGGCCCCATGTGATCCTGAAGGGCGCCCTCCCAGACGATGTCATCAGGGAGATGCACGGAGACCGAGGCGGGCGGGAACATATTTGATGCTCCTCCGCTTTCGAACCATCGTCATGGATATCCAAACCGCCAAAGACAACGTGAAGAGCGCGATCGTATCGTATCTGGGCAAGGACGCGGCCGGGAACTACATCATCCCGCGCAGCAGGCAGAGGCCCCTCATGCTCATAGGAGCCCCGGGGCTCGGCAAGACGGCCATCATGTCCCAGATCGCCGCGGAGCTGGACATAGGCTACGTCGGATACACGATCACGCACCACACCCGCCAGTCCGCCATCGGTCTCCCCATGATCGAGACGAGGGAGTACGGCGGTTCGGAATACCCCATCACCAGGTACACCATGAGCGAGATCGTCGCATCCGTCTACGATGCGATGGAGGAGCAGGGTCACAGGGAGGGCATCCTCTTCATCGACGAGGTCAACTGCGTTTCCGAGACCCTGTCGGCCGCGATGCTTGACCTCCTGCAGAACAAGAAGTTCGGCCCTCACAGGATTCCGGACGGATGGGTGCTTGTCGCCGCCGGGAACCCCCCGGAGTTCAACTCCTCCGCAAGGGAGTTCGACATCGCCACCCTGGACAGGATCAGGGTCATAGAGGTGGAGCCTGACACTGACGTCTGGATGAGGTACGCCATGAGCGCCGGCATCCACGACACGATAACGTACTATCTACAGGTCAAACCCCAGAACCTCCTGAGGATCGAGAACACCCCGGACGGACCGGCGTTCGTCACACCCAGGGGATGGGAGGACCTCTCCACCGTGCTCAAGGAGTACGAGCGCCTGGGCCTGGAGACGGACGTGGACCTTATCTCGCAGTACGTCAGATTCCCGGAGATAGCCGCGGAGTTCAAGCGGTACATGGACTTCCACAGGAAGTACAGCGAGGACCACGACGTCGACGCGATACTGAATGGCACCGCCGAGGAACCGGCGGCGATATCCGGTTCCGGTGCGGAGGAGAAGCTGTCCCTGATCTCGGTGATCATCGGGAGGCTCAGCGCCGAGGCGGACGAGGGCATGGACCTGACCGACCTCGTGTCCAGGCTCGACAACCTGCCGGAAGGCGGGATCCCCGCACTGAGGACTGAGCTCAGGAGGTCGCTGGAATCCAACGGCACCTCGGACGCCAGAAGGTCCGCTGCATACTGCCTTTCCGCCCTGGAGGGCGCCGGGGACCCCGCAGAGCTCCGCGAGGGCTGCGCCAGATCCCTGGAGACGCTCAGGAGGGACTTCGACAGGCATCTGGACAACGCCATGTCGTACATGATCGCGGCCTTCGGGAAGGGGCAGGAGCCCGTCTCCCTGCTCGCAGGTCTGATCGGATGCTACAGCGTGGTGATGTTCTCGGAGGTTACGGGGCCGCTCTACAGGTACAACGAGGAGCTCCTCACATCCGGGCGCGACAGACGCCTGGTCGAGATGGCGGAGGGGCTCCGATGGCGAACAAGGTAGATTCGGAGCCGTGCGACGGCGGATGCCGCATAACCAGGCTGGTGTCCACCGACCGCGAGATAGCGGTCCCGGAGACCGTCGGCGGCAGGACCGTCGTGTCGATAGGCCCGTCGTTCCTGAACGGCTCCCCAGCAGCCGACGGGAGGACCGTGAGGATCCCCGCATCCGTGAAAGAGATCGATCCCGATGCCTTCACCGGGATCATCGGGATCAAGGCGATAGAGTACGGCGGGACCATGGAGGAGTTCAGCTCGTTCGGCATATTCGCCGAGTTCGACTGCGAGGTATCCACGGGCGACGGCCACGAGTTCAGGTTCCTGAACGGATACCCCATGGGATTCCCCGGGTTCGACAGGGCCATCCAGACCATGAACTTCAAGATGGACCAGGATCTGGCCATGAAGAGGCTCAGGGACCCCGTGCTGCTGACCGACGAGTGCAGGGACCGCTACCGGGAGTACCTGTCCAGCAGGATCATGCCCAGGGCGGAGCAGGCCGTCACCCAGGGGGACACCTCCAAGCTCGCCGAGATGATCTCCACCGGGATGTTCGACGACGCCTCTGTGAGGGCCCTGATGGAGAGGTCCCTCCGCTCGGGTAAGACCGCCGTCACCAGCATGCTTATGTCCGTGCTGTACTCGAGAAAAGGATGAGGGGGCGCCGGGCCCCCTGGGTTTTCACGCGGAGAGCACGAACTCCGCGATGTCGTCGATGACGGACTGGTTGAAGGTCATCGGCGTGAGGTAGTAGTCGGCGGAGGTGCCGTCGTACTGGCCGGGTATGCTGAACAGATGGTTCAGACCCACGTACGCCTGGCTCTGGACGTTCTCCTTGCCTTCGAGGATCTGCATCCAGAGGCTGTAGTCGCTGTCATATGTCACCTGCCAGTCGGATGTCCCCTGCAGGAACAGCATCGGGACCACCAGGTTCTGCGCTATCGAGGCGACGTCGTAGTCGTCGATGCTCTTCAGGTAGTAGGCGGACATGCCGAAGACGGTGGTGGACATGAGCTCCCCGTCGGTCATGCCGTCGAGGCTGCGGGACAGCTGGAGTTCGGCCTCGAGATACTGTATCATGAAATCCTTCTCGGCTCCGTCGGGCATCTGGTCCACAATCAGCATGTTCTGGTCGTAGGAGATCTCCGCAAGGGACCTCGGACTCCCTGCGAGGGATACCATCCCGTCGTACAGCCCGTCGGACTTCTCGACGATGGCGGGGGCCATCATGGCTCCGAGGCTGTGTCCGACGACGTACACCCTCTCGTATCCCATTGACTTCAGGAGTGCGGCAGCGGCGACAGCATCGTCCACCGTCTCGTAGTCGATGTCCAGGGAGCCTCCGAGTGCCAGGGACGTCCAGGGCTCGGAGTAGGTCCTGTCGTCGTACCTCAGCACATCCACGCCCTGCTCGGCGAGCCCCCATGCCAGCTGCTGGAAGATCCAGCTGTGCCCGGTCCCGCAGTCCATGCCGTTGGGTCCGGAGCCGGAGACGAGCACCACCGCGACGGAGTGGTCGGAGTCCTCGGAGGATGCGATGAGACCGTCGAGCTTGCTCATCCCATTGGGACCGACCTGCACCGCCTCCTCCACGATGCCGTCTGGCAGGGGCTGGTCGGAGGGGAGGTCGCGGGGCGTGATGTAGAACCCCACCACACCCTCGTCGGACTCGACGGTCCACAAGAGGATTCCGGAGTATGCGTATTCCATGTACGTGCATGAGACGCCGTCGGCGTCCGGGCGGTACGAGTCGCCGATCGATACGAGCGGCCCGTAGTTCGCCTCCTCCGAGGCGTTCAGGTTCAGGATGTACTCCTCGAAGTACTCCAGGCCGCCGAGGGCGTCGAACTCGGCCCTCAGCTCCGGAGCCAGGGAGTCATATGCCGCGATGCAGTCCCCTCCGGCGAGAGCATCGGCGAAGTCGGATGACGGACCGTCGTCCTCTGACGGCGTGTACTGCCAGGAGAACAGCAGGACGATGACGATGACGACCGTGGCCACGGCTGTCAGCTTGATGTTGCCTTTCTGCATGGAGCCGTGATGGTGGAACAGGGTTAAGGGAGTTTGGACCTCCCGTCCGGGTCGCCGGAGGGCGCCCGACGGTCAGGTCTGAGAACAAGGAGTAATCGGTTTGGTGGTGTGTGTCTGAGAGGCTCACTGAGCGGGCTCCCACTTGCACCTGACGGGGGACACGATGGCGCCCTCGGCCTTGAGCTCCTTGAACGCCTTGTCGATCTCCTTCCTGTCGATGCCGGTGGCCTTCTCGACCTCGCCGGCGCTCATGGGCTTGCCGGCTTCCTTCATGGCTTTGATGACATCATCCTTGACAGTCATGTTAACACCGTGAACTACCGATGCAGGGACTGTTCTTAAAGATGTCTGAGCAACCACAACATTTGAATCCGTCACGGCATCTGCGAGTCGCATGGAGGAGGCACCGTACCGGGAAAGAGCGGTCGCGTTCGTGAGGAGACAGGCGGTCCTAACGGTCTCCGCCGTGCTGGCCGTCATCTCGATGGCGCTGGTCCCTCCGTCGGCGGAATATCTGGACTACATCGATGTCCGCATGCTCTGCATCCTGTTCTGCTTCATGGCCGTGGTCGCCGGCATGAGGGAGTGCCACCTGTTCGGCGCCCTGGCGGGACGCCTGCTGGCCGGAAGGAGGAGCCTGAGGGCGCTCTGTCTGATCCTGGTCATGCTCCCGTTCCTCTGCTCCATGTTCATAACCAACGATGTGGCGCTGATCACCTTCGTGCCGTTCACCATACTGGTGCTGGGTATGGCCGGGGAGAAGAGGAGCATCCTCCCCGTCGTCGTCCTCCAGACGGTAGCCGCCAACCTCGGCAGCATGCTGCTACCCTTCGGGAACCCCCAGAACCTGTTCATCTACTCCAGATACGGCATAGGCACCGGGGAGATGGTCGCCCTCCTGGCGCCGTTCGTCCTCATAGGAGGCGTCGCACTCTGCCTGATGTGCGCCGGATTCTCCACCCGCGAGGTGCATGTGGGGATGAGCAGGGACCGCGAGGTCCGCAGCAGGGGCTTCCTGACCATGATGTTCATCCTGTTCGCGCTGTGCATCCTGACGGTGCTCCATGCGATCCCCTGGCAGGCCGTCCTAGCCGTGACGGTCGCCGCCATCGGCCTGACCCATAGAAAGGTCCTCGCCAAGGTGGACTACGGTCTGCTCCTGACGTTCGTGTGCCTGTTCATCTTCACCGGGAACATAGCGCAGGTTGACGCCGTGGCGGACGCACTGGGCGGGATGATGTCCTGGGACCCGATGCTCGCCTCCCTCGGTGTCAGCCAGGTCATCAGCAACGTCCCCGCGGCCACCCTCCTCTCCGGTTTCACTACGGACTGGCAGGGCCTCCTCGTGGGGGTCGACATCGGCGGATTCGGAACCCCCATCGCCTCCATGGCGAGCATGATCTCCCTCGGAATCTACTCGAAGACGGAGGACGCGGATGTGAGGAGGTATCTGATGTGGTTCACCGCCGCCAACGTAGCGATGATCCTCATACTCGTGCCGATCCATTATCTGCTGTGATCTGGAATCTAAAGACGTTGATTTTCTACCTCCGAAATCATCTAAAAATCTTGAAATTCCTTATCAAAAAATACCTAAATCTCTTGAAACTCAATAATGGAGAGATATCGTGAGAAGAAAGGTGACGGAAGAGCTTCTGATATGGAAGAATTCGGGACCCAGAAGTGTCTTGTCATCCGCGCGACACTCCGAATCGGAAAAGTTCTACCCATATCACCAATGCCGACGAACTGAACAGGCTGGTCGAGAGGAAGGATGGTTTGGCCGGGCGGAATGACCCGGCGTGATGTGATCAGTATCCGTTGTAGTGGACCTTCTCGGGTCTGTACCTGTCCTTGTGGGGCTCGGGCTTCTCCTTCGGATATCCGACGGCCACGATGCAGAAGGGCATCAGGTTCTCGGTCAGGTCGAAGATGTCCGAGATGGCGTTCATCCTCTCCCTCACGGGGGCGATGCCGATCCAGACCGTTCCCAGGCCGAGACTGGTGGCGCTGAGCATGAGGTTCTCGGTGCATGCGCCCAGGTCCTGCTCCCAGAACTGGGGGGCGGTCATGACGTCCCTGTTGCCCAGGACCACGATCGCCAGCGGCGCCTTGGACACCGGACCTCCGTAGGGGGAGGCCTTGGAGAGCGCCTGGATGTACTCGGGGTCGTCCACCACGATGAACTCCCAGGCCTGCTGGTTCCTGGCGGAGGGAGCGTTCATCGCCGCCTCGAGTATGCGGTCTATCTTGTCCTTCTCTACCTTTCCGGGCATGTAGTCCCTTACGCTGACTCTGGTGAAGAGCTCGTTCATGGTATCGGGAACGAATCATCGGGAATCGGGATAAAGGTATGTGGGTACCCGGAGAAATGAAGTGGTGTTAGGGAAAGATGCCGGGGGACCGCCCCGGCTGTTTGTTCGTCAGTGGAACTTCCTGAAGAGGAACAGGCCCACGAACACGACGACGATCACCACTACAACGACGATGATCCAGGTGTTGGACGAACCCTCCTCGACCGGGGACTCCGTGAACGTGGCGGTGAACGTCATGTCATCGGTCACGGTCATGCCCTCGGTGTAGCCCTCCCATCCGGCGAAGGTGAACTTGATGCCGTTGGCATTCTCCTTCACAGGATCCTCGGGCGGGACTATGGCCTCCTCGAACAGGTACTTGTCCTCCTTCACGGTCACGCCGTCGACCACGAACTTGATGGTGTACTCGTGGTCGGATTCGATGAACAAAGCGTCAAAGATTACATCCCCTGTAACGGTCATCCCCGAGGTGTATCCTCCCCATCCAGTGAACCTGTAGTCGATGCCATCGTCAGAGGTTTCTTTGACTGGATCCTCAATCGGGGGGACGATGGTGTCACCGTATTTCATTACGGTAGACTGGACGATCTGACCGTTAGAAAGGAACTGTATGGTGTACTCACGAATTGTCTCTGTGAACACCGCAGTAAACGTCACATTATCGCTAACGGTCATGCCCTCGGTATAGCCTTCCCAATTGGAGAATGTGTAGATACACCTGGCATCGGTCTCCTTTGTGGGATTCTCGGGAAGCTCGATCACAGTGTTGTAGTACAAATCCTGATGAAGGTATGTCTCTCCGTCCACAATGAAGTCCACACTGAACAGTTTATAGGTGTAGACAAGTGTGAGCACAACATCGGAATCTCCGACGGTAAACGTGGTCAGATCGATAGGTTCCGTCTCGTCAACAGCATAGTCAAAGACTTCGATTTCATATCCGTGAACTGTAGCTTCCAGAGGTAGCTCGACAGTAGCTCCAGTGTCATAGATGGCGAAACCCAGATTCCCAACGGACTCGGGGGAATCGACGGTAACGAATCTGACGATGTTCTTACTAGGTTCGATATAATCCATCGTGGCGAATTCTGGGTGGGCCTCGGTATCAACCATGCTAGGTGCACGGTACGAGCAATAAGCCTGGGATCCGAGGTTGAAGGCATCGGTTCCAATTGTCTCGGGATCCGAAACAAAATCGACGAGCATGAGACTCGAGCAACTGTTGAACGCATTGGAGCCAATCTGCACGGATCCATTGATGGTCACGTATCTAAGCTCTGTGCAGCCCCTGAAGGCATCATTCCCGATACTTGTAACGGTATCTGGTATGATGACTTCCTCTACGTCAGTTCCCACAAAGGCGCTTCCGGCTATCGATGTAACCGTGTATGTAGTTCCACCGATGGTTATCTCGGAGGGTATATCCACAACAGTGTCGTTACCGTTATATTCGTGAAGGGTCGCTGTATCTATGTCCGGGGTCCACACAAATCCATTGTCCCTAGCCTGAGCGTCGCTCTCGTCCGTCACCACGACCGCACAGGCGATCATGGCTAGAGCCAAAGCTACCACTGCTATCGATCTTTTCATGCAGATCATCGCATCCCATCCTGCTGGATTTCGTATGCGTTAATATATATTAGAATGTGAGGGGTCGATAGGATACTACGGAATCCGTAGAATGGGACATACCGTGTACGGGTATGCACAGCATGTCTGGAAACGGATCGAGATGTTTTGGGTGAGACATGGGAAGTGGCGGGGATGGCCCCGCCGAGGATGTCCTCACCTCCTCTTCTTGTTGGCCCCGGGCTTGTACGCCTTCAGGTACTTCAGCACCGCCTGGTCGTCCTCGGAGTCGGACCACTCCGGGGTGTAACCGCCCTTCATGTACTCGTTGTACCAGTCTACGCACTGCTGCATATAGTCCTTCATGTCCAGCTTGTCCTTCACGATCACGAAGGTGTTCTCCGGGATCGGGACCCACTGCTTCGGCCTGTCGTAGTCGGGATCCTCAAGGAACCCAACGAGGAATACTATCCTGTCCAGGTTGGAAAGCTCCGCGTACAAGGACGCCTGGAGCATGTACGACATCGGGACGTTGGTGTAGCCGCCCTCGTCATCCCTCCACTTCTCCCTGTCACCGGAGGTCTTGATCTCCAGGATGTATGCTCTCTTACCATCCTGCTGGATGTACCCGTCCACCATGCCGCCGAAGACCTTCTCGTTGTGGAAGTGGTCGTAGCCGCACTGCTCCTTCGGCACGGGCTCCTCGACCGCAAGCCTCGTCCCCTCCGGTACGCCCAGGGGCCCGGACAGCAGCGACGTGACCCTGGTGCCGAGGTACTCCCTGAGGACGGGCTCCAGGATGTTCCCCGCATCGATGTACTTGTTGGCCTTGTCGCCCGGATAGAGCCCCGCCAGTTCGCACGCCACCTTGAAGGGTGTGGCGAACTCGCTCATGCCGAGGATCGGGGCGACCCTCGTGCCGGTGATCTTCTTCAGCCTGTACGTGTCGAAGATGACCGTCCTCTCATCCTCGTCGATGTCGACGATTCCAGCGCGACCGTCAAATGCCATGCGATGTCGAACGGACGGGAGGTACAAAAAGGCTCACTCCCGATGCTCGGAACGGCGGGCCTAGCGGCGTTTCGTCAGGATTGCGTTGACCCAGGCCGTCCCCCTGGGGTCGGCGGTGTTCCAGACGTCGGACGCCTCGAAGCCCGCGGATTCCGAGAGGACCGGCACCTCCACATCGTCCATGTCCGTGTACCACCTGCCGTCGCGTATGCCGTAGAACCTGCCGAGCTTGAACGACATGTAAAGGACCCCGCCGTCCACCAGCGCCCTGTTGATCAGTGTGAGCGCCTGCGGGATCTCGTCACCCTTCAGATGGAGGAGCGAGGCGCATGCCCAGACCCCGTCGAACTCCCCGACGTAGTCAAGGTCCAGGATGTCCAGGCACCTGACCTCGGACCCCGTGTTCTCCGATGCGACGCGGCACATCCCCTCGGACCCGTCCACCGGCACCACGGAGAACCCCATGCCCCTGAGGGCGATCGTGTCCCTGCCGGAACCGCATCCCAGGTCGAGGACCCTGCCCCCCTGCGGGAGGCGGGAGGCGAACCTTCCCAGTAGGTCGGTCATGTCGTTCGAAAGGGTGGATTCGGAATATCCCTCCGGGTCGTGGTCGTAGTAGGCCCTGGTCGTAGGCTCCATGGTGCTGAATCGTATTGGGGCACATAAGACATACCGTCCCATACCGGCGCCATCGCGTTGCAGAAACAACAAAATGCCTTTGATGACGGATGCCCATCCTGCCACGATGTCCGACGTAGAGAGGAGCATTGCCCGCGAGAAGGAGACCATGGAGGTCATGATCGGGATGTACTGCCGCGGCAACCACCGCCCCGGGAACGGGCTGTGCCGGGATTGCATCGAGCTACGCGACTACGCCTTCGGCAGGATCGACCGCTGCCCCATCAGGGAGAGGAAGGTGAAGTGCTCGAGATGCGAGATCCACTGCTATAGCCCGGAGATGCGCGACAGGATCAGGGCCGTGATGAGGTACAGCGGGCCGAGGATGGCCCTGCACCCGATGATGGCGCTGAGACATCTGATGACATGAAGGGACCGCCGTCCGGGGACGGCGTAAATGGTTTTCAGCTCCTCTTGACGACAATGTGCACCGCGAGGAATATCACACCGAGTACGATCGCGGCGACAATCCAGATGAGGGCGTCCCCCATGATCTCGTCGGAATCCGGCAGACCGTAGTTCTTGTACTCATCATACGAGACCGTGGTGCCAGCTCCGAAGGCGGATTGCGGGAACTCGGGAGCGTCGGTGAATATCTCCACGTTCACGGGATCCCCTCCGGCGGAGAGGTCGAAGGCACCGTCGCCGACGGTCAGCTCCTGTGATGCGATGGCGACGGACCTAAGTCCGGAGCAACCCTGGAAGGCCTCCGAGCCTATGGTCGTCACGGACGCGGGCATCTCGACGGTCGTGAGGGAGCCCGCCGACTCGAAGGCTCCGGCGGAGATCGTGACCGTACCCTCCGGGACTGAGAATTCCGAGGATGAGGCGGCGGACGGATACCTGACCAGGGTCCTGAGGTCCTTGGAGTACAGGACCCCGTCGACGGATGCGTACACCGTGCTGTCCCCACTTACGGTGAAGGATGTGAGGGAATCGCATCCCTGGAAGGGCCTCTCGCCCATGTCCCTGAGGGTGGACGGGATGACTACGGTCTGAAGCTGGGAGCATCCGGAGAACGCGGTCGCATCTACGGTGGTGACGCCCTCCGGGATCGAGAACCCGGTGAAGGCCGTCCCGGCGAACGCCGATGCCTCGATGGTCCTCAGGGAGGGGTCCTCTCCGAAGGCGATCTCATCGAGGGATGTGCAGCCGCTGAAGGTCCCCTCGGGTATCGCGCTGACGTCATCAGCTATGGTCACGCTCCCGAGCGACCTGCAGGACTCGAACACACCGTCACCCATGGTGCGGCACCCGGGCATGGTGACCTGTGTGAGTCCGGATGCGGCGAATGCCTGGTCTCCGACGGTGTTCACTGAATCCGGGATCGAGACCGCAGACAGCGATGTGCATCCGTAGAAGGCGCGGTCGTTGATCGTGGTTGCCCTGTCGGGGATCTCGAATGTTGAGAGGGCCGTGCAGCCCTCGAAGGCGGAGATGCCGATGGAGACTGAACCTGTGGCCGTCCAGATCACGGACTTCAGGGATGTGCATCCCTCGAACGACGATTCACTCATGGAAGTCACAGAGGAAGGGATCGTAGCCTCTGCCAGCGAGACGCAACCGCTGAACGCGCCCACCCCTATGTCGTTCAGACCGCTGTTGAGCGTCAGCGTGGTGATCGCTGAATCTGCGAATGCGTGATCTCCTATCTCATCCACCGATGTTAGGAAGGTGACCGTCTGAAGTGATGATCCCGCGAAAGCTGAACCGCTTATCGTCGTCACCCTGTTGGGGATGCTGTACTCTGTACCTGCCTTACCCGCAGGATAGGCCACGAGCTGCGTGCTGTTGACGTTGAGGAGAACACCGTTGTTGGCAGTGAATGACCTGTTGTCTCTGGATACAGTGAACTGCGTCAGGGAATCACAGTAGCTGAAGGCCCCGGCACCGATTGTCGACACCGACGACGTGATCTCCATCCTCGTGATCTGTGAGCCGCTGAAGGCGTATGAGCCGATGGTGTCCACATCGGCGGGTATGCTGTATGTGCCCGTCTTGCCGGCAGGATACTGGACTATCGTGTCCTTATCATGGTTCAGCAGGACGCCGACGTCCGATGAATAGTTCCTGTTGCCGGAATCCACGGTGATCTCTGTCAGTGATGAGCATCTGGAGAACGAATGCGAATAGCTGGTGACCCTAGACGGTATCTCCACGGACTGCACCGCGTCATTGCATGAGAACGCGTCCGCTCCGAGGGTCGTGAGTGAATCGGGCAGTACCACCTCGGCTATGTCGAGCCCGTAGAACGCCCTTGTCTGAATCTGTGTGAGATTTGCTGCCTGAGTGAAGTCGACCGAGGTCACTGACGAGCCCATGAAGGCCTCCTCTCCGATCCTTGTGACCTCCAATGTCCTTCCGTTGTATTCCACCTCGGCGGGAATGACGACCTCTGATGAAGCACCCTCCCATCCGATCACCGTTACACTGCTCGTGCCCGCCACCTCGTAGACGAGGCCCCCGTCGGTGAACTGTTCACCAACACCGTCGGAACCATCGCCTGAGAACGCCACCGCGACCATCGCGATGACGGCAACGAGCGCGATTGCCTTGATCGTCGTGTTCATGAGAATCTGAACACCGTAATCGTCTGAAGGATATTAAAGAGGGGGCGGGACGTCCGATTCGGCCCGAAACCGTCCTATCCGGGCCGGTGCATTATCGGCCATGGACGACGGAGAGCCGAGGTCATGCATAGACTGCGGGACGAAGGGATGCGGCGGGAAGGGCGGCAGACGCCCCGGGTTCTGCCTGACGGACCGCATCCCGGACGGCATGCTGGAGGAGTCGCTGTCCCATTACGGGGACGGCCTCGAGGGGAGGATAATGAGGGTCGCTGCGACCGTGGAGCACGACGGGTATCTGAGATGGTGCAGGGTCCAGGAGACGATGGAGTTCGCGAAGCGCATGGGATTCAGGAAAATAGGGATAGCCAACTGCCTTGGACTCCTCGAGGAGGCGAGGACCCTCGCCGGGATCCTGCGCTCCAACGGATTCGAGGTGTTCGGCGCCTCCTGCAAGACGGGCATGGTGCCGAAGACGGACGTGGGCATCGACCCGGAGTGCTGCGAGATAGGGCCGAACATCTGCAACCCCGTCCTCCAGGCCGAGATCCTGAACAGCCACGGGACGGAGCTGAACATACTGGTCGGGCTGTGCGTGGGCCACGACAGCCTGTTCTACATGAACTCGAAGGCGCCCGTGACCACCCTGGTCGTGAAGGACAGGGTCCTGGCCAACAACCCTGCCGGAGCACTGTACGCCGCGGGTTCGTTCTACAAGGGGCTGAACGGATGCATCGGCCGCGGGGACGACGCCGGGAAGCGGTGACCTTCAGTCGAAGACGATCTCGTCGGAGCCGACGGAATCCGCCAGCCTCCTGGTCAGCAGCCCCAGCTCGAGCGATGCGGCGTATGCGATACCCGAGGGGACCAGACACGTGGCCGTCAGCAGCCTGCGGTTCTCCGGGGAGTTCACGGCACCGGAGGCGAAGTCGATGACGTCCATCTCCGAGATGCGACAGACCCTGCCGGCGTACTCCTTGACGCTGGCGCAGTCAGAATCGATTGAGACGTCCAGATCGCCGTCGTCCCTTCTGGACACCGTCACCCTGATGGTCTTCCCGCAGGTGTTCATCCTCACCGTGACAGTTGACGCCATGGCATCACCCGATCTCAGGACGAGTCGCGGATCCTCTCGACGGCCCGCCCGATCCAATCCTTCTCGGACAGCGCGTGCTGATGCATGTACGAGCCGATGCTGTTGCCCCTCACCAGGCCGTCCATCCTGTCCGAGATCCCCAATCCCCTCCTGACGGAGAACCCGAACTCGGCATCGGCTGACGGGAACACGTCGGAGTAGTGGTACTCGTGTCCGCGGACCGTTCCGGCGAACGCTGGGTTCGACGGCTCCGCATCCGCGATCACGTATGTCGGCCCGTGGCGAACGCCGGTCATCCTGGCCTCGGCATCGAAGACGCCGGCCATGGGATGGACCGCACCGTCCTTGTCAGTGATGGACCTGCACATGCTCATGAGGCCCCCGCACTCGCCTATGACCATCCTGCCGTTCTGCGACTCCGCCCTGAGGCCCTCCAGGAAGTCCGTGTTGGCGGAGAGCTGATCGGCATGGAGCTCCGGATACCCGCCGCCCAGATAGTACAGGTCGGCATCGGGCAGACCGTCCCCGTCGGTGGGGCGGAAGGTCGTGACCTCGAACCCCGAGGCCCTGAGGCACTCGATGTTCTCCTCGTAGTAGAAGCAGTAGGAGTCGTCCACCGGCACCGCCGCTTTCAGCCCGCAGCTCCTCTCGGTGTACGGTGAGTAGGTCGGGAGGTCGGACGGGCTGGACTCCGCTATGTCCAGGACACGGTCGAGGTCGATCGGGTCGGTGAGCTCCTGCAGGGGCGTTATCTCCCTCTCGGCGAAGCTCCTCAGGGTCTTGAGTCCGAGGTACCTCTGCTCGAGGGCCTTGTCCGGGTTCTTCGGTATCATCCCCACCAGCTGCACGTCGGGGCAGTAGCGCTCCATCGCAGTACGCAGCTTCTCGGAATGCTGCCTCCCGGACACGTTGTTCAGTATTACCCCCGCGATGTTCACGTCGGGGTCGAACGACCTGAAGCCGTTCACGATGGCGGCCGCGCTGCGGGTGAGGGAGCGGGCGTCCACGATGACTATGACAGGGAACCCGAGCAGCTTCGCCAGATACGCCGTGGACCCCACGTCGTCGTCGCCCCTGAGGCCCTCGTAGAGGCCCCTGACGCCCTCTATGACGCAGATGTCCGCGTCCCTGGACGCGTACCCGACAAGGTTCCGTATCGTCCCGTCGTCCATCAGGAACGAGTCCAGGTTCCTGGACCTCCTGCCGGTGGCGGCGGTGTGGTACATCGGGTCTATGAAGTCCGGTCCGGCCTTGAACGCCTGGACCGTCATCGACTTGGACAGCCTGGACATGAGGCCGGTTGTTATGGACGTCTTCCCGACGCCGCTGCCGGTCCCCGCCAGGACCACGCCCTTCATTCCAGCATCTCCCTGAGGGTGTCCGCGGTCTCCAGCGGCACTATGGAGTGGGCGCCCATGACCATCGTGTGGGACGAGATCTCGCCCACGGCCCACTCGCAGCCCTGGTTCAGGTAGTTGGCCAGCTGCCTCGGCTGGTCGGTGATGAGTATGTCGTCCTTGCCGTATCCGGGATAGGCGTGGCAGATCCCCAGTATGATCGTGAGGTCCGGTCCGAAGCCGTCGACGGCCTCCCTCATCTCCTCGCCGACGATGGAGTACTCGTCGAGCCCTCCGATCACCCTGTCTATGGCGACCCCGTGGGAGTCCAGGTCGGCCTTGATCTCGGCGCAGTAGTTCCTGATCCTCGGAAGACCCTTCCCCGGGTCCATGTTGGCGACGAACAGAGTCTCCCCTCCGAGCTTCCTCCTGGCGCGGTCCACCGCCTCGAACATGTCGGCGAAGCGGAACGCGAGCTCCTTCTTGGCGTCCATGACGACCGCCACGCGTCCCCCTCCTGAGAGGACGTCGACGATCCTCCTGCACACGTGCATCTTGGTCGGGCTCACAGCGGGCTGGATGTAGTCCTTGGACGCCATGCCGACGTTCTTCTCCAGCCTCGTCGCCGCCTTCATGAGCGATATCTGGCGCTCGCACTCCTGGGGGTCGATGATCCCCGCGTCCCTCCCCGCCTCCAGGGCCTTGATGGCCCCGCGGGTGTTGTCCCCCATGCATCCGTGGCAGTCCACGGGGAAGACGTTGGCGTTGATGCCGGCCCTCTTGATCGATTTGGCCATGTCCTCGCCGATGATCATGCTGGCGCAGGTCCCGACGACGGCGACCGTCTCCGGGTGGAACCTCTCCTCGACCTGCTTCAGGGTGTTGATCAGCGGCTCCTCGCCGCCGAACACGAGGTCGTTGTCCCTCATGCCGGATGTCACCACCCTCACGTCCGCGTCCTCCAGCGGCCTCGATGCCATGAAGCTGCAGCCTGCCGGCCCGTGCTCGACGATGACGTCCACATCCATGTCGCGGAGCGTGTACATCGCGGCGACGATGGGGTTCGGACGGGGATGGATGATCGTCCTCACTGGTAGGCCTCCTTCACGAACTCGATCAGGAGCCTCACGCCCTCGGGGATCTCCGGCCTCTCGCCGTCCCCCCTGGTGATGACGAGGGGCACGCCGTATTCCGAGACCACCCTCTCGATCTGGTCCCTGTCGAGCTTGTCGCAGACCTTCCTGCTGACCGGATCGAGGAGGATCATCGCCCCGTCCAGGGCGTCCATCTCCTTGAGGCACTCCAGGGTCCTGCCGATGGAGATGTGGGAGATGCCTGGGTTCCTCTCGCGGATGACCCTCATGCCCCCCTCCTCGGTCACGATCCCCCTGCCGGGCACTCCCCTGAAGGACTCGAGGGACCGGATCACCGACTCCCTCGGCACGCCCATCTGATGGCAGACCTCCAGCGCGAGGTCCATCGCACCGATGTACTCCGTGGCGATGTAGGACCCGTCGAGCGTCACCTCGGACTCCCCGTCGTAATCGACCGTGACCTTCAGTCCCTCACCGAGCCTGGGCTTGGAGACGACCCTGACCCTTCCCCCGTAGGGGGTGAGCCCGTCTTGGTACCGGGACCAGAAATCCAACTCGGAGGAGAGCACTATGTTCCTCCCCCTGTCCGTGAAGACGTCCCTCTTGGCCTCGGACGCCTTGAACGTGTTCTTCGCGATGCCGTAGTCCTCCACCAGGTTGGTGATGCATGCGATGTCCGCCTTCCCGGATCCCCCGAGCGACACCTCGCATACCACCGCGTCGTAGTCGCCGGCGGCCAGTGTCATGAGGTAGGGCGGCGCGATGCTGACCTTCCTGTCGATGCGGTGCCCGTCCTCCGTCCAGGGACCCTCTCCCCTGGACGAATGGAGGAGAACGCTCCTCCCGGAATCGAAGAGCATCTTGGAGATGAGGTAGCAGGCGCTGGTCTTCCCCTTGACGCCGGTGACCTCGATCCTGAACCTGGTGTCGTCTATGAAGCGCTTAACATCCTGGCTGAATGTGACAATCTCCCCGGGATCGGCGTCGCCGATGAACCTCATGGGGCAGTGCTTGGGCATGACCGTCATGTCGTAGCTGCCGGCAGGGACCGTGTCGGCGACCCTGATGTCGTATCCAGCGAGCTCATCCTTCTTCTCGCGGGGGCAGATGCCGTACACGTCCACGCACGTCACGTCGTCCCCCTCCGCCTGGTGCCTCCTGGCGAGGAGGTCGCCTCCGTGTACCATGTCGAGAACGAGAACGCGCATGGTATCACTCGTACTTCCTGAGCTTCTCGACGAGCACGTCGCAGAGCCTCGGATCCGCGCCCACGGGGATAGCGTACTTCAGCTCCACGTCGCGGCCGTTCCTGTGAACGATGCCGCTGTCCGAGAAGTCCTCGATGCCGAGCTTCCCCGGGACGTCCATCGTCAGGTGCTTCCCGAGGGAGATGAACAGGGGCAGCGCGATTATCTCCTCTGCGCCGTCGTCGATCATCTGCGGGATGACATCCTCGATCTTCGGGTCGTTGAACTCGTTGTATCCTATGTACACCTTCCCGTAGCCCCTCTCCTCCAGGCGCTTGGCGTTCAGCTCCACGACCTGCGAGTTGTAGTCCAGCCTGGAACCGTGGCCCATGACGATGACCCTGGTGTCCTTGCCGGGGGTCCTGAGCTCCTCGATCCTCTCCTGGAGGATGTCGGTGAGGTTCGGGTCCTCCCCGAACGGCTGGTCTATGGTGATCTTGATCTGCTTGCCCTCGATCTCCACCGTGCCGTCGGTGGCGTTCCTGGGGAGGCCGAAGTGCTTGACCGGGATGTCCCTGGTCACATGGAGCCCCGATGCGACGAAGAACGGCAGGATGAGGATCTCGTCGTAGCCGTCCTCCACCATCTCCTCCGCCGTCTCCCTGATGGACGGGATGGAGAACTCGTTGAAACCCACGTACACGTTGTCGTAGCCCTTGGACCTGAGGCGGTCCGCCTGCATCTCGAGAACACCTTTGTTGTAGGCCATGGTCGAACCGTGGCCGGCTATCATGATTCCGGTTGTCATCTCACTCACCCTCGAACTTCATCCCGCCCGAGGAGTCCTCGGACGCCTGCAGGAGCTTCTCAGCGAGCTCCCTGTAGGATGCGGCCATTGCTGAATCGGGCTCCCCGTCCACCACCGTGGTCCCCCTGTCCTCGCACCTCTGCACGGCGGGGTCCCTCGGGAGCCTGTGGATGACGGTCGTGCCCATCTCCTCCGCGGCCCTGTCCACGAGGGAGTCCTCGTCCCTGACGCCGCGCGAGTTCTGGATCAGCCCTCCGAGCCTGGCGTAGCCGTCGTTGGTAAGGTCGTTCACCGCGTAGGAGATGTTCGATGCCGCGTACAGCGACATCATCTCCCCCGAGGTGACTACGAAGACATCCCTGGCGTAGCCATTGCGTATGGGCATGGCGAACCCCCCGCAGACCACGTCGCCCAGGACGTCGTAGAGGATCACATCGGGCTTGTACGCGCCAATCATATCCAGGTCCTCGAGCTGCTCGAACGCGGCTATGATGCCGCGGCCGGCGCATCCGACCCCGGGCCTCGGACCCCCGCACTCGACGCACATGACGCCGTCCCTGCCCTCGAAGATGATGTCCTCGAGCTCGGGGTCCGGATTGTCCCTCATCGTCTCCAGGACGGTGGGGATCCTCCTGCCGGCGACCGCACGTGTCGAATCAGCCTTGGGGTCGCATCCTATCTGTATAACCTTCAGTCCGCGGCCGGCCAGGGCGGCGGAGACGTTCCCGACTGTGGTCGATTTCCCGATTCCACCTTTGCCGTAGACCGCGATTCTGCGCATGTCGGATGATAGGTCCGACTGCATTAATACTTTTACGCTGAAAAATAACACGCTGGTCCTCGTTAAAGTCGAACCGGTTAAATCCGCACCGGCGCTGTCAGCATCATGGACGAGGGGAACGGCAACCCGGACCTTCCCGCATGGGAGGCCAATGCGGAACACTGGGACGACTACATGGGCGACGACTCGAACGAGTGGCACCGCGAACTCGTGAGGCCGGGGGTCACCGCCCTCCTGGACCCGCATCCCGGGGAGAGGATACTGGACATCGCCTGCGGGAACGGGAACTACTCGGCGTACCTGGCGGACGTGGGCGTCATGGTCACCGCGTTCGACTTCAGCCCCAGGATGGTCGGGCTCGCCCGCAGGCGCCGCCAGCACACGATGGTGCCAATAGACTTCCGCGTCGCGGACGCCTCCGATGCCGAGGACATCGCATCCCTTGGGAAACCGGGAGGATTCGACAAGGCCGTATGCAACATGGGGTTCATGGACATCTCGGATATCGGCACCCTTCTTGCCGGGATCCACCGCCTACTCGCACCTGGCGGCACGCTGGTGTTCGCCACGCAGCACCCGTGCTTCGTGACCCTTACGGACCTATACCTCACCCCGCACACCTATCAGGGGGACGCCATCCCGGGACAGCCGGTCCCCCACAACTACCATCACCGTTCCCTCCAGGACATCATGGGGGCATGCTTCGAGACGGGATTCATCGTCGACGGCCTGATGGAGACGGGATTCCCGGGGAAGGAGATCCCCGAGATCCTCATCGTCCGTGCCAGAGCGGAACGATGATTCCCGACGGTGGACGATGGGGCCGGATCCTGCGATGAGACGGCAAAGACTGCTGCGGGACCCGTCCAAGTATCCTTCGCAACCATGAAATACCGTGCACGTCGAACCGCATCCATGAGCCGCGAGAACTTCACCATTCCCTCCTCCCGCGGGGACGAGGAGCTGAACTGCTACAGATGGATGCCGGACGTGGAGCCCATCGCCTCGCTGCAGATCGTCCACGGTATGACCGAGCACATACTCAGGTACGACGACTTCGCCCGCTACCTGAACTCGCGCGGATTCGCGGTCTACGGCCACGACCATCTGGGCCACGGCGGGACCTCCGAGGAGAAGGGCTTCATAGCCGAGGAGCACGGCGACGACATGCTGGTGGCCGACATGGGGCTGGTGAACTCCAGGATGCGCTCGGACCTCCCCGGGATCCCGCATTTCGTTATGGGTCACAGCATGGGATCGTTCGTCACACGCAGGTTCCTGACCGTCGGAGGGGACGACATCGACGCCGCGGTCATCATGGGGACAGGGCAGCAGGCCGGATACCAGGTGTCGCTCGCGCTCTCCGTCGCCAAGCTGCTCTGCATGGTCAAGGGGAACCACCATCGCAGCGACATGCTGAACGGCCTGGTGTTCGGCAGCTACGACAAGAAGTTCGACACCCCCGACCTTCCCAACAAGTGGCTGTGCGCCAATCCGGAGGCGTTGAAGGCATACGACGAGGACCCAGACTGCGGGTTCCAGTTCACAGATGCGGCGTACCGCGACCTGTTCACCATGATACGCAGGATCGAGAAGGGAGAGGGATTCGAGAGGATACCCAAGGATCTGCCGGTTCTGTTCGTCTCCGGGGAGGAGGACCCTGTGGGTGACTTCGGCAAGGGCGTCGAGAAGGCCAAGGCCGGACTCGAGGGTCACGGACTGAGGCCGGAGATCCGCCTCTACCCCGGCATGAGACACGAGATTCTGAACGAGGTCGATCACGGATCGGTCTACCGGGACATAGCGGCATGGCTGGAGCAGAGGATTACTCCTTGAACTGCCGATGTCGGATTCATGGTGGTAGAATTATTAGTGAGTCTATGGAAATCCTACTAGTGAGTCTATGGAAATCCTACTAGTGAGTCTATGGAAATCCTACTAATAGTATGGACTCCCTACTGCTGCCTATGACGCTCAGACCGAACGGCTACATGCCCAGACTGATAGACGACGAGTTGCCTCTGATGCTAAGATCGTTCGGTGCCGTCTCGATAGAGGGTCCGCGGTGGTGCGGAAAGACATGGACCGCAGAGAACCACGCCAACAGCGAGACGAAGATCGCATCCATGGAGGGGCCAGTGCCGGTGAGAGACATCGTCAGAAACGATCCCCGTATAGCACTGGAAGGGGAAAGACCACATCTTATCGATGAGTGGCAGGAGATACCGCTGCTTTGGGATACGGTCAGAAACGCCGTGGACGAGACGAGGGACAAGGGCCAGTTCATCCTTACAGGGTCATCCATCCCCAGACGCGGAGAGTACATCCACAGTGGAACCGGTCGCATCGGCAAGATCAGGATGCGCACGATGACGCTGCTGGAGAGCGGCGATTCCGATGGGACAGTCTCGTTGAGGGAACTGTTCGAAGGCGGACTGAAGACAAGGGACTGCGGGAGCGTCAGTCTGGACCACCTCATCGATCTGTGCATCCGCGGGGGGTGGCCCGGAGAGATAGGTACGGGATCCGACCCGGGACTTTCAGCCAGGGATTACATAGCACATGCGTCCGAGGACGCATCGATGATGGATGGCAAGAGAAGGAACGAGAAGAAGATCAGGATGATGATCAGGTCCCTCGCCCGCAACGAGAGCACGCTCGCATCGACGACCAAGATCATGTCTGACATGAGGGAGTACGATAACGAGAACATAGCACGCGAGACATACGACGAATACTGGGACTGCCTGTTCCGCATGCACCTGATCGACGACCTTCCAAGCTTCAGCCCCAATCTGAGGTCCGATGCGAGAATCGGGAAGAATCCCAAGAGACACCTGACCGATGTCTCCTTGGCCATAGCCTCCCTGAACCTGAACCGTGAGATGCTGAGGAACGACCTGAACACATTCGGACTGCTCTTCGAATCCCTGTGCGAGCACGACCTGCAGATATACGTAGAACACATCGGCGGCCACCTCTTCCATTACCGCGATGGGCGTGGAAGGGAGATAGACGCTATCGTCGAGATGAGTGATGGCAGATGGGGTGCGTTCGAAATCAAGCTCGGTGCCGGACAGATCGACTCTGCAGCAGAGAACCTACTCAAATTGGATAGATTCTTCCGTGAAGAGGGTTGTCCGCCGTCGATTCTATGCGTTGTCTGCGGGATGACGACATATGCCTACAGACGCCCGGACGGGGTGTACGTCGTGCCGATCACCTCACTGGCTCCATGATCCGGAAGGTCATGCCTCATCGATGGGCCTGTACCAGAACACTCCCCAGCATCTGCAGGGGGCCCCGCAAATCGGGCAGTCGTGCCCCTCGGGCGAATCGACCATCAGGTTCCAGTACCCCTGGATCGCGATGGTCTCCTTGAGACCCAGCCTCTCCAGGACCTTGGCGATGTTGGTGACGCCGAGGATGTTCTTCCAGGCCATGGCGCAGACGATGCCGCATCCGCGCCTCCCCATCTCCTCGATGCACCGGCGTCCGAGCTCCGTCCCGATCCCCTTCCCCTTGAAGTCCGCGGACACCGCGACGGAATCCAGGAGCCCGGTAAGAGGAGTGGACATGACGATGTCCCTCTCCGGACCGTCGGGCAGCATGAGCTTCTGCCCCTCCAGCTCCGGACCGAACACCTGGCATATGGAGAAGCCGGCGACCCTGCCGCCCTCTGCGGCCACAATGCAGAACTGTCCCGGATCGGTCATCGCGTCCTCGAAATCGTGCTCGTCGAGGTAGTCCACACCGAGCTGCACCTTGGAGATCTCCACGGCCTCCGGGATGTCCCCAGCCTCGAGCATCCTGTACTCCATCACAGTCCCAGCTCCCTGAAAAGCTCCTCCCGCTCCGCGTCGGTGAGGTCCCTGTACTTCCCCGTCCCAAGATTCCCTAGCTCGATGTTCATGATCCTGACCCTCTTCAACTCCAGGACTGTGTATCCGAAATGTCCGCACATTCTCCTTATCTGGCGGTTGAGGCCCTGCCTGAGCACTATCCGGAACTCCTTGTCGCCGGTCCTCTCCACCAGACACTTCTTCGTCACCCTTCCGAGTATGGGGACCCCTCCGGACATCCCCCTGACGAACTCGTCCGTGACCTTCCTGTCGACCTTGACCAGGTACTCCTTCTCGTGCTCCGCCCTGGACCTCATGATGCTGTTGGCCAGCTCCCCGTTGTTGGTCATGATGAGCAGACCCTCGGAATCCTTGTCCAGACGGCCGACCGAGTAGATCCTCTCCGGATAGCCGATGAAATCGATGATGTTGTCCGGGTCTTCTGGGTTGGATGTGCACGTAAGGCCACGGGGCTTGTTGAACGCCAGGATGATGTCGCGCCTCTTGGGGCCGATCTCCCTGCCGTCCACCGTCACGACGTCCCCCTCGGAGACCTTGTCCCCCAGGACCGCGGTCCTGCCGTTGATGGCGACCCTCCCCTCCTCGACCAGCCTGTCGGCCGCGCGGCGGGAGGCGACACCTGCCTCGCTGATGTACTTGTTTAGACGGACGCCATCGTCGGACATTGGCGGGCCCATGGTTGCCGCCAGCTTAATACTGCCGATGGATGTAGTTACCAAAACACGTCGTTCAGACCCTCCTGGCGGGACGATCCGCCGATTGCCGGCATTCATTCAAATACGATGACCTGGGAATGACTCCCGGGGCCGTTGGGGAAGGAACGCACGTCCCTTCATCGCCGGGTATCCGTCATCATTCATCGGCAGGGGACCTCTCCGACCGGCCCGTCAGTTCCCATCGTTGCATTTATCACTCGAACCCGGATTCACATCCATGGCCCTCTTCTCCAGGAAGCCCACGGGACCGTTCAAGGTCAGCATACTCGGAATGCACTGGGACACCGAGGATCCCTTCATCTTCGCCTCCCATCACGAGGATGACTACCCACAGGGCAACCGCCAGCAGGCTCCTCCGCTCGAGCAGATCGGGGGCAGGGACCTCGGAAGGGACTACGAGAAGAGGCTCGGATTCAGGATGTACCATGGGAAGGTCGTGCCCGGATTCCCGATGCACGCCCACTGGGGATACGAGACGATAACGCTCGCCCAGGTCGGATACGTAGATCACCGCGACCACATGGGCATCGAGGGCAGGTTCGGGTTCGGGGACGTGCAGTGGGTGTGCGCCTCGTCCAGATACAGCCACAACGAGATGTATCCTCTCGCCAACCAGGAGGACAGGAACCCCAACGACATCACGCAGATCATGCTGAACCTCCCCCTGGAGCTTAAGAACAAGGACAACGCCGTGAACACCGTCTGGGATCATGACATACCCCGCGCCAGGGGCGACGGGTGGGAGGCCAAGGTCATCTGCGGCCGTTTCGGCGGCGTCTCGGCCGGATCGCCAAGCCCTGAGTCATGGGCCCATGGGGACCACGGGGTGAGGATCGTCAGATTGGAACTGGATCCAAGTGCGTCCGTCGTCGTTGACAGGGGCATGGACGGCGCCAACAGGAACATCTACTTCATCTCGGGCAAGGATGCGAGCTTCAACGGCACCCCCGTCGAGAAGGAAAGCAGGGTCAAGCTGCTCGAGAACATCGAGGTCACCATAGTGAACGGCGAGGAGCCGTCGGTCATCTGGCTGCTGGAGGGGAAACCGATCGGACAGAAGATGGCCTCATTCGGACCCATCTACCTGGCCAACCTGAAGGAGGTCAGGGCGGGACTCGACGAGATCAGGAAGAACGAGTACGGGGAATGGCCGTGGCAGCTCATCGACAGCGCACAGCCTCTGGGATCGGAGAGGTTCATCAGATATCCGGACGGGACCGAGAGAAGGCCGCCGGAGTGATTCTAGGCCTCATCTCCCGGACTTCCTCCTTATGATATGGTCGTCACACTTCTCTCTCGCCTCTTGAATGGGATCTGAACAGCCGCCGTACCTCAGAAACGGCGTCCTAGTCAGATGCTCGTGTCTGATGCCGCGTCCGATGTAGCTGTACCTTCCCTCGATCGGACCCTTCCCTTCCTCGACACATCTCGGAAACTTTCGAACTCCTCCGAGTTGTCGATGGGGTCAACCCCGTTTTCATGCCTACCTGAACCCATGAACGACTGATTTCGACTCTGAAGATTTAATGCAAACACTGTGCACGCACATCACAGCATTGGTTCGAGAACAATGCCACGGATGATATTTGATAGGCCCGAGGAGGAAACATTGGTTGGATCGGAACGACTTCTCCGTGGCAATATTGGATATATCATCCAACTATTTATAGTTGTCATATACATCCAATACAAGTTTCCGATGATGCCACACCAAATATCTATGGAGTACCGCAATGACCGGTCCGTGACCGACGGACATGACGGAGAGGAGATCATCGAGGTCAGGGACCTCGTGGTGAGGTTCGGCGACGTCACAGCCGTGGACGGCATCAGCTTCTCGGTCAGACGCGGCGAGATTTTCGGCTTCCTGGGGCCTAACGGAGCGGGAAAGACCACCACGATACGCACGATCACCACGATCCAGAGGATGACGTCCGGGAGCATCATGGTGGACGGATTCGACGTCTCCGACGACTACCTGGAGGTGAGGAGACGCATCGGCATAGCGCAGCAGCACATCAGCCTGGACAAGCATCTGACCGTCAGACAGAACATCAAGCAGCATGCCCTCCTGCACAAGATCCCGCGCTCCGAGATGGATTCCCGCATAGAAAAAGCAGTGGAACTCCTGGGCCTGGACGAGTACATGGACCGCCTGGTGGACGAGCTGTCAGGCGGCTGGAAAAGGAAGACCTCCATCGTATGCTCGATAGTCCATGAGCCGGAGGTCCTGTTGCTGGACGAGCCAACCGCCGGCCTCGACACAAAGTCGCGCCATGTCCTGTGGGACCTGGTACAGACCCTCAACTCGCATGGGACGACCATCTTCCTGACCACCCACTACATGGAGGAGGCGGAGCTCCTCTGCGACAGGGTCGCCATAATGGACCGTGGCAGGCTGGTCGCCATCGGAACCGTCGACGAGCTGCGCGACATCGTCGGCAGGGTCACCGTGGAGATGTCCGATCCCGACGGCAGGACCGTACGCAGGCACTTCCCCGACCGCGAGTCCGCGAAGGCCTTCGCGAACGGCCTTGGGGACACCTACTTCAACATCCGCAGGACGACGCTGGAGGATGTGTATCTCTCGATAACGGACGGCTCCGGAGGTGGGCTGGCATGATCGGCCCGCTGACGATTCTGGATGAGACGTACAGGGTCGCATGGGGAGACCTCGTCTACATCCGTGACAATATCGCCGAGGTCCTGGTCACCTGCCTGGTGGGCCCGCTGCTGTACCTCCTGGCATTCGGATTCGGACTGGGAGGGAGCATGGAGCAGGGCAGCTCCCAGTACATCGCCTTCATCATCCCCGGCATAATCGCGCTGACCACCCTGTCGGCGACGTTCAGCACGGTGTCGATGAAGATCCTGCTCCAGAGGCTGTTCTACATGAGCTTCGACGAGCTGAAGCTGTGCCCGATCCACATATCGTCAATGGTCCTCGGCAAGACGCTTGCCGGGACGGTCAGGGCGCTGATCAGCTGCACCGCCATAATGGCTGTGGGGCATCTGATATCGCCGGACGTGAGCTTCGACCCATGGATGTTCGCGGCGATCCTCATCGGCGGGTTCACATTCTCATGCTTCGGGATGCTGGCCGGGATGCTGTGCAACCACACCCAGAGACTCAACCTCTTCACGAGCGTCGTGATCGTCCCGATGACGTTCCTCTGCGGCACACTGTTCGACGTGTCGGCGCTTCCAGACGCGGCGTCATGGATCGTCTACGCTCTCCCGCTGACCCATGTCAGCGAGGTCATGAGGGGGCTCATGCTGGACACGGGGGTCCCGCTGGACTCCGTCGTCATCGTCCTGGCGTACATGGCGGTGTTCTTCACCGCATGCTACTGGTTGATCAGGACGAACAGATGCTGACCGGGGACGGACCCGCCGCCCCCGGAGAGCCGGCCCTCAGACCTTCCTGGTCTTAAGCAGCCAATGGTCCAGGGCGAAGAACGCCACACCGAATCCGACGAGCACCAGGAGAGACTCCACCGGGAACGGGAGGTAGTCCGGAAGCGCGGCAGCCCTGATGCACTCGCTCGCATGCGTTAGCGGGAGACAGTAGAGGATGGCTTGGAACACCACATTGAGGTCGGATACCGAGAAGAACGTCCCGCAGAGGAATGTCATAGGCAGGATGATCAGACTGTTGAAGGTAGCCATGCTCTGGTGGGACCTGGCGATCAGCGCTGCGGCCATCCCGAGCATCGAGAACACGACGCACGACAGGACTATGCACAGGACCACCAACGGCGATGCGACCAGCTCGGGGGCCTGGGGAAGGCAGAGGCCGAGGATGTAGATCAGACCGCTGGCGATGAGCCCGCGAACGATCCCCAGCATGCACTTGCCGAGAACGATCGCGGACAGGCTCAACGGACACATCATCATCTCGTCGAAGCTCTTGTAGTACAGCCTCTGGACGTTCATCCTTGTGGATGTGGATGAGAACGATGAGGACAGCGACGAAAGCGCCGCTATTCCCGGGATGACGAACGCGACGTAAGACACCCCGATGCTCGTCTCCCCAGTCCTGAGACCGAAACCGAATGCGATCAGATAGAGGATCGGGCTCATGATGCTCATGATCAGGATGTTGGCGAAGTTGTGCCTCATGAACCTCATGTCGCCCCAAGCGACGTAGTACACCTGTCTGAGAAAATCCAGTGTCATCCCGTCACCCCACTGATTTCCCGGTGAGCTCGACGAACACGTCCTCCAGGTTCGTCCGCCTTATCCTGATCTCGTCGTCGGTGCTGAGGGTAGCCGCGAACGCCTGTGCCCCGTCCCTGTCCGGGAAATAGCGGTACACGGTCCTGCCCGCGTCCATGTACTCGACCGTCACGGACCCCACCCTCTCGCACAGCCTCCTAGGCTCGTCAAGGGCGATTATCCTTCCGTGGTCTATGATGCCCACCCTCTCGCAGAGGGCCTCGGCCTCCTCGATGTAATGTGTCGTCAGGAAGACGGTCGTGCCCTTGGCGTGCAGGGACTTGACCACGTCCCACAGCAGCCTGCGGGCGTTTATGTCCAGACCCGATGTGGGCTCGTCCAGGAAAAGCACCTTCGGATCATGGAGCATCGCACAAACTATCGCCGCACGCTTCTTCCACCCTCCCGACAGGGAATCCACCGGCTTATCCAGGTACTCCTCCAGACCGAAGAATTCGGTAAGCTCGGCCATCTTCTCCTCGCGCTCGCGCCTCCCCATCATGTGGTACATGGCGTGCGCCGTCATGTTCTCCCTTATGGTCAGGTCCTTGTCCAGGGAGATCTGCTGCTGGATGACCCCCAGCCTGTTCTTGGCCTCGATCGGATTCTTCGAGAGGTCGTAGCCATCCACGATTACTGTCCCCGAGTCGTAGTTGGTCAGCGTAGCGATGCAGCGGACCGTGGTCGTCTTGCCGGCACCGTTGGGCCCCAGGAACCCGAAGAGCTCCCCCTCGCGGATCCTGAGGTCCAGATGGTCCACCGCGACCTTGTCGCCGAATGACTTCGTCAGACCCGAGATTATGATTATATCGTTCAATCGATCACCGTCATTGATCTTCTGTTAGAGTTTCGGTCGCCGGCCTCATGCCCATGCGCTCTTCCTCTGCTTCACGAGAATCCAGATGAACAGCGGCCCCCCGATCATCGAGCATATGACCCCGACAGGCAACCCGTTGGGGCCGCTCACCTTGGCAACCGTGTCGGCCAGAATGATGAACGCCGCACCGAACGCGGCGGAGGCCGGGATCAGGTACCAGTTGTTGGATCCCACGAGGATCCTGGCGACATGCGGTCCCACTAGCCCTATGAAACCGATCGTGCCCGTGTAGCAGACCAGACAGGCGGTCATCAGGGAGGCGAGGACGAGCGTGGCAACGCGGATCTTCTGAGCGTGCTCCCCCAGAGTCTGCGCACCCCTATCGCCGGCGTACATGACGTTCAGCTTCCCCGAGAGGAACCACAGCAAGGCGATCAGAACCACGTCCGCGGCCAGCATCACAGGCAGAGATTCCCATCCGACCCTGCTGAGGGAACCCACCCTCCACTGGTACGCATCCGCGAGCGACTCGGACGGGGCGGAGACCAGTATTATCTGCGTTATCGAACTGAAAAGATACATCACCGCGATTCCCGTGAGGATCATCGCCACCGGCGTCATCCTCCTGAAGCGGGAGACTACGATTATTATGGCGGTCGGTATGAGCGAGAACACCATCGCGTTCACAACGGTCGCGTTGCCTCCCGAGAGCATCGGTATGACCGAGATCCCGAAGACCAGGCTCAGCGTGGCGCCCAGGAACGCGCCCGAGGATATGCCCATCGTGTACGGGTCGGCGAGCGGGTTCTTGAAGTCGTTCTGCATTATCACGCCGGCGACCGCCAGTCCGGCGCCCACCAGGATGGCCGCTATCGCCCTTGGGGTGCGGACGTCCCAGATGTAGTAGTCGTCGGATTCGTCGACGAACCCTCCGGTCAGATGCCCGAACAGCGCGGATATCGCCTCGGGCACAGTTATGTCGTATACCCCGAACCCGAGGGTCAGCAGGAACGCACCGACTGCCAGCAGCACCAGGGCCGCTATGATCAGCACCTTCCTCCTGTTGGCGGAGCGATATTCGCGTCTCGAGGCGGAGTAGTCATCACCTGTCAGTATATCGCCCCCGTCCTCTTGTTCTGCCAGACTATCAGCGCGAAGAACACCGGACTGCCGATGACGCTAAGGACCACGCCCACGGGAATGCTGGCGAACTGGAACGCTAGATAGTCCGAGACCAGCATCAGAAGGGCCCCGACCGACATGGACAGCGGAACAACGAAGCGGTTGTCTGAGCCGATGACCAGCCTCACCAGATGCGGTGCGACCAACCCTATGAACCCGAGGATCCCGGTGAACGACACGATCGCGGCCGTCATGACCGCCATGAGTATGAGGCAGACGAGCCTGAACTTCTGGATGTCCACTCCGAGGCTTATGGCGCTGTTGTCCCCGAGCGACATGATGTTGAGCTTGGATGACAAGAACATCACAGCCAGGGAACCGACGACTGTGACAACCGCCATGATGGGCAGAGAACTCCAGGTCATCCCGTCGAGGCTCCCTACCTGCCAGAGGTATGCGCTCTGGAGCGTGTCGGCGTCCGTGGTCACCATCACGTACGTGACCATGGAGTTGAAGAAGTAGGACACGGCGGTACCCAGCAGAATCAGGGTCGCCGGGGTCATCTGGATCCTCTGGGAGAGGATAATGATCAACAGCGCCGGAACCAGGGCCCCTATGAACGCGTTGACCACGATCCCCATCTCGCCAGCGACGGTGGAGAACGACACACCCATCACTATGGCGCTGATGGCGCCGAAGCACGCTCCTGACGATATGCCGGTGCTGTAGGGATCGGCGAGCGGATTGGACATCGTCGCCTGCATCATCGTTCCGCAGACGGCCAGAGCGGCCCCTGCGATGATGGCCGCAAGCGCATGTGGCATAGCGGTGTTCCAGATGTAGCGGTCGGCCCACCATTGCAGCGTGCCTGTCTCGTAGCCGTTACCGAACAGGTGGTTCCAGATGATCTCATATGTCTCTCTGAGTCCGATGCCCTCGTAGTTCGAGATGGACATCAGACCCACGAAGAGAACGATCCCCAGAACGCTGACCACGATGAGAGCCAGCTTGACGGCAATCCCGCGGTGGTACTCTGTCCTGAGCTCATCCCTGGACAGGGTGTTGTCGTTATCCATGGTATCGGGAAATGGGGGGCATAGCCCCCCGTTTGATCAGCCCTTGACGGCCTGGTAGTCGGCGTAGTCGATGTACGCGGGTATCGTGTCCATCGTCTGTCCATTCAGCGGTTCCGTTCCGAGGTCTATGAACTCCTGCAGGACCCCGTCGGCCCACTCCAAGGAGAAGTCGTCTCCATACAAGGCATGAGCCATGTACGCGAGCTTCACAGCACCAGGCAGCAGGTTGTTGACGAAGACCATGTTGTCCTCGAGACCACGGAAGTACTCGTATACGGGATGCCCTTTCCTCTCGTTCTCCCAGCAGTTCAGGACAGTGGACTCCATCTCCGACTGGTCCAGACCCCAGTCCATCGAGCGATTGTTGATGACCGCATCGATCCCTGTGTAGTTGGACAGCGCCTCCACGCTGGACATGGAGGTGGAACCGTCGCCCTGGTAGGTGGACCCAAACTCAGAGTTGACGTTCCCATACCAGTTCCCTCCCGCATCGGTAGCGGTGGTGTTGAACGTGGAATCGCGCTCGCAGATGTAGATCCACATCGTGCAGCAGATGTATGTGGACTTCTCTTCGTCTGAAAGGTCTCCGGTAACGGCCTCGATCCTGTTCATAACGTCCCAGCTGGCCTGTGCGTATCTCACTCCGAGATCCTCACAATCCCCACCGAAGAGGAATCCCAGTGTCAGGACTGTGGTGATCTCGTCGGCAGCATTGGCGGACGGATAGATGATGAGCGGGATGCCGGCCGCATCCAGGTCGCTCTGGCGGAGGTCCGTGATCTGAGCTACGGCGCTGTAATCGGTAAGGAATGCCCCTACCCCTCCGTCGATGCTGGAGTCCAGCTGAGTGAACAGGGTCCATGAGGCGTCCGAGATCTCCCTGGAGCTTCCCTGGAGATCCATGGCGTTGGGGTTGATCGAGCCCTCGGCGACCTCGTAGCTGCTGGAGAAGTATCCGGCGATGTACTGTCCTCCGTTTGCATACAGCGTGGGCATCTGCATGTTGGTTGCATATGTGACGACGTTCCTGAGCGGATATTCGCATGGAACCACAGTGTTGTTCCCGAACCTGTCAAGGCAGATCACGTTCACCGTGATCCCATCCTTCCTGTCGATGATGTCCTGGAGCAGGACCTTGTCACTTTCGTCTACGACCCCGTCGTTGTTAGCATCGGCCAGAGGATAGTCCGTGAACGATACATCGCCCGAGATTATGCCGTCGACAATCTCCATGTCTGCCGCGTCAATTGTGTAATCGTCATTGGCGTTGCCCATGATCTGGAGCTTCGATGCGATGGATTCGTTCGGATCGCTTGAACCCCCGTTGCGTGTCAGCACCACCGCGGCAGCGGCTATCACGATGACGACCACTACCACGATCGCTGCAATCATTGTGGTTTTCTTATCCATTCTATCTTCCTGACGGCCTTGGCATAGCTGTCGCCGTCGAATCTGAGAAGTTTCAGGCACGACCCTTGACATCCTGTGAGACGGCGGCCTCAGAGGCCCTCCTTGCCCTGATCGATGCCATCACAGCGGACGGGTTGCATGACTCGTTCATCGGGAGGGCGTCCTTGAGAATCACATGTGGCCTGCCATCATCATCGACGATCTCGGAGGTAACGCCGTATACGCTACGGAGGTTATCCTCTGTGATGACCTCCTTGGGCGTCCCGACGTCGAATATCCTGCCTTGGAACATCAGAATCACCTTGTCCGCGAACTTGGCGGCGATGTTGATGTCATGGCTGATCATCACGATCAGGATCCCCTTCTCCTCCGAGAGCCTCTTGAGCATCTTGGTCACATCCAGCTGATGACGGATGTCAAGATTGGATGTGGGCTCGTCGAGAAGGAGAATCTCCGGCTCCTGGACGAGTCCGCGGGCCAGCATAACCTTCTGGTGCTGACCGGCGGAGAGCTCGTTGAACTGGCGCATTGCAAGGTGAGAGATTCCCAGCATCCTGAGGGTGTCGTAGACGATGTCCAAGTCCCTGTCTAGGGTGTTCCATCTGGCGTGCGGATGCCTCCCCATCATGACGGTATCGACCACCGAGAGGGGGAACGAATCGTTCGCTGAATACGGAACGTACCCGACATCCTTCGCCAGGTCCTTGATGGATATGTCCTTGACGTCCTTCCCATCTATGAAGACCGCACCGGAACTTGGCTGCAGTATCTTGTTGATGCAGTGGATCAACGTTGATTTGCCGACACCGTTTGGACCCAGTATCGAGACGAAGCATGGCCCGTCTATGTCCAATGAGATGTCGCTGAGCACCGGTACGCTCGAATATGAGAACTCGACGTTTTTGATCCTGATATCCATCCTGAACCCTCAATTGGAGTAATAATCCTATTGATATTTACAGTAGTTGCATTTAAAGCCGTTATATACTATGCCGGGGTATACTATCATAAGTTGGCAATTGTAACCACCATATGTAACGACGTTATACAGATGGTTATAAGAATCATATGAAAATTGAAGGGGTTTTGATATTCGAATAAGATTTAATCTATCGAATATCGTATTGTGTCACTCCCACTTGTGCATATCAGCGGTCGTTGACCTCCTCCACCCGGGACTCGAGCTCCAGATAGATGTCCTTGAGACGGTCCACGGTCTCCTGGTCGGCATCCCACATGCCCCTGTCGATGGCCTCGAACAGACGATCCATCACCTCCATCATGGCGTGAGGGTTCTCATCCTCCATCCAGCTGCGTGTGTCCTCGTCGAAGAGGTACCTCTCCGTCAGCTTCTGGTACATCCAGTCGTCCACCACATCTGATGTAGCGTCCCACCCGAAGGTGTACTCGGTCAGATTGGCGACCTCGGTCACGCCGCGGTACCCGTGGCGCTTCAGACCCTCTATGAACTTGGGATTCAGCACCTTACTGCGATACACGAGCGCGAGCTCCTCCTTCGTATCCCGAACCTTGACCCTGTCTGGATCCGATCCGTCCCCCATGAAAGTCAGGGCGTCCTTGTTGCCGTAGGCCCTCACGAATGAGTTCAGACCACCGAGGTAGCCGTAGACGTCGTCGACGTCCAGAAGATCGATCTCGCGGTCGGGCATGTTCTTCACCGTGACACCGACCTTCGAGAACCTCCTCACGAACTCATCATCCATGCTCTCTCCGCTGAGCCCCCTGCCGTAGGCGTGGCTGCCCCATCTGATGTAGATGTCGGCGAGATCCTGCACGGTCTTCCAATCGCTGGTCTCGATGGCATGGTTCACGCCCGCCCCGTAGCACCCGGGAGGACAGCCGAAGATGCGTACGGAACCGCGCCTCCTCGCTTCGTCCACGGTCAGTCCCTTTGCCATACCGTCGATGATGTCCTTCCTGAGATTCGCCGCCAGAGCGTTGTCCTCATCAGACTCGTCCAATCCGGAGACGAGCTTCACGGCGTCGTCTATCAGATCTATGAGGTTTGGGAACGCGTCCCTGAAAAGACCGGTGATCCTAACGGAGACATCCAGTCTGGGCCTCCCGAGTTCGGACAGCGGCACAACCTCCAGACCGGTCACCTGGCCCCCGATCTGGGACCAGACCGGTCTGACGCCCATCAGCCAGAGGATATAGGCGACATCGTCCCCGTTGGTCTTCATGGTGTCGGTGGCCCAGATTATGAAGCCTATCTCTCTGGGATAGGAGGCTTTCTCGGACACATACCTCTCGATCATCTGGTCGGCCATCCTCCTGCCGATCTCCCAGGCAGCTGGGGTCGGAACTATTTCCGGATCTATGCCGTAATAGTTCCTGCCCATTGGCAGGATGTGCGCGTTCCCTCTGGTGGGGGCACCGGAAGGGCCGGGAAGAACGTACCCGCCGTCGAAAGCATGCATCATGTTGTCCATCTCATCAGTCATCCTGAGGAGGTTTGGAACAAGCGAGTCGCAGATGTAGCCAACAACCATACGCAGGTCATCCCGGGACCCCATGTCGGAGACGAGGCCCATGCATCTCTCCCTTGAGAAACCACACTCGAGCATCCTGCGAAGCAGATTACGTGTCCCCGTATCGACATCGTCCATTATCGACGAGTTCACACGCCCATCCGTCATCCCAGACGGATCGTCCATGAGACGGTCCATGTCGTAGCCCATCGAGAGCCCTACGGACCTTCTCAGTGACGGGATGCTTCCGTTCCTGATGCGCGTGAGCGAATAGACATCCTCCAGGAGGATGTCACCCTCTGGAGCCCTTCCGAGCACGTGGAGACCGTCGCGGATAAGAGCGTCCTTGACCTCCGTGATGTGATCATGGACCTGCTCCACGTATTCCTCGAGACCGGCGGCGTCCACATCCGACGGGATCCCGAGCTCCTCCAGCATCCCTGTGCCCCTCATGGAATCCAGGAGTTGCCCGAGAATGGCGTTGCGGACGCTCTCGCTCGAGGCCTTGGCTTTGAAGTACTCCTGGAGTGGGCCGTCCACCGACGCCACATCGTCATAGGAGTCCGCCCTCGTCATCGCGGGACACATGTGCCCGATGAGCACGGCCTCCGACCTTCTCTTCGCCTGTATGCCCTCGCCTGGGTCATCGATAACATACGGATAGACGTTGGGTATGCCGTCGAGTACTATGTCCGGGAAGCATTTCTCGGAAAGAGCGATGCTCCTCCCGGGGAGCCATTCCAGGGTCCCATGGGTGCCCATGTGGACGACGACGTTCGCACCGAAGTCGTCCCTTAGCCATCTGTAGAATGCCAGATACTGATGGGTCATCGGCACGTACGGGTCGTGGTAGACCGCCTCCATCTGGTCCGCCCAGGACCTCAGGGGCTGGTATCCGATGAACACGTTCCCGTTGACGACCCCTGGGATCACGAACCTCCCTCCTTCCACGCTGACGGTACCTGGGGGCTCCCCCCACGAATCCTCCATCCTGGACCTGTCGAATTCCGACAGCGACCCGTAGGTCTCCATGTACTCGTCCATCGGCATCAGATCCGCCGCCTTCTCCCTGACCCTCTCTGGGGAGGACCACTCCAGGTCGTTCGTGATGTTGTCCAGGAGCTCGTCGACCAGTTCCCTCTGATCTGCGGGAACGTGGTCCACGGTGTACCCTTCGGAATCCAGACGCTCCAACATGTCCCGGACGCTCTGTATGGTATCCAACCCTGCCGAGTTCCCGATCCTGCCGGAATCCGGCCTGGACTGGTAGAGCAGGACCGCCACCTTCCTGTCGCTGCGCGGGGTGCGCGAGAGGACCGTCCACCCTCTGACGAGCCTTGCCAGATGCGAGATCCTATCCTGGATCGGGGAGTATCTCTTGGGGCCTCCCCTGCCGCCCTCGTTGCTGCCTATCGGCACCGTAATGATCTGGCCGTCCACCTCCGACCAGATCACGCTGATCCTGAACCCGTCGGACGAGCTGCCTCCGGCGACCTCCTCGTAGTCTGAGAAATGGACTGGCGACGACATCGCCTGGAACACGGGGACGTCCGTGAGCATGTGATAGAAGTTCTGCTCGTCGGGAGTGTATATCCCCGAGCAATCCCTCGAGTTGTTGAGCTGCGAGAACGGGGTCGTCATAATCAGAGCGTCGATCCTCGGCCTGTCCCCGTCCATGAAATACTCCCTGACGACGGACATCGCGCCGCGGCTTGACGGGTCCGATCCGACGGTCGCGCTGAAGAACACCGGAATCACGTTCATCCCCTGGGCCTCAAGCTCGCGGATGAGGGCGTCGATGTGCCTCTGATTGCCGTAGATCCAGAGGTTGGATGCGTACATCAGGCCCACCGTCGCCTTCGACGGGTCCATGCGCCTGATGTATTCCTCTAGAGTGATGTCTGCCTCGCAGTCCGGATGGTGGATCCCGCTGGCCCTGTGGGTCACCGGTTCGGGAACCTCCCCCTCCCCGGTTAGCATCCGATGGAGCCACATGACTATGCCCCTGTCATTCTCCGGGCCCCTCCCCTTGACGAGCCCGATGATCCTGGAGTACTCCTCGTCAGTTCCTCTGAAGAGGTCCCTGTACATCAGACCGACCTCCATGTTGCCGGAGTAGACCACGACATACCCCCTGCTCTCATGCAGTACCTTCTCCAGGTCGGTGAACCTCCTCATACGGGTCGGGTCCGACATGCATCTTACCAGGACAAGGTCGGCAACCTTGGCCCTACGAGCCACTTCATGATACAGTATGGAATCTGCGTCGACATCCGCATCGTTGACGCACATCAAATCCAGGTCCCATCCCATCTCATCGCAGACGGACTTCGCAGGCTCTCTCATGCTTGCCGAATCCGTGCTCTGGATGGAGATGTAAATTATATCCATGGCCATGATTCGAAGACCACCCTAACTCCTATTTGAAAGCATAACTCTGACCTACCCTTAACGGGTATGTCCTATGGGCATGTGCCAGATACCTGTAAGGGGTACTCAGTATCCGATCTGCGCCCTCAGATGTGAATTGATTAAATACATGATATTGGCAGTATCGTCCAGGGAAAGTGTGCTTATGGAGAAATTGCTGTTTCCGTTCGTCGCGATCGTGGGCCAGGAGGACATGAAACGCGCCCTGCTTCTGAACATCGTGGACCCGAGCATAGGCGGTGCGCTGATCAAGGGCGAGAAGGGCACCGCCAAATCCACCACCGTCAGATCGCTGGAACAGGTGCTGCCGCCCAAGGACGTCGTATCAGGATGTCCGTTCAACTGCGATCCGTCGAGACCCGACAGGTACTGCACGTACTGTCGCGGAAGACTCGACAGACATGAGGACATAGACGTCGAAAGCGTCCCGATGAGAGTCGTTGAGCTCCCGCTCAGCTCCACGGAGGACAGAGTCGCTGGGACGCTGGACATCGAGCACGTGCTGAAGACCGGTGAGAAGAAGTTCGAGCCAGGAGTGCTGGCCCAGGCGAACGGCAACCTGCTCTATGTTGACGAGGTGAACCTCCTGGACGACCACATCGTGGACCTGCTCCTCGATTCCGCGGCCATGGGCGTCAACTACGTGGAGAGGGAGGGGGTCTCGTTCTCCCATCCCTCGAGGTTCGTCCTCATCGGGACTATGAACCCGGAGGAGGGGGACCTGAGACCGCAGCTTCTGGACAGATTCGGACTGTCGGTGGACGTCGTGGGCGACCGTGACACCTCCGAGAGGAAGGAGGTTGTCCGCAGGAGGCTCGCCTTCGATGAGGACCCCGTGGGGTTCACCGAATCCGTGGCCAAAGAGACGGATGCTGTCAGGGAGAGATTGATCGGCGCCAGGGCGATGCTTTCCGGCATCGATGTCGACGACACCATCCTGGATGCGGTGGTCACCGTGACCACGCACTTCGGGATCGACGGGCACAGAGCCGACATCACGATGATGAAGGCCGCCAAGGCCAACGCGGCGTTGGACCTGCGTTCGGAAGTCACGAAGGACGACATTCGTGACGTGGCTTCACTGGTCCTCTCCCATCGCATGAGGCGCCGTCCCTTCGAGGAGGCGGCATTCGACACGCAGGAGCTGGAAGAGTGCCTCAAGACGATCTGAGCTTCCCTTTCTCCGCGGTACGCGGGATGGACGACGCCAAGCACGCCATACTGTGCGCCTGCGTCAACCGCAACCTGAGAACCGTCCTGATCAGGGGAGGCCCGGGTTCGGCCAAGACCGTCCTCGCGAGATCGGTCGGCGGACTCACAGGCATGAACGTGGTCAACCTCCCTCTGAACGCTTCCGAGGAGCAGATATTCGGCGGCATGGACATCGAGGAGACCGTCCGTCAGGGCAGACCGGTGATGAATGAGGGAGTTCTCTCCAGGGCTGACGGCGGGATCCTGTACGTGGACGACGTCAACCTGATGGACCAGAGGGTGCTGGCATCGGTCCTCGACTGCGTGGATTCTGGACGGGTGATACTAGAACGCGAGGGGGTCTCCGGAGAGTACAGCTGCGACACGATGCTGATCGCCACGATGAACCCCTCCGATTCAGACCTGTCCCCGCACATGCTGGACCGCTTCGACCTGTGCGCGTACTCTGACTTCCCGAACGACGACACCGACGGGAGGAGGGCGATCCTGTCATCGAAGGAACGCTACATCGACGATCCCGAGTCCTTCGTGGAATCCTATGCCGACGAGGAGGAGCGCCTGCGCAAGACCATCGGACGTGCCCGGAGGCTGATGTCCATCGTCACTATCTCTGACGAGCTCCTGGGTGTCGCCGTGGACCTGGCTTCCAGGGTGGGGGCCGACGGCTTCCGCGGGGATATAGCGCTCGTCAACGCCTCGAAGGCCATAGCGGCACTGAACGATAGGGATGAGGTCATGAGGAAGGACCTGGAGGACGCGGCGATGATCTGTCTAGCCCACCGCAGGAACTACACCCCTCCGCCCCAGGATCCGCCGGAGCCGCCCGCGGATGAGCCAGATGAGGTGCCAGAGAACTCCGATCGCGAGAGGGACGGGCACGATGACAGCGGACAACAGGACAGCGAGACCGACCGCGACGGACCACCGTCCCCGGATCACCGGGATCCCCCTGAAGAAGGAGAACAGGACCTCCAGCAAATGCTTGAGGAGATGCTGTTCGAAATCGGTGAGCAGTTCAGGGTCATCGACTACCTGGGCGAGGACAGGCCTGCCTTCACGAAGACATCCAGCCATAAAGGCCGCAGAGGGATGGTCGAGAGCCTCGACGCCTCCGGCAGGTACACGAGGCCCAGGATCCCCGAGGGAAGGACCAGTGACATTGCGTTCGATGCAACCGTCAGAGCGGCTGCCCCCTACCAGCGCACCAGAAAGCACGACGGCATGGCCCTCCGTATAGAGAAGCAGGATATCCGCAGGAAGGTCCGCGAGAGGAGGTCCGGGTGCACAATCCTCTTCGTCGTAGATGCTAGCGGATCGCTGGGGGTCCGCAGGAGGATGGCGGCGGTGAAAGGGGCGATACTGTCCATGCTCAGGGACAGCTACGTCAAGAGAGACCGCATAGGGATGATGGCGTTCCGCAGGGATTCGGCGGAGCTCATACTCCCGCCTACAAAATCGGTGGAGTACAGCTACAGGAAGCTCGAGGAGCTCCCCACGGGCGGCAAGACCCCTTTGGGAGAGGCGCTGGTCAAGGTGAACGACCTGATGACATCGTACTCCAGGTCCCATAAGGGGGAGTCATGCTATGTCGTCCTGATCACGGACGGCAGGGCGAACGTCCCGCTCAGAGAAGAAGCCGATGCGAACACGGAGGCCCTGGAGATGGCCAAAGGATTGTCCATCCCTCAGGTGAGGTGGATAGTGATCGACGCTAGCACGGGATACATAAGGTTTGACAACGCCCGGCGCCTCGCGGAGGCGCTGTGCGGGACTTACTTCAGACTAGAGGATCTCAACGCCGACAACCTGGCCGACGGGGTCCGCGCGCTGATAGGTTGACGGGAGGTCATCTCCCTATCATCACCACGTTGAGCCCGCCGATGCGCTCGTCGTACTCGACGACCGCTCTGACGTCGAAGACCTCCTTGATGCTCTGAGACGTGAGAACGTCCTCCGTGTCTCCCGCGGCGACGATTCTCCCGTCCTCCATCATGATCACCTGGTCACAGTACCTTGCAGCGAACATGACATCGTGCGTGACCATGATGATGATCATGTCGGACTCCCGCTTAAGGTCCGTGATGAGCTCCATCAGGTCGAACTGATGGTTCACATCCAGATGCAAGGTCGGCTCATCCAGCAGAAGAACCTTCGGCTCCTGGGCCAGCGCACGGGCGATCATCACGCGCCTGAGCTCCCCTCCGCTCAGCTCGTTCACCGGCCTCTTCGCGAATTCCAGGGCCCCGGCGGACCTCATCGACCTGTAGACAGCCTCCAGATCCGCTCTGCGGTCCCCTCCGGACCTCGCGTATCTCCCCATCATAACCGCATCGAAGGCTGTGTAGGGGAACGATATGTATGCGCTCTGGGAGACCACGCTCATGCATCTGGCCAACTCCTTGCGGTCCATATCTGACACGTCCACGGACTGCACGTCCCCTTTGGAGGGATCCATGATGCCCTCCGCCGGCTCCTCGACCATCACGCTGCCGCTCTGCGGATTCAGCATGCGGTTGATGCACTTAAGAAGGGTCGTTTTTCCGCACCCGTTCTGACCTATTATCCCCAATATACTGCCCTGACGTGCCTCCAGATCGATGTCCTTCAGGACCTGCTTCGATTCGTATCCGAATGACATCCCATTGACTGTTATGCGCACCTATTCACCCCCAGATCTCGTTCTTCCTCTTCCTCATGATGTATACGAAGAACGGCGCTCCGAGAAGCGATGTCAAAATTCCTACCGGAAGCACCCCTGTGAAGGAGATGCTGTTGGAGACCGCGTCCATGATCATCATGAACACCGCCCCTGCCAGGATGCATAGCGGTGCCATGAACTTGTGGTTCGGCCCGCCGATAGCACGGCATATGTGTGGGATTATCAGTCCCACGAAACCGATGGTCCCGGATACCGCGACGGAGCCCCCGACTGCCAGCGATGTGCCGATGAGCAGGATGATACGCGTACGCTTCACATTAACCCCGAGGGTCTGGGCCTGGTCCTCACCCAGCGAGATGAGGTTGAGCTCGCGGAGACGCGTGCAGATCATAGCCACGCCTATCCCGACGACGATCAGTACGATCCAGAAGGAATCCCAGTGACAGCGGTTGAAGCTGCCCATCGTCCAGTACACGACCCCCTGGAGGATGTCTGGCTCCACCACATACTGTATGAACGAGGTCATGCCGCCGAAGAACGCGCCGACCGCGACCCCAGACAGGAGGAGCAGGGTCACCGGGGTCCCGTACCTGGTCACCGCCAGGCCGTACACCATCAGCAGGGTCAGGAAACAGAACACGAAAGCCATGATTGGAATCGAGAACGAACCTGCGAAGGCACCGAATCCGAACGCTATCGCCAAACTGGCCCCGAAGGATGCCCCCGACGACAGCCCCATTATGGACGGTGACGCCATCGGGTTCTTGAACATCGCCTGCATGGCCATCCCTGCCACGGACAGACCCGCACCCACAATCGCCGCGCATGCGATCCTCGGCATGCGCAGCACGAAGACGTTGTAGTGGTCCCCCCATGACCCGCCGCCCAGGAGCGTATCAATGACGTCCTTGGCGGTCATCGAGGACTGACCGACGAAGAGGCACGCGACGTACGTGACCGCCAGGGCCACGACCAGCAGGACTATCGCCCAGTATGCACGGCCCTCCATCCTGGATATGTCCTCTTCCAGAAGGTCTGCTGAATCATAGAGCGGATTGTCTGGCATGACTTCACCGTGAAGAATGGAGGGGTCACCCCCTCCTGTTTCAGACCAGCGAGACTCCCACCCTCATCCTCTCGTCCCAGCTCTTGGTGTTGGTGTCGTAGAAGATGATGACCTCGGGCTGCTCGTCGATGACGACCTCGTCTGAGATTGTCTGCCACTGGTCCGTCTTGTTGATGTTCTCGAGGCAGAGCATGTTGAACACATCGGAGGTGATCGTTCCGCTGCCTGCCGCTGTCCCGCTGTTGGACTCGAGATACACCTTGTATCCGAGGTCCTTGGCCTGTGACTCCTGGTTGATGGCGTACATGTGCAGACGGAAGTTGTCGATGTACTGCTGGGCCTCGTCCTCGAGTCCGTAGATGGCACCGACGACCTCGAAGGCGGAGAGGACGTCGCCCAGATCGTTGGAGAAGAAGAACACCGCGCTCGCGGGACCGCTGGCGGAGTTCAGCACCTCGAAGAAGGGTCCGAGTTCCGATGCGTCGTTACCGAGGGCTCCGGCGGCGAGCATGAGGAAGGACTCCCCGTTCTCGGTGGCACCGGTGACATAGTCGACGTAGCTCTCGAGATTGGTGATCAGCGAATAGGTCGATGTGACGCTTATGACGTCCTCGGGGATCGTGAGTCCGTAGAGATCGGACATGCTGGCAGTGGTCCAGGAGCTCTTGTCGAGAGCGTAGACATAGTCCCACACCATGGTGTCAGCGGTTTCCTCCCCATACCTCATCCCAAGGAGATCATGCAGAACGGCCGCATAGCCCGATGTGGTCAGGAGGTGGTCTGGGTTCTTAGCGACTACCGTCTCGATAACCCTGCTGCCATTGGCATCGGAGCTCTCCCTGATGGTGCTCTTCACAGTGACGGTATCCGCGTCGGAGCTGACAATGAGGCTATCGTAACTCAGGAAATCGTCCGGCACGTCCGACATGCTGTACTTGCTGTAGTCGATCTCGCTGCCGTAGATCTCCTCGTACATGCCCTCCGCGGCAGTTATCAGAAGGGGTGTGATGCTGAAGTAGGCCGTCTTGGTCTCCATAGCGATGGGATCCCAGGAATACCAGCCTTTGCTTGTATCGTATCTGTTGCCTTCGTCGTTGTTGTTCGTGTAAACGACCGCTGCTACCGCAGCGACCGCCACAATCACCACTACGACTGCAACTGCGACAGTCTTAGTCTTATCCATGTCTAACACCATTGGATGTTTCATCGAATTGAGTTTTTCGTATTTACTTTTGTGCTAGATTGCGGATATAATTTACAACTATCAGCTATCTATAATTTAATCTGATACCATACCCAGCATTGTATAGTATGATGGCATTCTAATATAGTTGGTATTGGATAATATATCCAGGTGAGTCCTTGTATTTCGTCAACATATCCATCGGGACGAATGATAGTTTCCTGCTTAACGAAACCGCGTCTCGCTTGAAGGGTGAGCTCCCGTTCTTCGACTACATCAACTTCGACTCTTCCGACCTCGACTCCGACCCTGTGCTCCTGCACGAGGCCATGAGGATCGTGGCGGAGTCGGACTTCGTAACGATCAAGGTCCACGGGGACCCCAGCTTCATGAAGAAGTTCGACAGACTGGAGGAGGCCATCAGGTCGAACGGCGTCAGCGCCCTCCTATGCTGCACGGACGAGGGGGTCACTACGGATTACCGCTGGATGTTCGGCGGCACTGACGAGGAGTTCGACCTCGCTCTCACATACTTCTCCCTCGGCGGAGATGAGAACTACCGCAGCCTGATGCTATGGGCGATCCGCAGATGCGAGGGGGCCGACGTGGAGATCCCTGCGCCTGTAGTCCCCCCGGCACAGGGCGTGTACTACCCAGGAATGGAGGACATATCCTTCGAGACGTTCCTGGATGGACTTGACCGCTCGAAACCCGTGGTGGGCATATTCTTCTATCAGAAGCAGTGGCTCACCCGCAACCTAGACAACATCGACGGGCTGATAAGGGCAGTCGAGGCCAGAGGGGGTTCCCCGGTCCCCGTGTTCCTGAGAACCTACGAGGATCCTGCTAACGGATCCATCGGGGTCAAACGCATACTTCGCGAGAAGCTTAGCGACGGGAGCGGTCCGGTCCTCGACGTAATCATCGAGACCATGAGCTTCTCCCAGACCCTGGTGGCCACCCCCGGCTGTGGAGAACAGGTCTGCGATGACAACTTCTTCGCCTCATATGGGGTCCCGGTCATCCAGGCAATGACGGCGGCGTCCGACGCGGAAACCTGGAGAGACGACGTCTATGGCCTGACGCCTGCTGAGATTGCCTACGACGTGGCCCATCCCGAGTTCGACGGGCAGATCATCTCCGTACCGTCGGCATCGACGGAGAGACTGGATGACACCAGGGTGTACAAGTCGCTGCCAGACCGTGCAGACCGCATCGCGGACACCGCGGTCCTCTGGGGGAGACTGCGTCGCAAAACTAACCCGGAGAGGAAGGTGGCGGTCCTGCTTTACATGTATCCGCCGAAGACAGCCAACGCCGGAGGGGCATCGGGACTCGACACGTTCGCCAGTGTCGTAGACCTGTTACACAGGATGAGGGATGAGGGTTACCATCTAGGAGACCGCATCCCAGATAACCCCAGGGAGCTCGTGGACGAGCTGCTCTCCGGGCTGACGAACGACACCACATGGCTGTCAGATGATGACATGCACAGAAGGACCGTTGACAGAATCCTGCCGGAGGCCTATGACCGCTGGTACAGGGCCCTGTCGGAGAATGCGAGGACACGCATCGAGGAGGGCTGGGGCGCCCCTCCCGGAGAGATAGGCACGGTCGACGGCTCGATCACCGTCGCAGGAAAGGTCTTCGGAAACGTCATCGTTGGATTCCAGCCTGACAGGGGAAGGGACGCCCAGGCCAACTACCATGACCCGGACACCGTGATGCCCCATCATTACCTGGCATACTACAGGTGGCTGAGGTACGTCTTCGGCGCCGACGCCGTGATACATGTGGGGACGCACGGGACACTAGAATGGCTTCCCGGGAAGTCCGTGGCCCTGTCTGGCGACTGTTGCCCGGACTATGTCATGGACTCCCTCCCCGACATCTACCCCTACATCATCGGGAACCCCGGAGAGGGCATACAGGCCAAGAGGAGGGCCGCCGCGGTCATAGTGGACCACATGATACCCATAATGACCCGCGCCGGCTCATACGACGAGATCGAGGAGTTGGAGGCCGCCGTCCAGATGTACATGGACTCCTTGGCTAAGCACCAGGACACGGCCGGAGGGATGATCCTGTCGAGGATCCGCCAGATGGTCCTGGACATGGATCTGCAGAACGACCTTGGCATCGACCCGTCCTGCAGCGATTCAGAGCTTTCCGAACATGTCGATGGACTGTACGACTACATCACCGAGATCAAGGAGAACCTGATCAAGGACGGGCTGCACGTCCTGGGCAGGCCTCCGGAGGGAGGGCTCATGTGCGAGGCCGTCTACTCCCTGACTCGCCTGGACAACGGCGAGGTACCTTCACTCAGGAAATCGGTGGCAGGGTGCATGGGATACGACCTGGACGCCCTGGTCGATGACCCCTCCGGGAGGACCGGGTCGGACGAGCTGAACGGTGCCGTCCTGGACAGGATCGACGCCGCGACGTTCGACCTCATTTCCGATATGGCCGAGATGGGCTTCGACGAGGGACTCTGCACCGAGCACGTATCTGCGACGTTCGACGGGGACGACAGGCTGCAGAGTTCGGTGTCGTTCATCTGCACGGACCTCTATCCGAACCTGCTCAGGATCACCGACGAGATGGACTCGGTCATGTCAGCTCTCCATGGGGAGTTCATCGAACCCGGACCTGCGGGATGCGTCACGCGCGGACGCGCCCAGATACTCCCGACCGGGAGGAACTTCTACTCCATCGACCCGGAGGCCGTACCGTGGCATTCGAGCTGGGACGTCGGCCGCAGGATGGCGGACCAGATGCTGGAGCGCTACCTGGACGAGCACGGCTCGCTACCCCGTACTGTCGGGATGGTTGTGTGGGCGACGGACACCATGAAGACTGGAGGGGACGACGTGGCGTACATCCTTTGGCTAATGGGGCTCCGTCCGGTCTGGACCGGTTACGCTGGCAGGGTAAAGGACATCGAGGTCATTCCTCTGTCGGAGCTCGGCCGCCCCCGCATCGACGTCACGCTCAGGATAAGCGGGCTGTTCAGAGACACCTTCCCGAACCTTGTCAACCTGATAGACAGGGGAGTGCGGATGATCGCGGAGCTCGACGAGTCGGACGAGGAGAACTATCTTCTGGCCAACATCAGACAGGATGTTGCCCGGGCCATTGCGGAGGGCATACCGGAAGACGTCGCGAGGAGCGATGCAGCGGTCCGCATCTTCGGGGATGCCCCGGGGACCTACGGCTCCGGCACGAACATACTCATCCGCACGTCGGACTGGAGCGACGTCTCCGACATCGGGGCCATCTACCGCAGCTACGGACAGTACGCCTACGGGGTGGACAGGAAGGGCACCCCCATGCCGGAGGCCTTCCGCAGACGCCTGGAGCTCATGGAGGTCACGGTCAAGAACAGCACGAGCCGCGAGTACGACATGTTCGACAACGACGATGTGTACAACGACCTGGGCGGATTCAACGCCGCCGTGAGGTCCGTACGCGGAACGAAGCCGATGTCCATCATCGGATGTTCAGCCGACCCCGGGAACCTGAGAACGCGCACGGTCGAGGAGGAGGGACGCTTCATCTTCAGAAGCAAGATCAACAATCCGATATGGCTCGAGGGGCTGAAACGCCACGGCTTCAAGGGCGCTGAGGAGATATCCAACATGGCCGAGTACGTCCTCGGGTGGGATGCGACGTCCGATTCGATCGACCCCTGGATGTACCAGTCCATAGCGGACAGGTTCCTTTTCGACGAGGAAACCGCCGAATGGCTGAGGGACGCGAACCCCCATGCCATGTACGAGACCGCCGCCAGACTCCTGGAGGCCATAGGGAGAGGGATGTGGACACCCGATCCCGAGACGCGGGAGCAGCTCGAGGAGATCTACATGGACCTCGAGGGAAGGTTCGAGGGGATGCAGTGAGCTCCGAGACGATCGTCTCCGTCAGAGGCCTGGTCAAGAGGTTCGGCGACCTGGCGGCCGTCGGCGGTGTGGACCTCGACATCCGCAGGGGCGAAATCTTCGGATTCCTGGGTCCGAACGGCGCCGGTAAGACAACCACCATCCGTCTGATCACGATGCTCTCCACCCCCACCGAAGGTGTGGTCGAGATCGAGGGTAACGCTGTATCGAGCCTCTCCGACCCGGTGAAGGAGAGGATAGGGATAGTCCAGCAGCACATCTCACTGGACCGCGACGTGACCGTCCTGGAGAACATTAGGTACCATGCGGTCCTTCACCGCATCCCCCGTGCAGAGGCCGACAGACGCATCTCCGAGCTCGTGTCCATCATGGGCCTCGGACCATACCTCGACAGGCTCGTTGTGAATCTCTCCGGCGGATGGAAGAGACGCGTGGCGATTGTCTGCGCCATGGTCCACGACCCGTCGATACTCTTCCTGGACGAACCCACCGCCGGACTGGACACGCAGTCCAGGCACATGCTGTGGGAGCTCATACGCGGCCTCAACAAGAGAGGCAAAACGGTGTTCATCACGACACACTACATGGACGAGGCAGAGGAGCTCTGCGACCGCGTCGCCATCATAGACCACGGGCGGATCGTCAGATCCGGGACTCCCGACAAGCTCAGGGACTCCATAGGCAGATGGACCGTGGAATACCACGAATCCGGGACGAAACGCTATGTGTACTTCGGGGACTGGGAGAAGGCACGGGCATTCGTGTCGCAGATGCCTGAGGGAGCTGCCGCGGGAATCAGGGCGACCAACCTCGAGGACGTGTTCCTGGAGACCACCGGGCGCGATGTCCAGGCCACAGAGGAGGTGAGGTTCAGGATATGAACCTGATAGCGGACTCCGTCAGGATAGCCTGGATTGACATGTGCTTCATCAGGAGGAACATCATCGTCGTACTGGTCACCTGCCTGGTGGCACCAATCCTGTACCTCGTCGCATTCGGATACGGGCTGGGAAGAGGGATGACGGTGGACGGCTTCGACTACGTTTCATTCATGATCCCGGGGGTTCTGGCCCTCGCATCACTTACGGCGTGTTTCAACACGGTTGCAACGAAGGTGATGCTCCAACGCACATACTATCAGAGTTTCGACGAGCTGTTCCTGTGTTCCATGTCCCCCTCAGCGATCGTTCTCGGGAAGGCATATGCGGGGATGGTCCGCGGACTGATCAGCTGCGGCGTCCTATATGCGATGGGCCTCCTGCTCAGCGGAGACATGCATCTGACTGCGTCCGCAGTGGGGCTCATAGCGTTGTCCTGCCTCACATACGGTCTCCTGGGAGTCGTGTCAGGACTCCTGGCCAATTCACATCTGACCCTTAACCTGTTCAACAGCCTGGTCATACTCCCGATGACGTTCCTATGCGGGACCATATTCTCCCTGGATTCCCTACCTGGAGCAGCCCGTTCCATAATAGACCTGCTGCCCCTCACGCACACCACTGAATGCATTAGAGCCTCGATCCTCCAGACCGGTTTCCCATGGATGTCCCTGGCGGTGATGCTCCTCTATCTGGCCATCTTCTACTACGTGTCGGTTCGTCTGATTGTCAGGGGGAGAAGATGAGCCATCCTCTGGACAAGAGAAAAGAAGACGTACTTCCCCCTATTTCATAGATGTAAGGACCGACATGTGGGTCTAAGGGGTTTATGGACGGGGGAAAACCCCCGTCCCGACCGGCGTCAAAGTCCTGCATGAACCGGCGCCGGCAGTTAAGATTCCACAGATGTCCCTCTCAGGATGCCTCCGCTTTCTTTCCGCGACCGTCCCTCAGGGCCAGAGTCAGCACCAGGGCGATCACCGCCAGCACGATGCCTACGAGCATCGCGAACTGGAACCCGTCCAGGAACGCGGCGGGCTCCAGGTCGGACATCGAGCCCCCGCTCCCCCCGGACCCCAGGTTGAAGAGCCCGGAGAACAGGGCGGTCCCGAGGGCGCTGCTGAAGTACATGATGAACGACAGTATCGACGAGGCGCCCACGCGCTCGGAATCCGGGACATTCTCGATCATCCTGCCGCCGAGCGGTCCGCCATCGATGCCGAAGACCGCACCGAGGACCGCGAAGCTCACCACGAGCATGGCGATGGACATCTCGGCGCTGTAGTTGGCCGCCACCACAGTGTATATCAGGAGCATGACGCAGCTGACGGCCGCGAACACCTTGTTGCCACTGGTGGCTGTGGCCTTCCCCACCCACAGGCAGAATATCAGCGAGAACACCGCGGGTACCGTCAGATACGCACCGCTCTGCAGCGTTCCGAACCCGAGCTCGACCCTCATGAAGAACGGCACCAGGTACATCGCACCCATGAATATCAGATTCACCATGAGGAACACGACCGTCGCCGTGTCGAAGCGCACGCTCTTGAAGAGCCTCAGATTCAGAACGGGCGTCTCCACTCTCCTCTCGTACACGACGAAGACCGCGAACAGGACCACGAACAGGACCAGAGCCACCGCGGACGTCGTCGTGAAGCCGTGCGACGGGAGGGACTCCACGACATAGAGCCCCATCACCAGAGCTATGAACAGCAGAACCGAGCCCTTGAGGTCGAAGGACGACTTGTCGAATCCTGTGTCATCTGGGACGGCCTTCCTTGCGATGAAGAACGCGATGAGTCCCAGAGGGACGTTGATGAAGAAGATCCAGTGCCACGACCCTATGCTGGTCAGCACCGCACCGAGCGCCGGGCCCAGAGCGGCCCCCACGGATCCCCCGAGCACGACGAGGGGCAGCGCCACACCTATGCGCTCCTTCGGCATAAACTTCACACCGAGCATCGTCGCCGAGGCGGCTAGCATCGCCGCGCCGACACCCTGTATAGCCCTGCTTGCGAGCAGCACCCCGAGACTGGGGGAGATCCCGCAGAGGAACGACCCGAGGACGAAGACGAGGAATCCGAAAGTCAGAACCTTCTTTATGCCTCCCTTGTCCGAGATCTTCCCGAACACCAGGATCAATCCTGCCATCATAAGGAAGTAGACGGTCACCACCCACGATGTCCCGCTCGTCCCGATCCCGTACGATTCCGCTATCTCAGGAAGGGCGACGTTGACTATTGTGCCGTCCAACCCGTCCCGGATCATTGCGAATCCTATTGTCACCAGCAGGAGAAGCTGTCCCCTGCCGCTGGTTATGGTCTGTGCCATACGGCACGACAATGATTTTATTTATAAAACTATTTTGATTGGTTTTACTAATAAAACTAATTTCGATCCGCGTCCGAGGACGATGCACCGCCGGAGCCTGCCCCCTCGGACTCCCAGTCGTCGAACAGCTCGGACAGCCTGTCCAGCATCGTACAGAAGACCTCCTGGTCCTCCGTCCCGAACTCGTCCCTGAGCGTCGACATGATTGTCGCCATCTTCATGTTGTCCTTATCGTAGACCTTCTGGATCTCGTCCGAGAGCCTGATCTTCCTGACCCTCCCGTCCTCTTCCGACTTCTCGCGGATGATCAGCCCCTTGGATTCCAGACGGCTGACGGTCAGTGTGACGGTGCTCTTGGCCACACCCAGCCTGTCTCCTATCTCCGACTGCGTGATACCTGGGTTCAATCCGATGAGGTTGAGGTATAGGACCGTGTTGTAGGGAAGCCTGTTGACGCTCTCGCAGAGGAATGATTCGCGGATCTCCGAGGCGGACATGCTGAGGTAGAAGCGGTCTATGCAGCGTTTTATCCTGTCTGCTGTCGGATCGGCGCCATCCATGCTCTCTCACCATAGCAATATTGGCGCAAGGCGTATATTACGGACACTTCGAAATCTGACATGGGGTCCTTCATAAATGACAGATGATTGGCACTGTGGATGGTCACAGACGCCTACGCCGTTAGGACATCACCATATGGATTCGACAGACAGATCTCGCACACCTGCGATTGATACGAGTCTCAGGGACTCATAAGACCGAGGGGCCCGTTTCACCAGTTCTTCCTGTCGAGGACCAACGACTCCACGACCGTGCCGAAGTCCTGCAGCCTGCGGATCTTCTGCTCGATCAGATCCACGCAGTCCTCGTCGCACAGGAGCAACGCATCCCTGCCCATCAGGCATTCCGACATGCAGGATTCGAAGCCGTCGAACACATAGTCCACGGGAAGCATGCTCTCGTAGAGCAGGCCGCGGGCCACGTAGCCGTACAACCCGACCACAACCCTGCCGCATGCCCTGCACTGTGCAGCCTCGATCATCGAATCGGTCATCCTGTCCCTGACGGGGATCACGATGAACCTGCCCTTCGGCCCCGAGGCCATCTTGGACACCAGCTGCGTCTCCGTCCTCGGGAACGGTGCCTCCGGCTCCCCGCGCATGTCGCACAGGCTCTTGTTGATGACGAACATTGACGGCTGCATGACGCCGGTGGTGTACACCCTCATGGCGTCCATGTAGAAGTCCTCGGACGGTCCCGAGTAGATGAGCTCACCCCTCCTGAGGACGTGGATCTCGTCAGCCCATGCGTATGCGAGGTCGACATCGTGGGTCGAGATGACCACCGTGGTGCCCCTGTGGTGGAGCTGCTCGGCGAGTTCCATCACCTCCAGGGCCATCTGCGGGTCCAGACCCGCGGTGGGCTCGTCCATGACCAGGACCTCGGGCTCCATCGCCAGTGCCCCGGCGAGTGCCAGCCTCTTCCTCTGTCCGTAGGACAGCTTCAGGGTGTTCCTGTCGAGGAACCCCTCCAGCCCGACGAGGCTTATGGCATGGTCGACCCTGCGCTTGACCTCCTCCTCGGAAAGACCGAGATTGGACGGGCCGTAGGCCACATCCTCCTCCACGGTCTGACCGAATATCTGGTCGTCAGGGTTCTGCAGGACGACCGAGACCTTGGACCTCAGGGCCCTGAGCGCCTTCCTCTTGTGCCTGACGGCCTCCCCGTCGAAGGACACCTTTCCGGAGCTGGGCTCGAAGACACCGTTGAAATGGTAGAACAGTGTGGACTTCCCGGCGCCGTTGCCGCCGAGGATGATGGTCTTGACCCCTTTCTTGATGGTGATGTTGACCTTGTCCAGGGAAGGCCTGTCGTTGCCAGCGTACCAGTATGTCAGATCGACAGTCTCGATTATCCCGTCCGACATCGGTACACCTCCGGGACGCGGCCGAACCTGGTGAGCGACGCTATCCTGTAGCGGATCGTCGCCGCGAGCTCGGTGTCGCAGTACAGGATGGCGTCCCTGCCCTGCATGGCACTAAGACAGCATCCCTCGATCGCGTTAAAGTTGATGTCGGCCTTCCTGCCGATATCGCGGAACAGCTTCTTGGCCTTGAAGCCGTAGACCCCCACGACCGCATCCCCGGGATCGATGTTCCCGTCCGAGGGGATGGGCTCCACCCTTATCCTGCCGAAAACGGCGTCGGGAGGCGAGAGCTTGGCGAGCAGCTGGCTGTTTGTCCTCGGGAACGGTGCGTCGGGCAGCCCGCGGATGCCCTCCAACGAATGGTTGACCGAGAACGTGTGCGGAAGGGACAGCCCGGACAGCGCCACAGCCTCCCTGTCCTCGAAGAACTCCTCCGGCCTCCCGGAGTATACCAGGTGCCCCAGCCTCATGACATGGATCTCGTCAGCCCATGCGTATGCGAGATCGACATCATGGGTCGAGATAATCACAGTCGTCCCGGTCATGCACATCTGGTCCACCAGCTCCATGACCTCCTGGGACATCTGCGGGTCCAGACCCGCGGTGGGCTCGTCGAGGATGAGCACCTTGGGCTCCATGGCCAGTGCCCCGGCGATCGCGACCCTCTTCTTCTGACCGAAGGACAGCTGGGTCGTGGGACGGTACCTGAACTCCTCCATCCCGACCTTGAACAGGCTGTCACGGATCCTCTCCTCCACGATGGACGGGTGGAGGTTCTGGTTCATCGGCCCGAACGCGACATCCTCCTCCACGGTCGAGGAGAAAATCTGCTCATCCGGGTTCTGTACGACGACGGCGATGTCCTCCCTAAGCTGATAGAGAATCTCCTTGTCGTAGCACAGGGGTAAGCCCCTGTACAGGACCTCCCCGGATTTCGGCTTGAACACGCCGTTGAAATGGTAGAACAGTGTGGACTTCCCGGCGCCGTTAGCGCCCAGTATGACCGTGCGGATCCCCGGTCTGATTCCCAAGGAGACCCCCTTGAGGGACATCGGCGAGCCGTCCTTCTTCTCGTAGCTGTACGAGACGTCCCTTGCCTCTAGTATGTATTCGAAATCCATGCGATCTCACACCCCGAACACGATCTGGGCGAAGTCCACGACGCCCTCCGTGTATCTGCCAACCACGTAAAGCAGCACGAACACCACGATCGCCAGGGCCACCCATCCGAACCCGGCCTTCTTGGGACGGTTCCATATGGGGAAGTACCCGCGGTACCCCCTGCACTCCAGGGAGACCTGCGCCTTGTCGGCGAGATTCATCGACGACGTGAAAATACCAACCGCGATGGAAGCGGTGGTCTTCATGGTGCGCCTGAACCCCGAGAAGCCCAGCCTGCTGCTCGCCGCGCTCCACATGGTGTCCAGCCTCTCCAGGAGGAGGAAGGCGTAGCGGTAGATCAGGACGACGATCTCGCATATCTCATCGGGGATCCTGATTTGCCTGAGGGCCTGCGCCAGATGCGGGATCGGAGTGGATGTGGCGAATGCCATCATCATAGTGATGCCCGCGATGGCTCTGATCATCACAAGCCAGGCCTGGTTGAAGCTGTCGGCCGTCATGTAGAAGTCCATCCACAGGAAGTCCGCGCTCCAGATGCACGGCTGCGACGTGTCGCCGTTGATCGAGATGATGCCGCAGGCGACGATCAGGATCAGGATGGCCTCGGCGATGAAGACGGCCAGAATGAAGGGGATCCTCATGTTCGTGGAGTACGCCATGAGGATCAGACCGAGGGCCATCACCGCGAAGGCTGTGATGACCGAGTCGGTCATTATGTTCACGATGAGCACGACGATGACCAGGAGCAACTTGCCCAGAGGGGGCCAGTGGAGCATCCTGGAACTGTATGCCAGGGCGTCCATCTGTATGTGCTCGGATGTGCCCGAGGCCTTCTCCCTCGGTTTGGCGCCGTCTCTCCTGGCCATCTGTGCTCACCTGTAGTAGTACTTCTCGGTCTTGGGGGCGTCGGCGACTGCAGCGGCCTGCTGGGTCTTGCCCTCGGAACCGCCGTTGCCTCCGTTGCTGCCACCCTCCGTCATCTGCTTCTCGGCTTTGGACTTTGTGTACCTCCCGACGAAGAACCCGATGATGAGGGCACCGATGGCGGCCTGCAGGGCGAAGAGCATGCTCTCGGTCTCACCGGGCAGCTCGTAGTCACCCCAGATTCCGCTCCACCAGGGCACGTAGTCGTCTCCGACGATTCCGCCGGCGGCATCGTCCGCGCCGCCGAACTCGAATCCGACGGATGCTCCGTAGGCGAGGATGGCTATGACGACGACCGCGATGACCGCGAATCCGGCGATGTAGATGCCCTTAGACTTCTTGGACCCTGTCTCGGTTACCTCGACGGCCTCCTTCCTGGGGAATATGATTCCGCCGGCGGTCTCGAAGACCTCGGGCTTGTTGTTGAGCAGGTACTGGGCGAACATGTAGAACAGGATTCCCTCGATGATGGCGAGGGGGATCTGCGTGACCGCGAAGGTCGTGAGGAACTCCGCGTAGCCTCCCCAGTTGAGTCCCATCTGGATGGAGGTGCAGACATATGTAAGGAGGTCAGCGATGATGGCTGCCCCGAGCATGCTCACGGGGATGCTGGCCCCGGCCTTCCTCATGACGTTCCAGATGAGGATTCCGCAGAACGGACCGAAGATACCCATGGAGAACACGTTGGCTCCTAGGGTTGTGATACCGCCGTGGGCGAGGAGGATCGCCTGGAATATAAGGACGATCAGTGCGAGGAACGAGGTAGCGCTCACACCGTACAGGACGGCAGAGAGGCCGGTTCCTGTGGGATGGGAGCTCGAACCCGTCGCGGACGGCAATTTGAGGGATGAGAGAAGGAAGATGAACGCTCCCGAGAGGGCGACCGTCATCTTCTGCTCCGGGTGCTCGCGCATGAGCTTCACGATCGCCCTGGCCCCCAGAACAATGAAGGGGATGGCGAGGATGAACCACACGGCACACCAGATCGGATCTAGATATCCTTCCATTATGTGCATTTGTTTTCACCTTGTGTCTTCCGGATCACTCCGGGATGCCGCGGTCATTTCCGCTACCGATAGGAATTGGATGTAGAATCCATTTTCTGTATTTATCTATTAGGATTATCCATCCAACTGAAAGCCATTTGACTGGTCAAAAATGTGTATTAACGCCGTCAAATCGATTAAAATAGCAGTTATATCCCGAGTTTCATGAGTTGTTTGACTTCGTTTCGATTGTTTTTGTTGGATATTTCTTATTTAAAGTACCTTACCCCCGTATAGCATAATGGTCATAATCTGTCAGATTAAAGATAACCTATAAATATTGGTGGTTAAATAAATTGCATTAAAACAATCCAATCCAGGAAATTATACCCATAGGGGGTAGGGCATCCGGGACCGACCGTCCGACAATATCGTACATGTAAACAGAAAAAGAACGGATGGGAAAATTGTTCCCCGCCTCCCGGCGGGTAATGTGGTTCAACCCTTGTAGTAAATCATCGAGTTGCAGATGGTTGCGGCGATGTTCGATCCGCCCTTCCTCCCCTTGGGGACGATGAACGGCACATCGCGCTCCATGACCATCTCCTTGGACTCCACGACGTTGACGAACCCCACCGGGGCACCGATGATCAGCGCGGGCTTCACCTCTCCGGCGTCCATCAGCTCGCAGAGCCTGACCAGCGCCGTGGGGGCGTTCCCTATTGCAAATATCACGGGCTTCTCCCTGGCGATCTCGGCACCGCGCTCCATGCAGACCGTTGCACGGGTGCATCCCCTCTCCTTGGCCTCTGCTACGACGTCATCGTCGCTGATGAAGCAGTGGACCTTCCCGCCGTAGGCGGCGAGCTTCTTCTTGTTGATGCCCGCGGCCGCCATCTTGGTGTCCGTGACGATGTCCGCCCCGGCCCTGATGGCCTGGACGCCTATGTTCGCCGCGTCCTCCGAGAATGTGAGGTTGTCCGCGTAGTCGAAGTCGGCCGAGGTGTGGATGCACCTCTTCACGATGGAGAACTGCGGCTCGGGCCAGGTCCTCCCGTTCAGCTCCGACGTTATGATCTGCATGCTGCGTTTCTCGATGTCCTCTGGTTTGACGAATTCCAATGTCACTCAATCACTTCCGATTCTGTATCCTCTGGGTGTGATGATCCTACCGTTCGACACGTACGTCTGCGAGTTCCCGATGATGACTATCGAGAACATGTCCACATCCGCCTTGTCCAGATCCCCTAATGTGGTGACCTGCTTGCTCTCGTCCTCCCTGCCGGCGTTCCTGACAATGCCGACCGGGGTCTCCGGGGAGCGGTGTTTAAGAAGGATGTTTCTGGCATCGTTGAGGTACTCTGTCCTCGTCTTGCTCTTGGGGTTGTAGAGACACACGACGAAGTCCCCCTCCCCGGCGCACTCGACCCTCTTCATGATCAGGTCGATGGGCGTCATCAGGTCGGAGAGGCTGATGATGGCTATGTCGTGCATCAGCGGTGCGCCCAGGACGGAGGCCGCGGTCGATGCGGCGGTCATCCCGGGCACGGTATCTATGTCTATGTCGGCGTGCATCTCGTCCGCCAGCTGGTAGACGATGCCCGCCATGCCGTAGATGCCGGAGTCCCCCGAGGAGACGATGGCCACATCCTTGCCGGACATGGCATCCTCGATGGCCATCCTGCATCTCTCGACCTCCTTCATCATCCCGGTGGCCTTGTACTCCTTGTCCGGGAAGATCGGCTGGAGCATCTTGATGTATGTGGTGTATCCGGTGACGACATCGGCGTCCTGGATCACCTGGGCGGCCTTGAAGGTCATGTGCTCCTTGCCGCCGGGTCCGAAACCGACGACGTGGAGCCTGCCCCTGGCCATCACTCCACCCCCTTGCGGAACTCGGTGGTGAAGTGCTTGTCGTAGAGCTTGGAGAGCTCGTACTCGTCTCCGAGGAAGTCCCCCACGACCGTGAGGGCGGTCTTCTTGATCCCCGCATCCTTCACCTTCTGGGCGATGTCCTGCAGGGTCCCGGTGACGATCTTCTGGTCGGGCCAGGTGGCCTTGTACACGACGGCGACGGGGGTGGTGGGCTCGTAGCCTCCCTCCTCCAGCTGCTTCACCATCTCGTCCATGAATCCGATGGAGAGGAAGATGACCATGGAGGCGTGGTGCCTCGCTAGGTCTGGGAGCTTCTCGCCCGGAGGCATCGGGGTCCTGCCCTCCATCCTGGTGAGGATCACGGTCTGGCTCTTGCCGGGCATCGTGTACTCCCTGTTGAGGACCGCGGCGGTCCCCAGGAACGACGACACGCCGGGGATCACCTCGTAGGAGATCCCGAGCTCGTCCAGCCTGTCCATCTGCTCCCTGTGCGCCCCGTAGATCGCGGGGTCGCCGGTGTGGACGCGGACGCACTTCTTCCCGTCCTTCTCGGCCTTCTCCATCACGTCGATGACCTCGTCCAGGTCCATCAGGGCGCTGTTGTAGATCTTGGCGCCCTCCTTGTGGCCGGAGAGGACCTCGGGATTCACCAGCGAGCCAGCGTAGATGATCACGTCAGCCTCGTCGATGAGCCTCTTGCCCTTGAGTGTGAGCAGCTCGGGGTCGCCAGGACCCGCACCGATGAATGAAATCAAACCAAGTCACCCCTTCTTCTTTATTATCACTGTAGTGAAGTAGCCGTACTCCCTGTCGCGCACGATGGGTCCGACGTACTCGTCGTCGAGACCGACGTTGCAGACGACCGTGGCCCTGTCCAGCGGGATGCCCTTCTCCTTCATCATGTCGCAGATCATGCCGATGGCCTTGAACGCCTTCATGATGACGATGTTGTCGAAGTTGTCCATCGCATCGTCCAGGAGCTTGGAGTTCTCCTTGGCGACCGGCACCACTGCGAGGCCCTCGTTCCCGATCATCAGCGGGATCCCGGCGACGGCCGCACCGTGGCAGAAGCTGGGGATCCCCGGGACCACCTCGGTCTGGTAGCCCCTGGCGCGGATGGCGGAGTCGATGTACATGTAGGTGCTGTACACACCCACGTCCCCCAGGGTGACCATCGCGATGTCCTCGCCGTTGTCCAGGAGCTTGCACATCTTGTTCAGGTTGTCCTCGCGGCACTTCTCCCTGACGGTATCGTCGGGATCCATGCTGAAGAGGAACTCCTCGATGCTCTTCTCGGAGATGTCCACGACGGGCTTGATGATGTCAAGCGCGACGCTGCCCTCTCCGAGCTTCTTGACGGGATAGGCTATGACGCCGCACCCCTCCAGGACCTCCTTGGCTCTCAGCGTCATGAGCCCGGTGTCACCGGGTCCGACGCCGATTCCGTACAGTTTGCCGGCCATTCGTATTCACATCCTTTGATGGGTCAGCCATCGTCACACAAGTATTATAAGATGGCGGATGCATCCAACTGCCATATTCCTTACTGTATTATTAATACGAAGGGAACGCCGGTGGACCCAAATGACAACCGATTCCGAGCTCTACACCTACGTGAACAACAAGAAGATGAGAAGGGGGCACACCACCGGCACCTGCGCGGCGCTGGGTGCGGCGGGGGCCGCGCGGCTCCTGCTCACCGGCCATGCCCCGGAG
>ERZ779877.270-NODE-270-length-60146-cov-17.732306_pt1 | contig 60146 bp, 51 predicted proteins | sample MGYA00511556_ERZ779877 | MGnify/ENA primary metagenome ERZ779877 (study PRJEB29588, sample SAMEA2159338) | human gut metagenome | biome: human gut; feature: human-associated habitat; material: faeces | place: Denmark | collected 2008/2010 ... | reverse complement strand
CTCTGTTCGACCCGGGGGACTGTACAGATATCTTGGGATAGTGCGTTTTTTGGAAGTTTCGGTGATAATGCAGTTGCGTTGATACACTCACGAAATTATTAACACTTTGTCGGTACGGAAATTGCTTTCAGCGGTGTTGGCTGAATATTTATTGTTTTGACATTTTTATAATATACGGCATTGCAATTATAACGAAATTTAATAAGCTGAGGAATTGTGTAACAGCCCCGGAATATTCGTTTTATCGGTTGCTGTTATCTGAGCTCGTGCTCTCGCCATCGGACGAATTATCCGTATTGTTTTCGGATTTATCGCCGGAACTGCCGTCAACTTCAGGCTTTTCTACCGCCGCGACATCATTCATATGCGTTATTGTCATAAGGTAGTCGACCTTGCCCTGCGTGCCGTCCTTTGTAGCATAACCTATCTGCTCCATCGAGGTGCAATATCCGTCCCTATCAAGGTTGTACACAACGCTGAAGCTGTCCAGGTCGCCGACTAGTCCGAGCTGAGCAGACATTGAGTCGTTCAGCTTTGATACATCGTACTGCATTGTGACGGTTTTGCCGTCGGCTGTTTCTTTGACCTCCGAGCCTGTAACACAGTCAGGCTTTATAAATATCATTCCCTCATCAGTCATTGACATTTTATTCGTACGATTGTAGCTGACATAGTTCTGATCTCCGCTTACAAGCGTATGCCATTCACCGTCGGAATAGTAATTATATTCCGAGCCGTTATGATACTCATAATATTTTGTATTTCCGTCAGTTCCGAAATAGCTGTATGAAAGCGTATCATTCTGATCATAGCAGAATGTCAGCTCCTGTGTGACTGTACCTGTCCCCTTATCGGTAACGGTTAGCTCAGCGGAATAAAGCGAAGCGTAAAGCTTTCTGGCATTTTCCACATCACTGTAGCCGTCTATATGCGAATAATCCGCACTGCAAGCCGTTATGGAGGTTACAGCCGTCATTGCGGCGATAACGGCGGCAATGATTTTTCTTGTTTTTTTCAATAGTATGCTCCTTTGTGATTTTAACAATTTGCAACGTGAAATAAAAATACAGCGGGTGACCTGCATATAGCAAAATCCCCGCTGTTTTTATAAATGTAAATTCTATCGTCTACACTTTTCTACACGTCTACACATCGGGATCAACCCGACTACACTACTTGACCGGGAGTGTAAATTATTCAGCAAAGCCGCTTTCAACGAGCTTAACAAGACCGTCAACCGCGAGCTGTTCGTCAGATCCGTCAGCAATTATTCTGATCGTTGTACCGCCGACAATACCGAGTGAAAGGATTCCGAGAAGGCTCTTTGCATTTACTCTTCTTTCTTCCTTTTCAACCCAGATAGATGACTTGTACTCATTAGCCTTCTGGATGAAGAATGTTGCGGGTCTTGCGTGTAAACCTACCTGATTCTTAACGCTTACTTCTTTAACAAACATGATTGGTTACCTCCGTAAAATCGTATTATCTTTCCGTCGAGCCGTCCGCATTGAGATGATATGCGTTATTTCTGCTCTGTACCTATAGTATATCCAAATGTTCTTTGTTCGTCAACAAAGTTTTTTCAATTTGTCAATTTTTCTGCGATTATTTTTCATATTTGTTCAATAGTCCTCAATCACCGCAGCGCAATTTGTGTGTTATGCACAAAAAACTTTCAACAAAGTATTCAACATACACATTAGTTTTCAACCGTTTTGCTTATTTCGGCTGTTTTACCCTTTAAAATGCTTTCTCTTACAAAAATGGCTGTCGCTGAAAACGGGGCTTCTTCAACCGTCTGTTCGCAGACCATTGTTATCGGCGGGCTGCCGTAATTGCCTGCTTTTAAGCCGAAATCACAGCCTGCACTTGAAATCCTCATACGAAAACTCTCTGATTTTACGCATACCGAGCGTGGTGTTATAATATATTGACGGCAAAGCCATACCGTTGAACGTATTGTTCTTTACCATCGAGTATATGGACATATCGCACAGCACAAGGCGGTCGCCGGGCCCCAGCGGCTTGTCGAAAGAATAATCGCCGATCACATCGCCTGCAAGACAGGTGTTTCCGCCAAGGCGCACGGTGACAGCCTTTTCACCCTTTTTGCCTGCGATATTTCCGTTTGGCTGAATGATAGCGGGGCGGTACGGCATTTCAAGTACATCGGGCATATGGCAGGCGGCAGACACGTCAAGTATGGCTATGTCGTCCTCGCCGTTAATTCTGCCGTCTATAACGTCAAGCACCGTTGTTACGAGGAAGCCCGCGTTAAGCGCAACCGCTTCTCCCGGTTCAAGATAGACCTCAAGACCATATTCGTTTTTGAAATGGTTGATCACCTCAACAAGGGTGTCAATATCATAATCGTCCCTTGTTATATGGTGTCCGCCGCCGAAATTTATAACGCTCATACGATCAAGATACTTACCGAACTGAACCTCGACCTCCTTTGCGGTACGCTTTAGATCATCGCTGTTCTGCTCGCAAAGCGTGTGAAAATGCAATCCGTCAATTTCATTGAGTATTTCCTCTCCGTAGCGCTTTATGTCCTCTTCAAACGAAGCAAGCGTCTGACCGAGCCTTGATCCCGGAGCGCACGGGTCATATATCTCGTGCCCCTCCTGAGTCGAAAACCTCGGATTTACACGGATAAGGCAGTGCTTATCCTTCACTGCGTCACGGTGCATGGCAAACTGACGGATAGAGTTGAATACAAAATGTCCGGCGTACTTTGTAAGCTCGTTTATTTCCTTGTCTGTATAGGCAGGAGAAAAAACGTGTGTTTCGTTGCCGAAATATTCATAGCCGAGCCTTGCCTCATACAGTCCGCTTGCAGTAGTACCGCTGAGATATCCGCTTATAAGAGGATAGGTGCTGTACATTGAAAACGCCTTCTGCGCAAGCAGTATCTTACAGCCCGTCATATCCTGAACGCTTTTCAGTATCTCACAGTTGCGTTTAAGATAGCATTCTTCTGTAACATAGCAAGGGGTATCTGTCTTATTTATATCAAAAGTAGGTGTGTTCATATATTGCTCCAGTCTATTTCGTCATCGACGAGATAATCATAACGTCAAAGCGGCGTTTTTTGAAGCAGTAATGCTTGTCCTCTATTGACCGCCTGACGTCCAAGGTTTCCCTCGGTGTTATTTTAGCATAATACGGCGGAAAAAGCAACTCAAACGAACTTGACAACACACAAAAATATGGTATAACAACCTCAGCCTGAAATCGTCAGAAGACGATTTCGCCGCATAATATGCGGCTTTGCTACGCAATGGCTGAGAACGTTGAAAGACGATTTTGTTTTGCCCGATAGGCAAAATTTGCGGCATTTGCCGCTATGTGCCTTGACGGCACATTAAAATCGTGTTATAATATAAATAAAGAGGGAAACGACAGACGGTCGCTCCCAATAATAATCAGTTAGAAATAACCGTTAAGTTGGTGGCTTGGGCGGTTATTTCTTTTTATAAAAAGAAATGATTGTGAATATCATAACTGTGAAAGCAGTAAGAAATATTCCTATCTGTATCAGATCACTTAGTGTTATGTACACAGCTTCACCTCCTTTCAAAGCGCAATGCACTTTCGGGAGATGAATTGACCGCCTGACGTCCAAGGTTTCCCTCGTGAATATTTTAGCACAATATAGCAGAAAAAGCAACTTGATTGAACTTGACAACAGCTGAAAATATGTTATAACAACCTCAGCCTGAAATCGTCAGAAGACGATTTCGCCACATAATATGCGGCTTTGCTACGCAATGGCTGAGAACGTTGAAACACGATTTTGTTTTGCCCGATAGGCAAAATTTGCGGCATTTGCCGCTATGTGCCTTGACGGCACATTAAAATCGTGTTATAATATAAATAAAGAGGGAAACGACAGACGGTCGCTCCCAATAATAATCAGTTAGAAATAACCGTTAAGTTGGTGGCTTGGGCGGTTATTTCTTTTTATAAAAAGAAATGATTGTGAATATCATAACTGTGAAAGCAGTAAGAAATATTCCTATCTGTATCAGATCACTTAGTGTTATGTACACAGCTTCACCTCCTTTCAAAGTGCAACGCACTTTCGGGAGATGAATTGACCGCCTGACGTCCAAGGTTTCCCTCAAGAGTATTTTAGCATATTATCGTGAGAAATGCAACTTGTCCGGACTTGACACCGACTTGATTTTATGTTATATTATAGATACAAAAAGAGGGAAACGACAGACGGTCGCTCCCTAAGTTGGTAAAAAATAGCCGCCTTCAGCTTGCAACATGGGGCGGTTATTTCTTTTTATAAAAAGAAATGATTGTGAATATCATAACTGTGAAAGCAGTAAGAAATATTCCTATCTGTATCAGATCACTTAGTGTTATGTACACAGCTTCACCTCCTTTCAAAGTGCAACGCACTTTCGGGAGATGAATTGACCGCCTGACGTCCAAGGTTTCCCTCGTTAATATTTTAGCATAATATAGCGGAAAAAGCAACTTATCTGAACTTGACAATGCGCTGAATTCTTTAACGATAATCCAATTTGAAATTGATTTTTTCTCAATTATTAAGCGGTGGACTGTTGACTATCTGTAGATTATAATATAATTACAGTTCGATCGGCTGAATACTTGAATTGGAGTTGTAAATATGAGTTTCGGAAATATTATTAAAAAACTGCGCTCAGATAGGAATATGACGCAAGAACAACTTGCCGAAGTGCTTTCGATTTCCGCACAGGCGGTAAGTCGTTGGGAAACAAATATTGCTTTACCGGATATTTCCCTGCTGCCTATATTGGCAAACTTTTTCGATGTAACAACCGACTTCTTGCTAGAAGTTGATGCTTCGGCAAGAGAAAAAGAAATCGAGTCACTGTCAGAAGTCGCAAGAGAGCATACAACCAATGGTCAGTGGTCGAAAGGCGTTGAAATTTTGCGAAAAGCTATCAGAAAATATCCGTCGGCATATAAGTTGTCACACGAGCTCGCAAGTGCTTTGTATTGTTCACCACAAGAAACAGACACAATATCTGACGAGCATTACGAAAAATTGTTACAGGAAGTTGTTTCACTCGAAGAAAATGTGCTTGAAAACTCTAAGGACACAGAATTAAGGCACAGTGCGATTCAGTTGCTTTGTTATGCTTATCCCAAATTAAAAATGCCGGAAAAAGCGGAAAGTCTTGCAAATACAATGCCTTGTGCTCATCAGTGCAGAGAAGATCTGCTTGTATCTGTATCCGACAAAACCAAACGATACAGATATCAGCAGGACGCAATTTTAACCCACTTGCAGTTAATGCTTTCCGGTATAACCTTCAACTGTGCACCTTTGGATGATAACACAAAGCCCTATACACCTGAGGAACTGATTTTATTGAATAAAAAAGTCATCGACATATTGAACATAATCTTTGAAAATAAGAATTATGGCTTTTTTAAGCAAAAAATCGCATGGACATATCTCGATATTGCTTGGTTTTATGCCAAAATCAACAATCGCAATGAAACCATAAAATATCTGACCCTTGCCAAAAATCAATCTATCGGTAATGATAAAGCAGTATACAAGCCGACAGAAACATATACCTGCCTGATCGCGCGCGGAAAAGAGTACGGCGAAGTCTGGCATAATATCAATACGAATGATTCAATGCACCAGATAAACGAAATGGACGATAAAATATATGACTTTATCAGAGATGATGTTGAATTCAAAAAAATCACAGAAGAATTAAAGCAATATGCGCACGAGCGCTGATATCCGTCCATTTTGTTCCTAGATCTAATATTATAAGTGCAGAAAAATCACGATTACAGATCCGAGCAAACAGAGTTTTACTCAGCGAATATTTCAGCGCATAGCTTAAGGATAAGCAACAGCAAACCGCAGTATCGAAACTGACCCGATACTGCGGTTTCACTTATATTCAGATATAAAATCACATAGCATCAGCGTTTATCCCCTGATAAGTATCCCTCAGCTTCATCTGACGGTCTATTCCGCCGAGTACGGCAATCTTATCCGCGCTCCACTTCGGTGCAACAAGATATTTCTTGTCGGCATCACCTGTAATGCGCTCTATGACTATATCCTGCGGCAAGTATTCAAGCTGTGATATCACTATATCAATATACTCATCGCGGGTAAGCGGGCTATACTCTCCGCCGAGGTACATTCTTTCCAGAGCTGTGTTACGGTTGACATGAAGAAGATGTATTTTGACAGCATCCGGGTGGAGTCGTGCGACCTCTCTTGCCGTGTCAAGCATATCATCCTTTGTTTCCCCGGGCAGTCCGTTAATTATATGCAGACAGATACGGATATCAGCGCTTTTCAGCTTTTCATAGCCGGAAAGGAACTCGCGGTAGTCATAGCATCGGTTAATAACGGCGGCGGTTCTGTCGTGAACAGTCTGCAAGCCAAGCTCTACAGTAAGGTCTGTCTTGCTGTTCAGCTGTGAAAGCAGCCCGATAACATCATCGGGCAGGCAGTCCGCCCTTGTACCTATCGATATACCTGTTACGCCGAAATCAAGAGCCGCAGTAAACGCGATCCTGAGCGTTTCAACAGGCGCATAGGTGTTGGTATTAGCCTGAAAATATGCAATTATCATACTGTCGGGGTACTTTTTAAAGATACGCTCCTTTTCGGCTGAAAGCTGGCGCTGTACGCTGTCATAGATATCGCCGCCATGTGCCGCGGTGAAATATCCGCTTCCGTCCATACAGTAGATACAGCCGCCCGTACCCTTAGTTCCGTCCTTATTAGGACAGGTAAAGCCCGCATCTATAACAGCCTTACCTACCCTGCCGCCGTAAACGGTTTTGTTATGGAAGTTCAGAGTATGATAACGCTTGTTGTCAAGAGAATACGAAAACACATATTCTTTTTCTTTCATAAAAGCTCCTTTAGCCCGAAGTTTCATAACAAACAAAATCACAGCAGTGAATACACGCTGTGATTTTTACTGTTTATTTCTGCTTTTCTTTTCTGAATATGAACACCTTGCTGAAAATATAGTTCAGCACAAGCACTACGATATTTGAGAACACCTTTGCGCAGAATTCATAAAGCCCGTTCTCAATATTCGGCAGATTTACAAGCAGGAACATTATTATAAGATCAACAAACAGCGTGAACAGCCTTGCCGCATAGAATGACAGCGCCTGCACTATATTCTTGCCAAAGCCCTTTACCTTGCTTTGAAACACCCAGATCCTGTTTGTGATATACGCAAATGTGACCGATACTATCCATGAAATGATATTCGGCAGTACGGTTGACGAATCTCCGCCGCTGAAATTGAGCCGATATGTCCATTTCAAAAACGCAGGTACGCTCTCCTCGCCCGGGAATATACAGCGTATTATAAAGTACGTCACTATTGATACAAGCGTTGTCAGTGCACCGAATATGACATACATTATTATTTCACGGTATCTTGTAAAAAGCTCCTTCCACTGTGATGGGTGCAGAGCCATTTTTAACATTTCCTTTATCTTATCCAATTACATATCCGCCATTTCGTCAAAATCTTCGCTATGCAGATTAGTTTCACCCATATCGCCGTGTTCATGCAGGTTTGCGCCGACCATATCTCTGCCTCTTACCATATACTTGTCGCGCTCAAGCTTTACCGCCTCGTCAAGTATTTTCTTTACCTCTCTCGGATTTTTGACAGATACAAGCTCCTTGTTCGGAGTGTCGCAGTCCCTTGATGTGACCACGATAGTACCGCAACCAACCATTCTCTGACCGATCGACAGCTTCATGGTTTTATCAACTATCTTGTACAGCTCTATTTCATCTTCCTTGATATTCAGAAATCCGACCTTCGTATAAAGCACACTTGACGTAAGTATGTATCTTGTAAAAGAAATAGGCATACCCATAATGCACTTTTTGCCTGTCCAGATAACATCGCCGTAATCGCGCTGAAGCCTTTTCATATTAGCCATAACTTTTTTCCTTTCACTACCAGAGCTTGTCTTCGTGCGGACATCTGTTGCAGGCATATGCCGCCCTCATTTCCACAAAGCAGCCGCATTTACTGCACATGCCGTTTATAAGGCAGTCGCACTCTGTACATATTTCAAGACGTTTTTTATAAAGCGCTTCATCGGCTTTTTTATCATCGGGAATAAGCTCTACATTCTCTTTGATATTCCGGAACGCCTCGGCACTCATCGCGCTCAGCAGACATCTTTTGCAGACATTCATTCAAGGATTATCTCCGCTACACTGCACGGCGGAAGCGTGAATGTGATACCGCGCTCATTCTTTGTAACGCCGTCAAAGTCAGCTATCGTGACATTTTCGGGCTCGTCAAAGGTATTGTGTGCACCTGCATTGCCGCTCAGCAGCCTTGCCCTGACAGAATTGAACTCAAATCCGCATATGTCCGCTTCAATAGTCTTGCTTTCCGAAAGCGAGCAGTTTGAAACCGTTATCGTCATTTCGTTGTCACAGTTTACCGATACGCTCTGCGATATAACAGGAAGGTCATATCCCTCCTGCCTTTCATCTGCTATACTGCTGTAGCACAGCTCTGCATTCTGATGATTCTTATACAGATCAAACACATGATATGTAGGTGTCAGTATCATTCTTTCGCCTTCGGTAAGAATAAGCGCCTGCAACACATTTACCGCCTGCGCAAGATTTGCCATAGATATCCTGTCACAGTGGCTGTTGAATATATTAAGATTGATCGATGCCACCATAGCGTCACGCATTGTATTCTGCTGGAATAAAAATCCCGGATTAGTGCCTTCCTCTACATTATACCACGTTCCCCACTCATCTACAACCAGTTTTATGTTATTTTCGGGATTATTTACATTAAGAATGTCGCAGTGACGCTTTACAAGCGTTTCCATATACCACGTTTTTTCCAGCGTCTTATAGTATTCGTCCTCAGAAAATCCGGTAGCGTTGCCCTTATCCCCCCAGTTTCCCGTAGGCAGAGTATAGTAGTGCAGGCTCACCGCATTAGTGTGACACGGCTTGATATTCTCTGTTATAACCTTCGTCCAGTTATAATCATCCGCACTCGGTCCGCAGGCGACTTTATAAAGATGATTATCGCCGTAGTTTCTGCAATACGTCTGATACTGTCTGTACAGTGCTGAATACTGCTCGGGCGACATATTTCCTCCACAGCCCCAGCTCTCGTTTCCGACTCCGAGATATTTCAGCTTCCACGGCTTTTCCCTGCCGTTCTTCTTTCTTAATTGCGTCATAGGCGAATCGTTGTCCGAGGTGATATATTCTATCCACTCTGACATTTCCTGCACAGTACCCGAGCCGAGATTGCCCGACAGATACGGCTCACAGCCTACCATCTCGCAGAAGTTAAAAAACTCATGCGTGCCGAAGCTGTTGTCCTCTGTCACTCCGCCCCAGTGAGTATTTATCATCTTCTTGCGCTGTGACTTTTCTCCGATTCCGTCCTTCCAGTGATATTCGTCCGCAAAGCATCCGCCCGGCCAGCGCAGGACAGGCATCTTAATATTTTTAAAAGCCTCAACTATATCGTTTCTTATACCGTTAGTATTCGGGATACTGCTGTCCTCCCCGACATAGATACCGTTATAGATACATCTGCCCAGATGCTCCGAAAAATGACCGTAGATCTCCGGGTTTATATGTCCCTTTCTGTCACTGCCGTTTACGTACATTTTTGTGCTCATAGCTTTTTCCTTTCGTGCCGTTTTGTGCAATATTCTACATACAGCATTTCTTGCTGTATGTACCGATTTTAGCATAATAACAGCTCTTAATCAATAACTTTTTGTGCAAAATTTCAAATTTTAATTTATCAGCTCGGTTGACACAAACAGTGTTAAGCTATATAATATTATAGATAGTAGCAAGAAAAGAGGTATTTCTATGAGATATAAGGCACTTATTTTCGACCTTGACGGTACACTTCTGAACACAATCGATGACCTTGGCGACAGCGCAAATCACATTTTGTGCAAATTAGGATTTCCTACCCACACAATCGATGAATATAAATATTTCGTCGGCAACGGTATACCGAAGCTTATAGAACGCTGTCTGCCGTCCGACAGGCAGGAATATAAGGAACAGGCGCTTGCCATGTTTATGGAATATTATGCTCTTCACAGCGAGGACAAGACCGCCGCTTATGACGGCATACCCGAGCTTTTGAGCTCCGCCCGCGAAAAAGGTATGAAGCTCGGCGTGATTACCAACAAAGCGCATAACATAGCACAGCAGGTAGTTCCGCACTTCCTCGGTGACGGCGTGTTTGACTATATCAGAGGACTTGATGACAGGATAAAGGCAAAGCCGTGCCCGGACGGCGCGCTTGACGTAGCGGAAAAGCTCGGCGTACAGCCGTCAGAAGTACTTTACATAGGCGACAGCGGCGTTGATATGCAGACGGCCGTAAACGCAGGCTTTACCCCGTGCGGCGTTCTGTGGGGCTTCCGCACCGAAAAGGAGCTTTGCGATAACGGCGCAAAATATATCGCACATAAGCCTTCTGATATTCTTGACATAACAGAGAAATGAGGAAAATATGAGAAAAAAGTATCTTGAAATAGGTAAGATAGTAGCAACGCAGGGGCTCGGCGGCGAGGTCAGAGTGCAGTACTACTGCGACAGTGCAGACGTTATATGTAGCTTTGACAGGCTGTTTTTAGGCAAGGACAAGCAGGAGCTCGAGGTCGAAAAGGCACGTCCGCACAAAACGCTTGCAGTGCTGAAGCTTGAGGGCATAGACAGTGTTGAGCAGGCAAAGACCATAGTCGGCAAAATGCTTTATATGGATCGTGACGATGTGGAGCTTCCCGAGGGCGTGAACTTCATACAGGATCTCATCGGACTTGAAGTGCGTGACGCAGACAGCGGCAAGGTTTATGGTAAAGTAACGGATATCTTTCAGCACGGCGCGGCAGATGTCTATGAGCTTAAAACCCCGGAGGGTAAAGAGCTTATGTTCCCCGCAATTCCCGAGGTCCTGCTTGAAAAAAATATAGACGACGGATATCTCGTTATAAGACCGCTTGATGGCTTGTTTGACGAAGAATAAAAACGGAGAACCTATGATAAGGATTGATATAGCTACCCTCTTTCCCGATATGTGCGAATCGTACCTGTCGGAAAGCATAGTCGGCAGAGGAAGAAAAGCAGGTCATATAGATATACACTGCCACAATATCCGCGACTATGCCGGCAACAAGCACAACCGCGTTGACGATAAGCCTTACGGCGGCGGCACGGGTATGGTTATGCAGGCACAGCCGATATACGACTGTATAACCGCAATAAAGCAGGAAAGCGGCTCTTCTGCGCGCATAGTCTATATGTCGCCTCAGGGCAAAATACTGACGCAAGGCATAGTAAAGGAGCTTGCCGCCGAGGATAATCTCATAATACTCTGCGGACATTATGAGGGTGTGGATCAGCGTGTACTTGACGAACTTTGTGCCGAGGAGATATCTGTCGGTGACTATGTGCTGACGGGTGGAGAGCTCCCGGCGCTTATACTTACCGATGCGATAGCAAGGCTTCAGGACGGGGTGCTCCCTAACAGCGATGCTTACAGCATAGAGAGCCACTATAACGGGCTTCTCGAGCACCCGCAGTATACCCGTCCCGAGGTTTGGCGCGACAGAGCCGTGCCTGAGGTTCTGCTTACAGGCGCGCACGATGCCGTTGCAAAGTGGCAGGAAGAAACCGCACTTGAAGTGACCCGCAAAAAACGCCCGGATATGCTGTACGATCATCGCTCTGACGGCGAACCTTATGCAAGATATATCCGTGTGTTCGTACCGTATAAAGAACGTGAATACGATATAGTCGCCTTTATGAAGCTGATATTCCACAGACGTATCCTTACAAACCGCGAGCAGAAGATCATCAAGCGTATGATGCCTGTATTTGACAAGCTCCCGACACCGCCCGACTGTTCGGAAAACGAGAGCGTGTGGCTTAACGCCAAAGCCGCGGGACAAATTCTTGAAATGTATGCTCCGCTTTTCGATATGTTGCGTGAGCATAATATAGATTATCGTGTAGTATACAGCGATAAGCCTGACGGCACGCCTTATGTGGAAAATGAATATTTTACCGTTTTCAAGCAGTAATGCAATATGCACCTTATCGGCAAAAAATACTTAACTGTATATTTCCCTTAAGCATTCATCTCAGCCGCAACAGCTAACACCGCTGAAAATAATTTCTATGATTACGCGATGTTAATAATTTCGTGAGTGTATCGGTGCAACTGCATTATCACCGAAACTTCCAAAAAACGCACTATCCTAAGATATCTGTACAGTCCCCCGGGTCGAACAGAGCGGAGCGTCCCGCTTATGACGGGATTTGAAACACAATCGTTTGTGTGTCTTATCGCCAACACCCCTTTGGCGGGGTACGGGTGTGGGTAAGGAAAGAGGGAGCCACGAGGGAGAAAACCTAAGGGATAGGGTTAGGGGCTGCCAAGTCCCTCACCCTAGTCCCTTTGGTTGTCTCCCTCGTTAATAGCAGCAACGTTATTAAATGGAATAGCGAGACCGAGAAGTGCTATCTTACGAACAGAACTATCGGGAGCTTGCTATCACAGTAAAAACATAAAACATTTCCGTCAAACCGAAAACAGAAACCATATTGCAAAAAACAATTCTTACTTTCTCCCATTCCACCTTGTTAAAAAAGTCGAAGAATTATCGATAATTCTTCGACTTTTTGTATTTAATTTGCAAATTTATTGTAAACTCCTCTTTTATTTTCGTTTTGCTTGAAAAAGAACCGTTTTCCGTGTATAATATATTTATCTGTAATTGTAAAAGTAACCGCGGTTCAAACCGCATTAAAATAAAAGGGACACAGTTTTATGAAACTGATTTTAAGTAAGATCAAAACCTATTTTGGAAAACTGGATAAACTGCTGCTGTTCATGTGTGCCGGCATTGCGTGCTTTGCGGTATTTATTCAGTATACGCTCTATGAAAACGACATCAGTTCGGCTGTTACCGCAAGCCAGTACAAGACACAGCTGATAGCCTTTATCGGCGGTATTGTAATAGCTCTTGTGCTTGCGGCAATAAATTACAAATTTATTGCAAAGCTATGGTTTATCTATGTCCCGGTCGGACTGGGACTTACGCTTTTATTGTTCACACCGCTCGGACTTCAGCGAGAGGGTGCGGATGACATAGGTTGGCTGGATCTCGGAATAGCCACGATCCAGCCCTCGGAAATACTTAAGCTTGCGTTTATTCTTTCCCTGGCTTTTCACCTGTCAAAGGTCGAGGACAGAATGAATGAACCGATACATTTCATTCTTCTTTGCATTCACGGTGCGATACCGACACTGCTTATAAGGCAGACGGGAGATGACGGCTCGGCTATAGTATTCCTTTTCATCTTCCTTTGCATGATGTTTGCGGCAGGACTTTCCTGGAAATATCTTGTTATGATAGCGGTCGCAATCCCTCCGGCTGTCTATGTTTTGTGGAACTATCTTATGCAACCGCACCAACAGAAACGTTTTCAGGTGCTGTGGGATGCGCAGATGCAGGAGGACGAAGCACTCGGGATATATATGCAACAACGTGTCGGCAAGATAGCGTTAGGTTCAGGCGGACTTACGGGACAAGGGCTTTCCGGCGGAGAGTATACCTATGTTCCCGAAATACACAACGACTTCATTTTTTCATATATCGGAATGACAATGGGACTGCTCGGCTGTCTGCTTGTAGTGGGACTTATCGCGGTACTGTCGCTTAAAATACTGTCAAATGCAAGCGGTGCAAAGGATACGCTCGGCAGACTTATCTGTATCGGTGTATTTGCGCTTATTGTATTTCATACAACAGTCAACATAGGAATGGTGCTCGGTGTTGCACCTGTTATAGGAATACCGCTTCCGTTCTTCAGCGCAGGCGGCACTTCCGGGATATGCCTTTTTGTAGCGATAGGTCTTGTGCTCAGTGTAAGCTATCATAACTCGACCAAATACAGAATGTTCTATACCGAAAAGGAATAAATCAAACGGATTTAACTCCCCACGGGAGAAAAGATAAAGCAGATAAAGCAAAATGAAAGGAAACGATCATGGCAAAAAAGACAATACACACACTCGAGGAAATTTACCCGGAGAGTGCAGTGAAGGCTCAGAAAGAAAGATATGAGAAATCGGCGGAAGAATTTAAGAGCATTTTCGGCGGCAGCGATTCGCTTCGTTATTTCTCAGCCCCCGGACGCACGGAAGTCGGCGGCAATCATACCGACCATAATCACGGCAAAGTTCTTGCGGCAAGCGTAAACCTTGATGTCATTGCAGTAGTCGAGCCTACAGATGACAATATCATCACAGTTAAGAGCGAGGGATTCCCGCAGGATACAGTTGACATATCGGACCTTTCGGTTCATGAAAACGAAAAGAATACATCTGCTTCTCTTATCAGAGGCGTTGCCGCAGGCTTTAAGAACAACGGCTTTAATATAGGCGGCTTCAAGGCTTATACGACATCAAACGTTATGAAGGGCTCGGGTCTTTCAAGCTCTGCGGCATTTGAAGTTCTTATAGGAAATATACTTTCGGGCATCTACAACGCAGGTGGTATCAGCGCTGTAAAGATAGCCCAGATCGCGCAGTATGCGGAAAACGAATATTTCGGCAAGCCCAGCGGTCTGATGGATCAGATGGCAAGCTCGGTAGGCGGCTTCGTTGCTATTGACTTCAAGAATACACAGGCACCTATCATTGAGAATATCCCCGTTGATTTCTCATCATACGGACACGCGCTGTGCATAATCGACACTAAGGCAGACCATGCCGATCTTACAGACGAATACGCCGCTATCCCCCGTGAGATGATGGCAATAGCAGGCTATTTCTCAACAGAATATCTCCGCGAAATATCACGTGCTGACGTTATTCTCAATATGAGCATTTTAAGGCAGAAGTTCGGCGATCGTGCCGTTCTGCGCGCGCTCCACTTCTTTGAGGAAAACGAGCGTGTGGACAAGCTTGTGCATTCGCTCAAGCACGGACATTTCGATGATTTCTTAAGCTCGATAAACGAAAGCGGAAATTCCAGCTACAAGTACTTACAGAATATATTTGCCGTTTCCGATTATACCCATCAGGCAGTCGGAATTGCACTGAACGTTGCAGAGCACGCTCTCACAAGAAAGGGCGCTTGCAGAGTTCACGGCGGCGGTTTTGCGGGAACTATACAGGCGTTTGTTCCGCAGGACATCTTAAAGGGCTTTATCGTTGATATTGAAAAGGTGTTCGGCGCAGGAAGCTGTCATGTTCTTTCAATACGTCCCGTTGGCGGTACTGAGGTAGAGCTTTAATTGTGCTGATGGTGATATTGTTTATATAAGTTGAGCTTTGCAAATAACGATTTGTTACATTGGAACATTGTGACAGCAGTATATCTGCTTCACTTTTCGTAGGGGAGGGGCTCGCCCCTCCTGATGTATCGTTATAATCATAGCGAATAATTGATTGTGTCAGATTGAACGACTGAAATACCTCGAGAGGGGCAATGCCTTAAACGTGTGTGCCCACCATACAGACTTGCGATGACGATGATAAATGGCTTAATACGGCGTTTTTAAAATAAACGCCGCAGGCGTATCCACAATTATTCATTATTCATCATTCATTATTCATTCCCTAATGGTGATGAGTATTCCCCGATAAAACAAAAAAACAGCCCCGCAGGGCTGTTATCAGGGGACTGTTGTCTGTTAAATAACAAATTCTTCGTATTCGTGTTTATGGAGCTTGTCTACGAGTGCTGTTACCGCAATACCGTCCTCGCGATACTCCTCGCTCAGCACCTTTCCGTGCGAGTGGAGCGCCGCCGCCAGTCCCGACTTGTCATACGGTATCAGCATTTCCATACGGCTTACCTTATCGGTAAGGTTATCCGATATGGCTTTCAGCAATTTATCAAATCCCGTACCGTTCTTTGCGGAGATCATTACCGTATTTTCGGCAGGCGGCAGTTCATAATCGAGCTTGTCGCACTTGTTAAGAACAGTGATCACGGGTATTTCGCCGCAACCGAGCTCAGACAGCAGAGAAAGCGTTGTTTCTGCTTTCTCCTTGGCTTCCGGGTCGGACACGTCACAGACGTGCAGGATTATATCCGCGCTTGCTGCTTCTTCAAGCGTTGACTTGAACGCTTCTACAAGGTGGTGAGGAAGCCGTCTTATAAGTCCTACCGTGTCAACGAGCGTAAGACTTCTTCCGTCCGGCAGTTCGATCGCCCTTGATGTAAGATCAAGAGTAGCGAACAATTTATCCTCGGCTAGCACACCGGCATCCGTGAGAGCGTTGAGCAAGGTCGATTTTCCCGCGTTCGTATATCCTACGATCGCACCCACGCACACGCTGTCCTTTTTTCTGCGGCGGCGTGACAGCTCACGGCGCTTTTCAAGCTCTTTAAGCTCATCGCTGAGTTTTTCTATTCTGCGTCTTATATGACGGCGGTCTGTTTCAAGCTGGGTTTCACCCGGTCCTCTCGTACCGATACCGCCGCCAAGACGCGACAATGACGTACCTATTCCCATAAGGCGCGGCAGACGGTATTTGAGTTGGGCAAGCTCAACCTGGAGCTTACCTTCGTTTGTCACTGCTCTGCCTGCAAATATATCAAGTATCAGCATTGTGCGGTCAATGACGCGCACCGAGGTTATATCCTCAATGTTGCGTATCTGACTGGAGCTTAGCTCCATATCAAATATAATAAGCTGTGCGTCAAGGTCCTTTGCGGCAAGGCTCAGTTCCTCTATCTTACCCTCTCCGAGGATAGTCGCACTTTCGATAGCAGGACGCTTCTGAATAATACGGCACACTGCCACCGCACCTGCGGTTTCAGCCAGTTCTTCAAGCTCGTCCATAGATATTTCCGCATCATATTCGCCGGTATCAACACCTGCGAGTATGGCACGGGTCAATTCGTTTTCCTTTAAGATCGGATTGTTTACGGTTGATTCGTTCATAATGTTCCTTTCCGGTTTGTTAATAATACAGTAAATATATGCGGTATTCCGCAAAAGGTGGTAATCTTTATGAAGTTCCAAGAATACGACGTGATCATTGTCGGCACAGGTGTTTCGGGTCTTTATGCGGCTCTGAACCTTGACAGCAGTATGAAGATACTCATGCTCTCAAAGCGTGAGCTGACACTTTGCAACTCGGCTCTCGCACAGGGCGGTGTTGCCGCTGTAATGGATACATCCAACGACAACTACGAACTGCACATCAAGGACACTCTTATAGCCGGCGGCTACAAGAACAATATCGACAATGTACGCATACTCGTTGAGCAAGGTCCGAAGGACGTTAAAAATCTGCTCAATTACGGAGTTGACTTTGACAGAAAGCAGGACGGCTCGATCGACCTTACACTTGAGGGCGGACACTGCCGTCACAGAATCGCTCATCACAAGGACAGCACAGGCTTTGAGATCGTAACTTCTCTTATTGAGGGCGTAAAGAAGCTGCCTAATGTCACAATTCTTGAAAACTCACACCTGCTCGGTCTTACCAAGCGCGGTGACAATTTCCTGTTTGATGTACTTCACGAAGGAAAGCACAGCTATTATACCACAAAGAACACCATTCTTGCAACAGGCGGTATAGGAAGAGTTTACGATTATACCACAAACTCGGCGATCGCTACCGGTGACGGCATACAGTTTGCATACAATATGGGCGCTGATATTCAGCATCTGAGCTATGTGCAGTTCCACCCCACAGCCTTTGCCGACCACGAAAACCGTGAGTGCTTCCTTGTATCCGAGGCGGTACGAGGCGAGGGCGCATATCTGCTCAACTGCAACAAGGAACGTTTTATGCACAAGTATGAGCCTGAACGTAAGGAGCTTGCTCCCCGTGACGTAGTTTCAAAGGATATGATGAAAGAGCAGAAAGAAACGGGCAGCGACAAGTTCTATCTTGATATTTCGTACAAGGATCCCGAATTTATCAAAAACCGCTTCCCTATGATATATAGCAAGGTTCTTGAAAAGGGCTATGATATGACAAAAGAGCCTATCCCGATATATCCTTGTCAGCACTACCTTATGGGCGGTATAGGCGTAAACGGACACGGCGCAACAAATGTCAAGGGCTTATATGCCGCAGGAGAATGTGCGCATACCGGCGTTCACGGTATCAACCGTCTTGCAAGTAACTCACTGCTTGAGGCACTGGTATTCAGCCGTCTTATTGCCGAGGATATCAATAAGAACAATGTTCATCACGAGCTCGGAACGGTTGAATTTAATTATCCGTCACCCGATGGCAAGCCGCTCCCTAAGGGAATACGCACCGAGATAAGACACATAATGCAACGCTCTTATTTCGTTGTGCCGGACTATGTAGAAGCGTCTAAGGATATAAAGCGCGTAACGGAGCTTAAAGACCTGCTTGATAACGGCGGTTTCGAGGTAACTCCCGACTATATTGAAGCTAAGTCGCTGACTACCGTTGCTTACATAATCCTCAGCGAAGTGGTTGCAGAGGGAAAGGAAAAGGGCATTATATAATGAAATTATTACAGTTTTACGTTGACGATCTGATAAAAAGAGCGATAACAGAGGATATAAACTACATAGACAGCACTACCGACCTGCTTATTGACGAGGACGATATATCCGAAGCCTATTTTGTATCAAAGGCTGACGGTGTGCTTGCGGGTATTGATGTTGCAATGCGTGTGTTCACATTACTTGACGACACCATCGAGATGAATATTCATTTCAAGGACGGTGACGCTATAAAGAAGGGCGATGTTATCGCCGAGTTCAAGGGTCACACCTGCGCTATGCTGAAAGCCGAGCGTACAGCGCTCAATCTTTTACAGCATATGAGCGGTATTGCAAGCTATACAAACAAGTGCGTAAAGGCAGTCGAGGGTACTGATGCTTCTATCGCAGATACGAGAAAAACGCTCCCCGGCTTACGTCCTTTGCAGAAATACTCCGTAGTGGCAGGCGGCGGAAGAAACCACCGCTACAATCTTACAGACGCGGCAATGCTCAAGGACAATCACATTGATGCATACGGCGGTATAACACAGGCTGTTACCGCTCTGCGTAAAAAAGCGGGACATATGCTCCAGATTGAGGTCGAAGTGCGCAACTTTGACGAGCTGAACGAGGCGCTTGCGGTAAAGGCTGACGTTATAATGCTTGACAATATGAGCTGTGAGGATATGAAGAAAGCGGTAGAGATAAACGCAGGCAGAGCAAAGCTTGAAGCAAGCGGAAACGTAACGCTTGACAATATCCGTGACGTTGCGCTGACAGGTGTTGATATAATAAGCCTTGGCGCGCTTACACACAGCGTAACGGCTTTTGATATTTCGATGAAGTGGAAGAAAAAGGCATGACAAACTGTGATTGCTGCGTAAACTATGTCTATGACGATGAGTACGACTGCTACACCTGTCTTGTAAACCTTGACGAGGACGAAATGCGCCGCTTTATAACAGGCGACAACTACAACTGTCCGTATTTCAGAAATGACGACGAATATGAGCTTGCAAGAAAGCAGTAAGCTGAAAGGAAAAGCTATGACAAAGATACCGAGGGGTGACAAATCATATATCGGAAAGACTGTCACTGTGACGGTTGACCGACCGATAGGCACACATCATCCCAAGCACCCGGAGATAGTATATCCGATAAACTACGGCTATGTCGAGGGGCTTCTCGGCGGTGACGGCGAGGAGCAGGACGTATATATTCTCGGTGTTGATAAGTCCGTTGACAAGGCAGAGTGCGTTATCATCGCAACGATAATGCGCACCGATGACAACGAGGACAAGTGGGTAGGTGTTCCGGCTGAGCTTGTCGGCACGGAGCTTTGCTGTGAGTGCAATATAGTGAACGCCGTGCATTTTCAGGAGCAATTCCACACCGCTGAGATATTCGCCTTATACGAAAAGACCTGCGGCGCGGTAATGTACACAGGCGATAAGGGTAACCGCAGATACTTCCTTATCAAGAATAACAGCGGTCATATCGGCTTTCCGAAGGGTCATATCGAGTACGGCGAAAGTGAGCGTGAAACAGCTCTGCGTGAGGTTTTCGAGGAATGCGGACTTAAAGCGGAATTAGATGAAAATTTCCGTGCGGAGTATACATTCCACACGCTTGATAACACCGAAAAGACAAGCGTATTCTTTGCAGGAAGATTTGACAGGGATGCCGCAGTTACCATTCAGCAGGAAGAGGTAATAGGCGACTGGCTGTTAAGCTACGAGGACGCTGTGAACAAGCTGAACTGGGAACAGGATAAGGGTATACTGAAAGCCTGTGAGGAGTACCTGAACAGGAAGAGTAAGTAAGATAAGTATATCAAATAACCGCAGTATCGGATAGATACTGCGGTTTACTGTTGAATTGTTTAACAATATATGCTAAAATAACATTGAGGGAAACCTTGAATGTTACGAAAGAAGGTATAATATGCAAAAGAGCAATATTACGCCCAAAAACGCAAGTCCGACCGAACAAAGCAAAACCTACACAAATATCCGAAAAAGCATTATCTCCGCTCAAAGCAAGATATACACGGCTGTCAATTCGGCGATGGTTCAGGCTTATTGGGAGATCGGCGAACAAATCTATATTACCTGCGGTGAAAATGAACGTGCAGAATACGGTAAAGGTCTGCTGAACTTTCTTTCGGATAAGCTGACAGCTGAATTTGGAAAAGGGTTTGATGTAAGAAATTTGCAGATGATGCGAAAATTCTATCTCATGTATCCAAATACGAACACACTGTGTTCGCATTTGAGCTGGTCGCATTATCGTGTGCTTATGAGAATTTCGGATAGTAAGCGTAGGACATGGTATACAGATGAATGTGCTAAATCGGGGTGGAGCGTGCGTCAGCTTGAGCGGCAAATAAACACAATGTTTTATGAACGTCTCCTTTCAAGCCGTGACAAGGAAACTGTTGAAGCGGAAATACAGACAACCGAGCCTGCTCCGGAGTATGAAAAGATAATCCGTGATCCTTATGTTCTTGAGTTTCTTGATTTGCCTGCTAACCCTCATTTTTATGAAAAGGATCTCGAGCAAGCATTGATAGATCATCTCCAGAAGTTTTTGCTTGAACTCGGAAGAGGTTTCAGCTTTGTGGCACGGCAGAAGAAAATCTCCTTTGACGGCAGACAATTCTATATAGACCTTGTATTCTATAATTACATTCTCAAATGCTTCGTGCTTATAGATCTGAAACTGGGAGATCTGACTCATCAGGATTTAGGTCAAATGCAGATGTATGTAAACTATTATACGAGAGAGCTTATGAACGACGGTGACAATCCGCCGATAGGTATCGTTCTTTGTGCCGATAAGAGCGATTCTATTGTAAAATATACACTGCCCGAGAATAACACTCAGATTTTTGCTTCAAAGTATATGACCTGCATTCCAAGTGAGGAAGAATTCAAGCAGGAGATCCGCCTTGATGATTTTCACGCAAGAAGCGAATAACACAACCGGCTTTACCGCAGTTATACTCAGCATTTTATCTTTTAACAAAAAAAGAAATAACCGCCTCAGTCGCAAACGGAAGGCGGTTATTTTTTAACCACTCAAAGGGAGCGACCGTCTGTCGTTTCCCTCTTTTTGTATCTTTATCAGATGAATATCAAGCACGCAATTAACGCTGAATTAAAACCCGCTTACTTCTTCTTTATAACCGCTCCCTGTCTTGTTTCCTCAACAATATAGCCCATTGCGGTTATCTTATCTCTAAGCTCATCGGCAAGTGCGAAGTTCTTATCCTTTCTTGCCTGCTTTCTCTGCTCGGCAAGCTCAAGAATTTCGGCAGGAAGCTCATCATTTGTATCGGCGGGCTTTTCGTTTACAGCCTTTGCCTTTTCGATAAGCGACAGCGAAAGCACCTTGTCGAAGTCGGCGATAAGCGCCAGCTTTGTTGCGGGTGTGGTGTCAGCCTTCAACACATCATACAATGCGGTAATTGCAAGCGATGTATTTATATCGTTATCCATAGCGGCGGTGAAGCCCTCACGGAGCTTATCGTAAGCCGCCTTGTCGACCTCGCCCTGCTCTGTCTTTAAAAGCTGTGCTATTCTTGCGACCAGCTTTTCATATGCACCCTTTGCGTTGTCAAGATTTTCATAAGAGAATACGAGCGACTTTCTGTAGTGTGACAGCAGGCAGAAGAAACGGTATATCACTGGGTCGTATCCCTTGCTCTCAAGCAGGGATACTGTAAGAAATTCGCCCTTCGACTTGCTCATCTTGCCGCTGTTTGTATTGAGGTGGTGAACGTGGAACCAGTAGTTGCACCACTTATGACCGAGATAAGCCTCACTCTGTGCTATCTCGTTTGTGTGGTGGGGGAATGCGTTGTCGATGCCGCCGCAGTGAATGTCAAGATATTCACCGAGATGCTTCATACTTATGCAGCTGCACTCGATATGCCAGCCGGGGTAGCCTACTCCCCACGGGCTGTCCCACTTCAGCTCCTGATCGTCAAACTTTGACTTTGTGAACCACAGAACGAAGTCAGCCTTGTTTCTCTTGTTGCCGTCCTCCTCAACGCCTTCACGGACACCAACCGCAAGGTCTTCCTCCTTGAAGTCGTTGAAAACATAGTACTTTTCAAGCTTTGAGGTGTCAAAGTAGATGTTTCCGCCTGCTTCATAAGCGTAGCCCTTTTCGATAAGAGAAGAAATTACCTTTATGAAATCTGCGATACAGTGCGTTGCAGGCTCAACAACATCGGGACGCTTGATGTTCAGCTTCGTGCAGTCCTCGAAGAAAGCATCTGTGTAGTACTTTGCTATCTCCATAACTGTCTTATGCTCACGCTTTGCGCCCTTAAGCATCTTGTCATCGCCTGTATCTCCGTCACTTGTCAGATGTCCTACATCGGTGATGTTCATAACACGCTTTACATCATAGCCGACATAGCGCAGGTACTTTTCGAGCACGTCCTCCATAATGTAGCTGCGGAGGTTGCCTATGTGCGCAAAGTGATACACGGTAGGACCGCAGGTGTACATATTTACCTTGCCCTCGACATTCGGTACAAATTCTTCCTTTTTGTGTGACAGTGAATTATATAACTGCATTTTCTTATCCTCGCTTTTATTTAATATTGTTTTCTTTAAGCTCTTCTCTTAGCAGGTCTATCTCGCTCTGCATTGTTTCAAGCCGGCTCTGTAAAGCGCATATCTGCTGTGCCACAGGGTCGGGAATGTGTATCTGGTCAAGGTCGCAGGCATTGACCCTCTGACCGTCACGGCGTACTACCCTTGCGGGAACGCCGACTGCCGTTGAGTTTGGAGGTACTTCGGACAGCACAACGGCATTTGCGGCTATCTTTGCGTTATCGCCTACCTTGAAAGGTCCGAGAACCCTTGCTCCCGAGCCTACCATTACATTGTTGCCGAGCGTTGGGTGACGCTTTCCGGTATCCTTACCCGTACCGCCGAGCGTTACGTTCTGATAAAGCGTACAGTAGTCGCCTATCTCGGTGGTTTCGCCTATTACAACGCCGCTTCCGTGGTCGATGAACAAGCCCTTTCCTATCGTTGCGCCGGGGTGGATCTCAATACCCGTCTTGCGCAAAGCCCGCTGTGAGATCCATCTGGCTATGAAATAGTGCTTCTTAAGATACCATTTATGCGCCCTGCGGTATGCCCTTACAGCCTTGAAGCTGGGATACAGGAAAAACACCTCGAGATCGCTCTTTACGGCAGGATCTCGTTCTCTGACCGATTTTATATCCGCTTTAATTTTATCGAACATACGTTTCCTACCCTTCTCCGAAAATAAAAACGCCTCCGTCTGCATAACAGACGAAGGCGGTTCGTACCACGGTTCCACTTCGCTTCGGAGCTTGCGCTCCCTTTATGTCTTTAACGCAGACTACACGGGCAGAGATACTTGTAAAATATTTTCCCTCTGCCGACCCGGATAAAAATATCCGCACAGCCGCACTTCGCCGAAAATCCGTCTGCCGTCTTTCACCTGACACGGCTCTCTGTAAGACTTCATTTTCCGGGTACTCTTGCCGTACACGGTCTTTACATCTATATTTTACTATATGCTTAGTGTATCATAAATGCAACGCCGTGTCAAGCGGAAAAATATGAAATAGGAAACTCACTCCGTTATATTCTTTGCAATAGGCAGTCTTACGCAGACGAGCGTTCCCTTACCGAGCTCACTGTCCAATGTCACCGTTCCGCCGTAGCAGTTAACGATATGCTTTACTATAGAGAGCCCTAGTCCAGTACTGCCCTCTTTTGTACTTCTGCCTTTATCTACTCTGTAGAAACGCTCAAATACACGGTTAAGCGACTCCTTAGGTATTCCTATGCCGTTATCCTTTACATAGATACAGCCTATCTCCCCGACATTGTGAAGCGTTATCTCTACCTTACCGCCGTCCTTATTGTATTTCACCGCATTGCTGACTATGTTTTCGACAAGCTCGTATATGTGCTTGTATGCGGCATGTACTGTAAAGCCGTCACCCGACAGTTCTATCGTCACATTCTTTGCCGATGCGGACGGCTCCAGGCATTCCTTTACTGCGGTGCATATCTCGGACAGCTTACAGTCGGTTATCTCTTCGGCTGTCGTCTTGTTTTCAAGCGAGGATATTTCAAGGATATCGCTGATTATGGTTGACATTCTCTTGGCTTCGGTAAGAATTTTTCCGATGTAATAGTCCTTCTTATCCTTAGGCACAAGTCCGTTTTCAAGAAGCTCGGCAAAGCCAGAAATCGCCGTCAACGGAGTTTTCAGCTCATGTCCTGCGTTGGCGAAGAAATCGGCTTTCAGCTGTTCGGACATACGCTTGTCGGTAACGTCACGGATAACCATAAGTCCACCATGCATAGCATCTATTCCGCTCTTTGAAACAGGGAATATCTGAACGAGCAGTATCCTGCCGTCAACTGTGCTTTCAATATTTACCGTCTTATCCTCGTTTGCCGCCTTTTCAGCCCCGCTTATTATCTCCGGCTTTCTTGCAAGCTCGGGAACTGTCAGGATACGGCTGTCCTTGGAAGAGCCGAGCAGCTTCAGTCCCGCGCGATTGATAGATATCACGGAAAGGTCGTTATCATAGAGTATAACACCGTCCTGTAAGCTCTCAAGTATGAAGCGTTCCTTTTCACGCTCGTTTTCAAGCGTTTTCATATTATCCTCTATGCTCTTGCGCATAAAGTTGAACATCGTAACGAACTCGTCAAGTTCGGGGTATTTGTGCGAGGGTATCTCTTCGAGCTCGGCGGCGTTTTCATTGCTTACATCCTTCATCTTGCCCATAGCCGCAGATATACTGTTGATAGGCCTCATTATCTGCCGTGCGACACTGCTTACCGCTATAAGTCCGGCAACTATACCTATTGCGGCGGCTATAAGCATAGGTGCAATGAACATCGAAGCAAAATCCATATAGCTGTTTATGTTATAGCTTATACGGATTATATCATCATCCTTTACCTTCATAGCGGCATATATCTGATTTTTCCCGAGTGTCTTTGAATATCTTACCGATACCCCGCTTCCCGTAAGCTCGGCTTGCTTTATCTCCTCACGGCTGTTGTGATTGTCGTCAGGCTCACCGTCTATATAAGTATCTACAAATACAGTGCCGTCCTTATCAATAAAGCTCACCCTGGCATCGCCGATAAGTGAGCTTAGTCTGTAGGCAAGGTCATAGTCGTGGTTCGGTTCGTCCTCGTATATTTCACGGATAAGTCCGAGAGAGGTCAGCATATCGCTTTTTCTGACGTTCTGCTCCGTGCTTGAAAGAAGCGCGGTAGCCGACACCACGCAGACCGCCATAACTATTGCAATAACGGCAAGGAAACGTACTATAAGTGCTTTTTTCATCTGTACGTCCTCCTGTTATTCTCCTATAAATCTGTAGCCGATGCCTCTTACAGTCTTGATAAAGTGTGCATTATCGGCATCATCGCTGAGCTTTTTTCTGAGCGTTCCTATGTGCATATCAAGCGTTCGCGTTTCACCGACAAAATCTATGCCCCATACCTTTGTCAGAAGCTCCTCGCGGCTGACAACTCTTGAACGGTTTTTAAGAAGATACAGCAACAGCTCATACTCTTTCAGCGTAAGTTCGACCTGCTGTCCGTCACGGCTAACCTCACGCAGAGAAGTATTCACCGTGATCCCGCCTGCGGTCAGCTTATCCGATGCGCTTTCGGCAGATGTTCTGCCCGCACGTCTGAGTAATGCCTTTATTCTTGCGGCAAGCTCCATAACGCCGAACGGCTTTGTAAGATAATCGTCTGCTCCGTTTTCAAGCCCGAACACCTTGTCTATCTCGGCTGATTTTGCTGTAAGCATCAGTATCGGAGTATCCTTTGTTTCTTCCTTTTCGCGAAGGAGCTTGACCGCCTGTACACCGTCTATACCCGGCAGCATTATGTCAAACAGGAATATATCCGGCACTTGCTTTGCTACAGCCGCAAGACAGTCCTCCGCACTTACAAAGCTCTCGACCTCGTATGAGTAAGCGGAAAGAGCCACTGTTACCAATTCTCTTATACTGTCATCGTCCTCGGTTATGTAGACACGTTCAGCCATTATTCCAGCCTCCAAAGTTTATATAATACGGGTATTCTTATATTCACCCGTCTTGAAGAACTCCACCCACTCGCAGATATTTACAGCATGGTCGGCTATTCTTTCAAGATACTTTACTATCATCAGGGCATCGACCGCTACCTCGCCGCTGCAATGCTCGCTCTTTATAAGCTCGACTATACGGTTTCTTATTGAAATGAACAGTTCATCGACCTCATCGTCCGCCTTTATCGTTTCATTTGCAAGCGTCATATCTGTAGTTACAAATGAGTCGATAGAGTGAGATACCATTATTATGACCTTTTCGCTCATAGTCTGTATCTCTTTTACTATATGCATAATGGTAGATACATCGGCTGTAAGGCTGATCTCGGCAATATCTGCGGCATTATCGGCGATACGCTCCATATCGGTCACCATTTTCAGTGCCGCAGAAACCTTACGCAGATCCCTTGCGACAGGCTGTTCACGAAGTATTATCGACAGGCACTGACTTTCGATGTTCTTCTCTTCCTCATCTACCTGTCTGTCGCCGTCTACTACTTTTTTTGCAAGCTCAGTATCGCTGTCACGCAGTGCTGTGATAGATGACGCTATAGCCTCCTCTATCATACCGCCCATACGGATAAGATCGTTATTCAGCTTGCCGAGCTTATGCTCAAATGTTTCTCTCATTTTTCTTTGCCCTTTCTAATATAATATCACATATAATGCCGAAAATCAACCGAAACGTCCCGTGATATAATCCTCTGTACGCTTATCTCGGGGTCGTGAGAACAACTCTTCGGTAGGTGCATACTCAACCATTTCGCCTACAAGGAAAAATGCGGTGTAGTCCGAAATTCTGGTTGCCTGCTGCATATTGTGAGTTACGATAGCAACGGTGTACTTTTCCTTCAGCGTGTTCATAAGCTCTTCGATTTTCAATGTAGATACGGGGTCAAGCGCAGATGTCGGTTCGTCCATCAAGATTATTTCCGGCTGAACCGCGATCGCTCTTGCTATGCATATTCTCTGCTGCTGACCGCCCGAAAGGCTGAGAGCGGACTTATGCAGTCTGTCCTTTACCTCGTCAAAAACAGCCGCACCGATAAGGCTCTCCTCAACTATCCTGTCAAGCTTTGCCTTGCTCTTTATGCCGTGTACTCTCGGGCCGTATGCTATATTATCGTAAATGCTCATCGGGAAAGGATTTGGCTTCTGGAACACCATTCCTATCCTGCGGCGCAGTACGTTTGTATCAACGCCGTCCGCATAGATATCCTCACCGTCAAGCAGGAACTGACCTGTGATCTTACAGTCAGGCACAAGGTCATTCATACGGTTAAGGCTTTTAAGATATGTAGACTTACCGCAGCCCGAAGGACCGATGAAGGCGGTTATCTTGTTTGTCTTTATATCAAGGTTTATATCCTTCAGCGCATGGTTTTCGCCGTAATAGAGATTTACATTTCTTGTACAGAGCTTGACATCGCTCTGAGGTACGATTATATCTGACATTGTTTATCCTCTTTTCTTGATTTACGGATTTATACCGAACGTTTCTTTCTAATTCTGTAGGCTACAAGCTTTGCACAGATATTGATTATAAGCACTGTCACAAGCAGTACAAGCGCTGTAGAGAATGCGTACTTCATTTCGGCACCGCCGCGCTGTGCGTATTGATAAAGCTGAACCGTGAGCGAACCGCCCTGATTCATCACCTTGCCGAAAATATCGCCGATCGAGTTGATACCGACCTCAGCCGCAATACCTGCCGTGAAGATAAGAGCCGCAGATTCGCCGACTATACGACCGATAGACAGGATAACAGAGGTCAGGATACCATCGATACAGCTCGGGAGAACGACAGTTCTTATTGTGTGCCACTTTGGCGCGCCAAGACCTATTGCACCCTCCCTGTAGCCCATAGGGACTGTCTTTATCGCTTCCTGTGTAGTTCTGATAATTGTAGGAAGAACCATAATGGAAAGCGTCAACGCACCTGTCAGCAGTGAGTAGTTTACCTTGAAGATATTGTAGAAGAACACGCTGCCGAAAAGTCCGTATATAATTGAGGGGATACCTGCAAGAGTTTCGGTGGTAAATTCGATTATTCTTGTGAGTCTGCCCTGCTTTGCATATTCGGTAAGATATATAGCCGCACCTACACCGATAGGCGTTGCGACTATAAGTGTTATCAGAACGAGATAAAGCGTATTGACTATATTACCGAGCACACCGTAATTTTCATAAGGATATGAAAATGCTGGAGTAGTGAGGAAGTTCAGGCTCATACCCTCCGTACCCTTTATAACTATGTAGATTATCATACCAAGCGTCAGCGCTACAACTATGCCCGATGACAGGAATATCAACAGCTTAAGTATTATATCGCTCGGTCTTCTGCGCTTTGAGGTAAGTGAATTGGAAACTGTCTTTGCCATAACCGATCACGCCTTTCCTGCGGTCTTAGCCGCTTTTTCCTTCTTGCCGCCCTTTTTGAGTATGCCGTTTAAAATAAGATTGATTATCATAATGAATACGAACAGCACAAGTCCGATCGCAAAGAGTGCTTCTCTGTGAAGTCCGCTTGAATACGGAAATTCGGCAACGATACCTGTTGTAAGGAACTTGACCGATGAGAACAGCTCGGGCATATTAGCACTGTTGCCCGCAACAAGGATGATCGCCATTGCCTCGCCTATTGCCCTGCCGACACCGAGGACGACACCGGACGCAATGCCCGACTTTGCGGCGGGGATAACTACCTTGAAGATAGTCTGTATCTTGGTAGCTCCCAGTCCGTAGCTTGCCTCTCTGTACTCTGAGGGTACTGCACTTATTGCGTTTTCTGAGATATTGATAATTGTCGGGAGTATCATTATCGCAAGCACGATTATAGCACTCGCAAGGTTTGCGCCGCCTGTGAACTGATGCTCGGGGTCGTTGGCATAAATGACCTCCTCCAGCGCATACATAAGCGGTTTTACAAGGTTAGCACCGAGAAGACCGTATATAACCGACGGGATACCCGCAAGAAGCTCGACCGCAGGCTTTACTACGTTCTTCATAGCCTTAGGTGCAAGCTCGGACATGAACACCGCTGTGAGAAGTCCTATCGGAACACCGATCACTATTGCACCGAGAGTACCGAATATTGACGTGAGTATCAGCGGAAGTATTCCGAACTGTTCTTTCTTTGCATACCAGGTGTCGCCGAACAAAAAGTCGGTCAAACCGATCTTTCCGATAGCGGGCGCACCGGATATTATCATATATATCGTTATCATCAGAACGCACGCTACAGCAGTTATGCCACATACAGTGAAGATGTATTTCATCACACGTTCCGTTACATTCGTAAATCCTGATTTTTTACTTCTGATCGCAGATCTCTGTTTTCCTATCGTGCTCACCGCAACGGCTGCACCGCTCATTTTTTCCAAGTAAACCATCCTTTCGGGATCACATACAATATGCCTTATACAGCAAATTCCGGTAACGGATTGCTACCGGAAAAGCCATTTACTGTATAGGAATTATCAACTTGATTTTTACTTTACGGGAACTGCACCCTGTGCAAGTACGAGTGCCTGACCTTCTTCTGAGAGAATGAAGTCAAGGTAAGCTTTTGCAAGCTTGTTATCGGAACCCTTGAGTGTTGCGCAGATGAAAGGTCTTTGTACTTCATAAGTGCCGCTCTTTACGTTCTCTTCTGTAGCTTCAACGCCGCCGACCTTAAGTGCCTTTACTGTTTCGTCAACGTTTGCAAGTGAAGCGTAACCGATAGCACCGTCTGTTGTTGCAACCGCATTGATAACTGAACCTGTAGATTCAAGCTCCTGTGCGTACTTAGGCTCTTTGTCACCCATTACGATCGACTCAAAACCATCTCTTGTGCCGGAACCGTCCTCACGACCGATAACTACGATAGCCTTGTCATCGCCGCCGAGATCCTTCCAGTTTGTAATTTCACCCGAGTAAACCTTTGCGAGATCCTCTATTGTGATATCCTCAAGCTTGTTTGTAGGATTAACTACAAGAGCGATACCGTCAAGACCTACTACTGTAGCGTCAAGCTTTTCAGCTTCTTCATCCTTGAGCTTTCTTGACGAGTTACCGATGTCACACTTGCCCTCGGAGGCTTCCTGGATTCCTGTACCTGAACCTGTGAGGTTTAAGTTGACTGTTACGCCCTTGTTCTTTTCCATAAATGCGCCGTTGACAGCCTTGATAACCTTTTCCATAGATGTTGAGCCGTTCATTGACAGTGTGCCGCTGAGCTCTTCTGTAGCGGAAGCTGATGCTTCTGCCGATGACGCTTCGCTTGCAGATGTGCCTGCAGCGGAAGATGTGCCGGCTGTACTGCTTGTTGCGCTGTCTGAACAGCCTGTTGCTGTAGCTACTAATGCTACGCCTGCGATAAGTGATATTAACTTCTTGTTCATGTTGTTGTCCTTTCTTAAGGGTCATACCCCTCGGAGTTTTCCTGATACTCCATAATATTTATGTACATTTTTATCTGCCGTTCGGTATCCCTCCCGACTACATTTCATATTATAGTCGCAACGGGCTTTACATTAAAGCAAGGAACAGTATAAAGTTTGTAAAGCTTTTGTAAAACTGTGTATTTCGCATAGCAAAGCCGATCTATGCACCGACTTTACATTTTTGCCATGCGACTTTACATTTGATTTTTAACGCTTTACAGTTTTCAGCCGTCACTCCAAATAGCTTTATATCTTGATTTGACGGTTAATTTATGGTAGAATAATATCAAAAGTCACACGAAAGAAGGTATAATATGCCACACTCATCGGGCGGAGGCTCTCACGGGGGCGGAAGCCACCACTCCTCATCACACAGCTCATCACACCGTTCCTCATCGGGAGGCGGCTCAAGCAGAATAAGAACCAGCCGTACATATTTCCCCGGTGCAAGAAGATTCGTCTACTACAGAAACGGCGTTCCGAACTACGTCTACTCGGATACCGATTTATCAAAAGGTCCGAGCAAGCTGAGATTTTTAATGCTCATATTCTATGTACCGTTTGTTCTGGCGGCGTTTTTGATGATATCTACGTCTTTCGGCATACCCGAAAAGCTGAAGGTTGATTATAACTCGCAGATAGTTATACAGGACGACGCTAACGTACTCGGAGATACAACAAAGCTCAGCGACGCACTTGAGGATTTCTTCAACACAACGGGTATTTCTCCTGCGGTAATGACTGTGTACAACTCCGACTGGGAGGATAACTATACCGACCTCGAGAAGTACGCTTATGAGCTTTATGTAAACCGGTTCTATGACGAAAAGCACTGGCTGATAGTGTATTCTCAGCCGAAAGATCCCGATGATGAATTCAACAACTGGTACTGGGAGGGTATGCAGGGTGATGATACCGACAGTATCATTACTTCATCCGTAGCATACGATTTTACAAACGATCTGCACAAGAGGTTGCTTGTCGAGGGAACAAAGGTAAACGACGCTATCACCGACAGCTTCAACGCACTTACTCCTACCGTAATGAAGTTCAGATTTGAGGGCGAAACCTTCGGAATAGGACTGTTTATGCTCTTATTCGTCTGCATACACGCATTCTTCATGGTATTCTTCCGCCCGGACGCAAAGAAATACAAAGGTGCTGTGGAGGTCGCAATGGGAGAAAACGAAATTCATCTTGCAACAACCTCGGCTCAAACGGTCACAATGAAACAGGCAGCCTGCGAATACTGCGGAGGAGTTTATACTGTAGGCAGCTGCAACGTCTGCCCTCACTGCGGAGCGCCTATACAGCCTCAGGATTATACTGTTCCCGTAAACAATAATACAAGCTCGACCGCTACAATAAGTACAACGACCACAAACACGCAGTAACAATTATTGAGGTGTAATATGGACAGCTCGCAGATAATAAGTTCACCTATCGGCATTGTTCTGCTGATCATCGGCTCGGCTGCGGCAGCAGCGGCGCTTGTCAGCGTGATAATTCAGCTTTATAAAAGTCACGTTTCGGACAAAAGTATGCGCCGCGAATTTGCCGGTACGGATAAGGCTGAGCAAAAGAAATACAGACCTGTACCGAAAAAATTCAAAGCTCTCGAAGAACGTTTCCGGGAGCTTGATATTCCGCCTGTGTACTCGTTCACAGGCAATTGTCGCAGTGAGAATTTTATGATCACGGCAAAACGTGTATGTCTGATCTATATCTGTAGTCACACATTGAACGGTGAAGCGCTTAATAAAAAGGTGTTCATAAATTGCGAAAAGGCAGTGCAGTACATTTTCCGTGAGGTAATGGATATTGTTCTTAACAGCTACGGTGAAGAGGGGTATAAAGCGTACACCTCAAAGCTCAATGCCGGAGAAAGGTCTATGCTCGGTATATGAGCCGCCGGCTTCAAATTGTATATAAACACAAAAATCCCCTCCGCACCGCGGAGGGGATAATGTTTTTATAACGTAATAATTACTTGATAACTCTTACAGAGATAACAGACTCGCCTGCTCTTATCTTGTCGGCTACGCTGTCAGCATTGCCCTTGACATCAAGAACCGTGTAAGCATAGTCCTTCTTTGACTTGCTCTCCATATTCTCAATGTTCATGCCTGCCTCTGTGATGCAGGTTGTGATCTTGGCAATAAGACCTTCAACGTTCTTATGGATAACGCATATCTTAGCATCGCCCGCCATACCCATTGAAACGTTGGGGAGGTTTACACTGTTCACGATGTTGCCGTTTTCAAGGTAATCCTTGATCTCGTTTGCTGCCATAACAGCGCAGTTATCTTCACTTTCGGGAGTGGAAGCTCCGAGGTGAGGAAGTGCAACAACGCCGTCAACACCGAGGATCTTGTCGCCGGGGAAGTCTGTAACATATGCTGCCATGCCGCCGTTTGCGAGAGCCTCAACAACTGCGTCCTCGTTTACAAGACCGCCTCTTGCGAAGTTCATTATGCGGACGTTCTTCTTCATTGTCTTGATAACGTCTGCGTTTATCATATCCTTTGTTTCGGGAGTAAGCGGAACGTGTACTGTGATGTAGTCGCAGGTTTCAAATATCTCCTTGTTGCTCTTGACATACTTGACCTTGTTTGAAAGGTTGAGTGCGCCCTGAACAGAAAGGAATGGGTCAGCGCCGATAACCTCCATACCGAGCTCAGCCGCAGCATTTGCGACTAAAGCGCCGATAGCGCCAAGACCGATAACGCCGAGCTTCTTGCCCTTTATCTCAGGACCTACGAACTGGCTCTTGCCTTTTTCAACAAGCTTGCCGACCTCGTCGCCCTTGCCCTTTAAGGTCTTTGCCCAGTCAATAGCGGCTGTGACCTTACGGCTGCTGATGAGAAGACCGAGTATTACAAGCTCCTTAACTGCGTTTGCGTTGGCACCGGGAGTATTGAATACTACAATACCCTTTTCGCTGCACTTGTCAACGGGGATATTGTTTACACCCGCACCGGCTCTTGCGATAGCAAGTAAATCATCGCCAAGCTCCATTTCATGCATAGATGCCGAACGAACGAGTATAGCCTGCGGGTTTTCTATGTCATCGCCTACTGCATACTTGCTTCTGTCAAGAAGATCAGTACCGCAAGCGGCGATCTTGTTTAATGTCTTTACGTTGTACATTGGTATATCCTCCTGTACTGAATTAAAATCAGCGCTTAAGCGTTTTCAGCTTCAAACTTCTTCATAAACTCAACGAGCTTTTCAACGCCCTCGATAGGCATAGCGTTGTAGATAGAAGCTCTCATACCGCCTACAGTTCTGTGACCCTTGAGGTTTACAAAGCCTGCCGCTGTAGCTTCCTTTACGAACTTTGCGTCAAGCTCCTCGTTGCCTGTTACGAAAGGTACATTCATCAGCGAACGATCCTTCTTTTCAACCGTGCCCTTGAACAGCTTGGACTGATCGAGGAAATCGTAAAGGATCTTTGCCTTCTTCTCATTGTGAGCCTTCATAGCCTCAAGACCGCCCATCTTCTTTATCCACTTGAATACCTTACCGCAGATATAGATGCCGTAGCAAGGAGGTGTGTTATAAAGAGAATCAGCGTCAGCCTGTGTCTTCCACTTGAGCATTGTGGGAGTTGCGGGGTTAACGTCATCTCTGATGAGGTCTTCACGGATTATAGCGATAACAACACCGGCAGGACCAACGTTCTTCTGAACGCCGCCGTAGATAACGCCGTACTTTGTTACGTCAACAGGCTCTGATAAGAAGCATGAAGATACATCGGCTACAAGATCCTTACCCTTTGTGTTGGGTAACTGCCAGAACTTTGTACCGTAGATAGTATTGTTTTCGCAGATGTAAACGTAGTCTGCGTCTTCGGGAATATCAAGATCCGAGCAATCGGGGATATAAGAGAATGTCTTATCTGCCGATGATGCAACAGCTACAGCCTCGCCGTACTTCTGTGCCTCCTGATATGCCTTCTTAGCCCACTGACCTGTGATTATGTAAGCAGCCTTGCCGTTCTTCATAAGGTTCATGGGAACTGCCGCGAACTGCTGTGATGCACCGCCCTGTAAGAACAGGACCTTGTAGTTGTCGGGGATATTCATAAGGTCACGGATATCCTTTTCTGCTTCCTTTATAATTGCATCAAATGCCTTTGAGCGGTGGGACATCTCCATAACGGACATACCCGTTCCTTTGTAGTCAAGCATTTCATCTGCTGCTTCTTTAAGTACCTCTTCGGGAAGTACCGCAGGACCTGCGCTAAAGTTGTAAACTCTCATTACCAAAAGCCTCCATGTTATATTACGGTAAAATACCGTGTTTCCGAATACCGCTATGGCGAATTTCGCCTGCGTACTATATTATTATACTATCTAATTTGGGTATTGTCAATGACTTTTGCAATTCGGGCGGTGTTTTTTCGTCAAAAATGCCGAGTGGGTAAGAAAAAAGCGGCGGAACTATCCGCCGCCGTTTATATTATCTTTCAGAGATTTCGGACACGGTTATGTCCGAATTACAGCTCCGAGCCATAATTCTTTATAAAGTCGTGATAGAAAACTATTCCTCGTTCAAGTGACTCTACATTAAGATTTTCATTTATAGCGTGTGCGCTGTTAAGCTGTGCACCTGTCATCATAAGCGGAACAAATCTCAGTACGCAGTCGCATATTTTCGTATAGTGGCGCGAGTCGGTGCCTGCCAGCATTATATAAGGTATTCTCGGGATATCGCCGAAGGTTTCCTTTATCCTCTTGTTGACATATTTGTACGCATAGCAGTTCATATCCGCAACAGGCGGAACGTCAAAGCCTGCCAGCATTTCCATAGAAATGCCGAGCTTGTGGCACAGCTTGCCGAGCTTTTTATACGACTGAGGTAAAGGCTCGTGCACCATAAAGCGACAGTTTGCGGTAACGCTTGCTTTTTCGGGAATCACGTTTGCGCCCTTGCTTCCCTCTGCCATAGTGAAAATGCAGGTGGTCTTTACCACCGCTCCCGCAGGTCCGCCTATCCTGTGCATTATGTACGGTGCTATCGGCGCAAAAAGCCATAGATTTCCGTACAGCAGGCGGTGTCTGAAGTGGTGCATATACGGTGCCATAGCGTGATACTGCACTCTTGCGGGGTGGGTTATCCTTTTCTTGAACGGGTTTCTGTGTTCGATTATATACATCAGCTTTGACAGCTTTGCAAAGGGATTATTGTTGAACGGAACGCTTGCGTGACCGCCCCTGCTCCTTGCAGTGAACTTTATGTTGGCTCTGCCCTTTTCGAGTATGCCTATCATAGCGTTGTGGGCTACCATTCTGCCCTTGACGCTGTCCTCATACGACATCACCGAGCCGCCCTCGTCCATAACGAGATCGAAATGTATGCCCTTTTCATAAAGATATTCGACCGTTTTTACTGCGCCGTCACCGGTTATTTCTTCGTTGTTGGAGCTGCCGACATAGACATCGCACACGGGCGTGAAACCCTCTTTTATAAGCTCCTCTATGCTTTCGAGTATGGCGCATAGTGCGCCCTTAGTATCGACCGTACCTCTGCCCCAGATCTTACCCTCGGCTATCTTACCCGAAAAAGCGTTGTACTTCCACTTTTCGCTGTCGGCAGGAACAACATCCTGATGCGACATAAGGCATATCGGATTTCTGTTTTTGTCCTTACCGTGCCAGATAAACAGCAACGCTCCGTCAATATCGACACGCTCGCATACCCTGTGGATATTCGGGTACTGCTGTTCGAGCAGGTCGTGGAATTTATAGATCTCGGTGTTATCGTTTCTGCCACGGATACTTACAGTCGGCACTTGTATAATCTTCGACAGATGCTCTGCGTGGGTGTCGCAGTCGATACCGTCCTTATACGGATCGAACGGCTTATCGTCCGCAAATTCTTTCTTCATAAATACGGCACGGAGTACCGCAATAAGAAACAGTACGGCGTATACCGCAAGAAGTCCGAGCAAAACATACAGTACAATCAATAAAGGGTTCACGGTGAAAATTCCTCAAATCATTTATTACGATAGCTGTTGCTGCAAGAACTGCAACAGTTCAGGTTGTAGAAAAAGTCTGTTTTTTAGAAATGTAGCTTATTCTCAAACCCTAACCCCAAACCCCTTCCCCTCGGTGAAGGGCTGTGTATGCTTTGTTGGCTCTGCGTCGTGCAGAGCCTTTGGGCATACACGCCCGGCATCCGTGCCGGGGCTGAATGTGGGGCTGCCGCCCTCACCCCGCTTGGGGCTACGCCCCAAACCCCATTTTTAAAAATTATGTAGGTTTATCGACAGTCTGAGCTGTTGCTGTAAGAACTGTAACAGTTATCGCTCTTTAATTGTACCATATTCACAAAAATTATGCAAGTATCTGCTTATTTTTTTACAGCATTTGATATACAGATGACAATTGCTATGAGGACGCCGCCGATCGGATAACCTATCCAGCACAATTCCCAGTTATCAAAACAAAATCCCATTACAAAAAGCACTATAGTCGCCGCAAGCATTATACCGCCGGATATAGCCGACATAAGTCTGTCCGCGAACGGCTTGTCGGGGTTATTTTCCTTGTTGTACTCTTCAATATCATACTTTGCATACTGCATACCGCCATATATAAACATAGGCGCGGCAACAGTAACACATAAAAGCAGAACAGCCGCGCACAGCGCATCAAAGCTTTCCTCAGTCATAACATCGGGCGCGATCTTGCCGACAAAGCTCTGCATTACCATCAATGCAATTACGCCGAACAGTACAAGCACCGTACCGCCGGCGATAACAGCGGGGAATTTATTTCTGAATGCCTTTATCTGCTCTACGCTGTAAAACGGCTTGATATTGGGATTTTCCTTGACATAGTTGTCGTGTCGTATGCCGCTTACTATAAATATCGCCGTGCCAACTGTCACAAACAGCATGAATATCGCCGCAGCTATGGTTTCATCAAGTCCCAGAACTACCGTAAAAAGCAGTGTGGTAACACCTGCAAGCACAGTTGCAGTACCAAGACAGATAGCCCTTGTAAAGCTGTTCATTTCCTTATCGTATCCTGCGGCGTCTTCAGTAAAGTTTTCTTCTGCACTGCCCTTGATCAGTTCGTCAAGCGTGCAACCAAAGTAATCGCTCAGCGTGATAAGCTTATCCGTTTCGGGAAACGCAGTGTCAGATTCCCACTTTGACACAGTCTGACGTGACACGTTCATAAGCTCCGCCAGATCCTCCTGCGTCATATTTTTTTGCTTTCTGTAAAACTGAATATTTGTTCCTAAGCTCATAATGTATTCTTCCTTTCCCGACAGCTTTTCTGTCTGACGTGATGATACCACAAAGAGCAATGTAAGGTCTACCTACTTTGTGTTGCTTTTGAATATTTTTATGTAAATTTGCGGTTGCATTGGCTTTGCAGAGCCGTTTTCGACTTATCGCACTTTGCGCCCCAGATACAGCAAACGGCAGAAAGCGCACGCCCTCTGCCGTAAGATCATTTTGTAAATTTTAAGCGATCAGTCTATCGGATCACCTTTCAGCTCTTCTTCGGTAAGCTCGATAGTAGATTTGTCCGGAGCTTCTACATTCATGAATTTTCCCACAAACGTGGATAATATAAGTCCTGCAATTATCGGCAGATAGAATGTAAGAAATCTCCATATAAACGTTGAGATACCGACATACTTTGTTCCGTCCGCACCGATAAATATATTGCTGAAGAACAGTGTGTAACTGCCCTCCGCCGCACCGAGCGCACCCGGCAAAGGCATAAATGCCGAGATCATCAGCACGAACGCCTGACACGAAATAATGGTAAGATAATCCGTACCCGAAAGTCCGAAGCCGAGATAAATTACATACGAGATTGAGAAGTAAGCCGTCAGCTGAATTATATTGTAAATAATCAGTCGTATGATAAGCCACGGTTTTTTCTTAATGAACACGAAATTATCATGATATTCGTCTACAATATCCTCAACGGACTTGATCTTCTTTATCTTATCTTCCTCGCTCTTTATAAAGCGGAACTTGAAAATGTGTATCTTGGCAAGCAGCTTTACTGCCCATACAGCCAGCTTCTTTACGGGCTTCTTGAAAAATGCCAGCATAAAAAGCAGTATTATTACGATAGTATTTATGATAAATCCAAGAATTACCAACGCCATAAGCGGTGCGTAATCGGTCGAGAAATTCTTGAATCGTGCTATAAGTACCACTGCGGAATATCCCGTCAGCACAAACTGATACATTATGAATTTGCTGAGGAGCGCCGTCATAGCGTGTGACATAGGAACGCCGAACTTTGTGAAATAATACACCTGCATAGGCTGACCGCCCGTAGAGGACGGAGTGATACAATTGAAATACTGACCCAGCAATGCCGTCATAAACGTTCTGCTGAACTTTGCTTTCGGATATGTTGTTCTCAGCGCCGCATGGATACCAAGCGCCTCCAGCAGCCAGTATACTATCATAAGACTGACCGCTATAAACAAAAATCCGACGTTTATCTTCCGGATAGAATTGACGAGATTGTCAAATCCGTCCACAAAATAAACATAAAAAATCATAAATATAAATGCAATGGCACAAATAATAAGGTTTAGCTTATTCGATTTTTTCTTTTTCATTAAGCCTCCCGGTTTTAAGTAAAGGCATTATATTCCGACCTTTACACACCTATAATCCCATTTTACGATAACATTATAATTATACCTCATTTCGCAGTTTTTGTCAACGAGAAAAAGGTCGATAGCGCCGTATACGCTCCTCAGTGCTTTAAATCACAGAAAATCAGCCGTATAAAATGTTTTCGCCGCCACGGCTTCTTTTTCATCATCACTTTAAGTAATGGTGCTATTCAATATATAAATATCGAAAACGCTTGAATTTTTTGCGGCAATCTGCTATACTATGGTGTGGCGGATCGGAATTTCTGTGTTTTGCAGAATTTTCCACATATAACGAAAGGAAAGGGTTTTTACAATGTATAAAATACTCAAAAGACGTCAGCTCAACGAAAATGTTGTACTGATGGAGGTAGACGCTCCCTTCATTGCGAAGAAGGCGTTGGCAGGTCAGTTCATCATTCTGCGTGTTGACGAAAAGGGCGAGAGAATACCTCTTACCATTTCGGATTACGACAGAGAAAAGGGTACTATTACCATCATATTCCAGATAGTAGGTCAGACTACTATGCTTTTATCACAGCTCAAGGAGGGCGATGCACTGCTCGACTTTGTAGGTCCTCTCGGCAAGGCAACAGACTTTGAGGGCGCTAAAAAGGTATGTGTTATCGGCGGCGGCGTAGGTAACGCTATCGCTTATCCTTCTGCAAAGCAGTTATTCAACGAGGGTGTTGAGGTTGATGTTATTGCAGGTTTCAGAAACAAGGATATCGTTATTCTTGAAGATGAGTTCAAGAAAGCAAGCACCAATTTCTATATCACGACAGATGACGGCTCATACGGCGAAAAGGGCTTTGTAACAAACAAGCTCCAGAGCCTTATCGATGCCGGCAACAAGTACGATCTCGTTGTTGCGATAGGACCTGTTCCTATGATGAAGTTTGTCTGTGAGGTTACCCGTCCTTACGGCATAAAGACTCTTGTATCGCTCAATCCTATTATGATCGACGGTACAGGTATGTGCGGCGGCTGCCGTGTAAATGTCGGCGGAAAGATCAAGTTTGCCTGTGTTGACGGACCTGACTTTGACGGTCATTTAGTAAACTTTGACGAGCTGATGAAGCGTAACTCGACATACAAGGAAAAAGAAGCTCACGACAGAGAGCACTGCAGACTCTACAAGGCTGAGCAGTAAGGAAAGGACGATAAGAAAATGCCTAATATGTCATTAACTAAGGTTCCTATGCCCGAACAGGATCCTAACGTAAGAAACAAGAACTTCCTCGAAGTTGCAATGGGATATACAGAAGAAATGGCAATGGAAGAAGCATCACGTTGCCTTAACTGTAAGAACAAGCCCTGCGTAAGCGGTTGCCCCGTTAACGTAAGAATACCCGAATTTGTAGCTAAGGTTGCAGAGGGCAAGTTTGAAGAAGCGTATGAGATAATCACAAGCACAAACAGCCTCCCCGCAATCAGCGGCCGTGTTTGTCCTCAGGAAAATCAGTGTGAGGGCAAGTGCGTAAGAGGTATCAAGGGCGAGAGCGTTTCGATCGGACGTCTTGAGCGTTTCTGTGCTGACTACCATATGAAGCACAGCGATGCAAAGGCTGTTAAGCCCCAGTCGAACGGCAAGAAGGTTGCAGTTGTAGGTGCAGGCCCTTCAGGTCTTACCTGTGCGGGCGACCTTGCAAAGAAGGGTTACGAAGTAACAGTATTTGAAGCATTCCACACAGCAGGCGGTGTTCTGGTTTACGGTATCCCCGAATTCAGACTCCCCAAGGCTATAGTTAAGAAGGAAGTAGAAAATCTTCAGGATCTCGGTGTTGAAGTAAAGACAAACATGGTCATCGGTCGTGTTCTGTCGGTAGACGAGCTGTTTGAGATGGGCTACAAGGCTATCTTCATCGGCTCGGGTGCAGGTCTTCCCTCATTCATGGGTATCGAGGGCGAGGATCTCATCGGTGTTTACTCGGCCAACGAGTACCTCACAAGAACAAACCTTATGAAGGCTTATCTTGAGGACTATGATACGCCTATCATCAAGAGCAAGTCTGTAGCAGTTGTCGGCGGCGGTAACGTTGCTATGGATGCCGCAAGATGTGCAAAGCGTCTTGGTGCTGAAAATGTATACATAGTATACCGCAGAGGCATGGAGGAAATGCCTGCCCGTAAGGAAGAAGTGCACCACGCTATGGAAGAGGGCATAATCTTCAAGAACCTCAATAACCCTGTCAAGATACTCGGCGATGAGAACGGCAGAGTAAGAGCTATGGAGTGCATTGAGATGGAGCTCGGCGAACCCGATGCAAGCGGCAGACGCAAGCCTATCGCCAAGGAAGGAAGCAACTTTGAGCTTCCCGTTGACACAGTTATTATGTCGATCGGTACTTCACCCAACCCCCTCATCAGAAGCACAACTCCCGGTCTTGACACCAACAAGAGAGGTTGCCTTGTTGTTAACGAAGACACAATGCAGACGACCCGCGAGGGCGTTTATGCCGGTGGTGACGCAGTTACAGGTGCGGCTACAGTTATCCTTGCTATGGGCGCAGGTAAGCAGGCGGCACAGAGCATTGATGAATATCTGAGCAAGAACTGATAACGGTTAAAGGATATATTGACAGGCTGATGCGTTTGCGTCAGCCTGTTTTGTTTACAGAAAAAGGGGCTGTGATACAGCCACAAAAAAGGAAAAGTGAGCCGAAGCGCAGAAATTTAGTGCGCTCGGCTCACTTTTTTGATATGCGGAGAAAGGTTGCCTTTAGTAAGTTTCTATTATACAGTTTTAGCAATTAACATTGATAGCAGGCTACCGATACTGCCTTTTGCGGGACAGCACTTCTCGGGTTCGCTATTCTATGCGATAACGTTGCTGCTATTATCGAGGGAGAGAACCAAAGGGACTAGGGTAAGGGACTTAAGCAGCCCCTAACCCCATCCCTTAGGTTTTCTCCCTCGTGCTCCCTCTTTCCTTACTCACACCCGTACCCCGCAAGGGTGTTGGCTATAAGACACACAAACGACTGAGTTTTAAAAATTTGTATAAGCGGGTCGCTGACGCTCACTTAGTCCCATTTTAGTACAGATATCTCAGGATAGTAGCGTTCTTTTTTGATAGTCGGTGACAGTGCAGTTGCACTGATTTACTCACGAAATTATTAACACCTTGCAAGCACGGAAAATGTTTTTAGAGATGCCGGCACTATATTTATTGTTTTGACGTTTTCACAATATATTACATTGTAATTTTAGTGAATTTTTAGAAACAAGAAATTGTGTCACAACCCCATTTTGCTATCCGCAATATATCATCGTCACTCTTCGTCTGTATTTTCCTCTTCCTGCGTATCCTTACGGTTCATTTCAATCTCAAGCAGAGGTCTTAACAGCGAATATCTGAGCATCTTTCTGTCGTTATCCACCATTGTCTTTACAAGCTGTTTTGTGCCTATGACTATTATCATCTTCTTGGCTCTGGTAACACCTGTGTAGAGCAGATTTCTGTACAGCAGATTTTGTGTAAAACCCGTTATCGGAATGATCACGGCATCATACTCACTGCCCTGACTCTTGTGTATCGTGATAGCGTATGCGTGTTCAAGCTTTCTCAGCATTTCGGAGGTGTATATCGCCATTCTCCCCTCAAAGTCTATCGTCACATTCTGAGAAAAGCGGTCGACCGCACGAATTATTCCGATATCGCCGTTGAAAATCCCACTGCCCTTTTCATTGTTTTTTGTCCACAGCACGTCATAGTCGTTCTTTGTCTGCATTACCTTGTCGCCTGTGCGGAATATAACATCAAAGAATTTCAGCTCTGCCTTGTTCTGTGACGGGGGATTAAGCGCAAGCTGAAGCTGTTTGTTAAGCTCTCTCGTTCCCGCCGCTCCCATTTTTGTCGGGCACAGCACCTGAATGTCATCTATCGGCGAAAATCCATAGGTGTCGGGCAGGCGCTGTTTTGTAAGCTGTATCACAAGCCCCGCTATCTCGCTCTCATTTGGCTTGTTCATAAAGAAAAAGTCGTTCTGTCTGTCGTCAAGCACCGGAAATTCGCCCTTTACTATCCTGTGTGCATTGGTGACGATAAGGCTCTGCGCCGCCTGCCTGAATATCTCTTTCAGTTCAACGGACGGGATATAGTGCGACGCTATAAGGTCTTTCAGCACATTTCCCGCGCCTACGGACGGGAGCTGATTTGAGTCGCCGACCATAATGAATTTAGATGTGGGCTTTATCGCCCTTACAAGCGAACACATAAGAAGTGCGTCCACCATTGACATTTCATCGGCAATAACCACATCGGCAGGGAGCGGATTTGTTTCGTTTCGCTTGAATTTCAGCTCACCCTTTGCGGTATAATCAACTTCAAGCAGTCTGTGTATAGTCCTTGCAGGCTCACCGGTAAGGTCGCTCATACGCTTTGCCGCTCTTCCTGTCGGTGCGCAGAGCAGAATGCGCTTCTTATGCGCTTTCAGTATCTTGATAACGCCATTGAGAGTAGTCGTCTTACCTGTACCGGGTCCACCCGTCAGAATAAACACCGAGCCTGTAAGGCAGGCGTTTATAGCGGCGCGCTGTAAGTCCTCATACTGTATATTTTCGGAAAATTCTACCCCTCTTATCTCATCGGAATAGTCCTTTTCGTACTGTGCCGAGGTGCGTATCATAAACGCAAGCTTCTTAGCAATATAGGTTTCCGCAAGGTAGTATTCTGGCAGGTACACAAACTCGCGCTTTCCGAGTGTAAGCCTTGTCACCCATTCCTTTTCCTCGCAGTCGTCAAGACAGGACTCAAACTGTCTGCGTTCGATCCCGAGGTTGTCGCATACCGACTCCCTGAGCTTTTCAACAGGCAGGCAGGTATGACCTGCGTTGGCGTTCTCGTGCAGGACATACACTATACCGGCGCGCACACGGTCGCTGTTCTCCGCGTCAAATCCGAGATCTGCCGCCATACGGTCAACCGAACGGAAATCTATATCTATTCCGCTCGTACAGAGTATATAGGGGTTTGTTTTTATCTGCTTTATGCTGTCGTGCTCAAATGCCGACCATACGCTTATTGCGTGTGCAGGCCCGAAATTATATTCACCGAGGAACTTTATGACCTCGTTTACTCCTGTTATCTTATGATACTCATTTGATATGTACAGTGCCTTATCCGAGGATATTCCGTTTATCGCCGTGAGCTTCATACAGTCATTATCTATTATATCAAGTGCTTCAGTTCCGAACGCCTTTACTATGCGCTTTGCTATAGCGGGACCCAGACCCTTTATAACGCCCGAGCCGAGGTATGCCACTATCTCTGTTTCGGTCTGAGGCATAGAGCGCTCACACATTGCCGCCTTGAACTGTCTGCCGTACTTCGGACTTGTGATCCATCCGCCGCGCAGATCCAGCCGTTCGCCCTCGTTCACATCGCCGAGTGTTCCGACTACCGGGATAAGTCCCTCATCACAGCCGAGATTTATAACCGTATAGCCGTTATCGGCGTTTTTATATATAACATCCTCCACAGAGCCGCTGAGCTCTACGGAAATATCGACCTTCTGATTATCCAATTACATTCCCTCGTTTTTCTTCTTAGCGTTACTTCATACATACCCTCGGACAATCGGCAGAAAGCGCACGGCATATAGTGATAAATTCCGTGTCGGCTGTCAGGCTTTCCGGCACTATTATCACAACATCGCCGTTTGTCGCCTTAAGCGCGCTCCTGACCTTTCCCTCAACGTCATCGCACCCATCGGGTCTGACATATATCGGCGGCGCATTGGCAGTACCCAGACTGCCGATGAACAGCACAACGTTCACAGCGCCCATAATTCCGAGAAAAATCATACCGAAAAGCATTATGTATGCACCACTCATAAGATTTCACTCCTTTTATAGTTTATCTCATTATATGGTGCAGACGTTTATTCTGTTACGGATTGCAGGTACAGAGAATTGCGTTCCAGCCCTCTTTTTCAGATACGCTTTCTACCCTGATATTATTTTCCTTAAGTGCGGACAGAACCTCGTCAAGTCTTTCTGTTATGATACCCGATACTATAAGCTTGCCGTTCTTCTTTAAAAATCCGCTGAAATACGGCGACATTGATATAATTACATCTGCCACGATATTCGCCGTGATAATGTCAAAGCCTGTGCCTATCTTCTCTCTGAGCGGTTCGTCGTCACTGATATTTCCGACATAAGCCGAAACCATATCACTGCCGAAACCGTTCTTTTCGGTATTTTCCTTTGCGGTGCGGACGGAATTTTCAAATATATCTACCATTACCGCCTGCTTTGCGCCGAGCAGAAGTCCCGCGATGGACAGTATACCGCTTCCCGTGCCGAGGTCGAGCATTCTGTCGCCCTCATTTATCTGCTTTTCGAGCAGCTCCATTACAAGGCGGGTCGTGTGATGCTGACCTGTACCGAATGACGAAGCGGGGTCGATCTCAAGTATCTTTCTGCCGTCCGTATTGCTGACATCCTCCCAGCTTGGCTTTACTATCAGCTTTTCACCGACTGTAAAAGGTTTATAGTACTGCTTCCAGTTATTAGCCCAGTCCTCTTCACGCACACAGTCTATCTCCACATCAAGACTACCGTAAAAATCGTCCTTGTCGTTAGCTTTGAGCTCACCAAGTGTTCCGCTGAGAGCCGACAGCATTTCAGCACCCTGCTCATTATCCTGAACATAGCAGGTAATATGCGGCTTTACGGTTTTCAGTCCCATAAGGCTGTCATCTACATAGTCCCAGTTGTACTCCTTGTTTTCAAGGAACTCCTCAAAGTCTGCGGGGTCGTGGATTATAAACCCGTTAAGTCCAAGCTCCGATAGGCGCATAATAAGCACCTGCACCGCTTCACTTTTCGTATATATGTCTACCTGTCTGAACTGCATAGTAATACCTCTTGTTTTCTTATTTGCCCGCCGGCATAAATATCTATTATATATTATCCTACATTTCGGGCAAAAAAGCAAGTGTTTACAGCAAAAATGCACCGCCCTTATCAAAAGAGCGGTGCATCACATTCAAGGAAGAACCAATGCTAATTTCTGATTTTTATCAATCGTTGTCCTGTAAAGCCTCGTAAGCCTCTTCGCCTGTACGAACCTTGATAACATTCTCAACGTCGTATACGAATATCTTACCGTCGCCTATCTTACCGGTGTAAAGTGCATTCTTTGCAACTTCAACAACCTTTTCAACAGGAACCTTGCATACTACGATTTCGACCTTCATCTTAGGAAGAAGTCTTGCGTCTACAGGAACGCCACGGTAGAACTCAGTTGAGCCCTTCTGCATACCGCAGCCCATTACATGAGATACCGTCATACCGGTGATACCGATAGACGAAAGCGCGTGCTTGAGAACCTCGAACTTCTCCTGATTTGCGATGATATCTACCTTTGTCATCTTTACATCGCTTGCGCTGATAGGAGCTTTTGCCTTTGAAACGTGCTGTACAGGTACAGATGTTTCAACAGGAGCAGCCTCAGTAACAACTGCAGTATCTTCTGCGGAAGAACCGCTGTATACGCTGTCGCCCGCGATAACGAAGTCTGCATATGAGCTGGGCAGACCGTGTTCTGTCGTATCAAGACCCTTGAGCTCTTCTTCTCTTGAAGCTCTCAGACCGATCGTGTGCTTTAAGATGTAGAATGTCAGGAACATCGTTACTGCTGTGAATGCGCAAACCGAAACAACACCGAGTAACTGGATACCGAGCTGGCTGAAACCGCCGCCGTAGAACAGACCTGTGATACCGTTCTGACCCTTACCTGTTGCGAATAAGCCTACTGCGATAGAGCCCCATACACCGTTAAAGAAGTGTACCGCTACAGCACCGACAGGGTCATCGACTTTGAGCTTGTAATCGAGGAGCCAAACGCCGAAGCAAACCAGGAAGCCTGAAACAATACCGATTATCGTTGCGCCGAGTGCATCTGTATCTGCACAGGGAGCTGTGATAGCTACAAGTCCTGCGAGTGAAGCGTTAAGACACATCGAAACATCGGGCTTGCCGTTTTTGAGCCATGTGAATATCATCGTTACTACCGTAGCAACTGCGGGAGCAATTGTTGTGGTAAGGAATATATTTGCGAGGTAGTTTACATCTGATGCGGCAGCACCGTTAAATCCGTACCAACCGAACCAGAGAATGAATACGCCGAGCGCGCCGAGGGGGATAGAGTGACCTAAGATAGCTCTGGGCTTGCCGTCCTTGCTGAACTTACCGATACGCGGTCCGACCATTGCGGCACCGATAAGAGCCGTAAGGCCACCGACCATATGAATTGCCGTTGAACCTGCGAAGTCAATGAAGCCGAGCTGTGCGAGCCAGCCGCCGCCCCAGATCCAGTGAGCCTCGATAGGATAAACAACAAGGCTTATAATGAATGAGTAAATGCAGTAGCTGATGAACTTTGTACGCTCTGCCATAGCACCTGAAACTATCGTTGCGGCAGTAGCACAGAATACTAAGTTGAACACGAACTCTGCACATCTGTCAAAGCTGGAAAGCTGAGTCAGAACGTCAAGATTCGGAACACCGATAAGTCCGAAGAATGTATCTTCACCAAGCATCAGACCGAAACCGAGAAGTACGAATGCGATCGTACCGAGGCAGAAGTCCATTAAGTTTTTCATTATAATGTTGCCGGCATTCTTTGCTCTGGTGAAACCTGTTTCAACCATTGCGAAACCGCACTGCATAAAGAATACCAATGCGGCACCGATAAGGTACCATATACCGTTGCCGTCGCCGACATTGAACATTGTGGCGTTAACGGTTTCCTGAATTTTGTCTGCCGATTCGGCAGCTAGAGTTAGCGTGGATAAGAGATCCATTGATAACCGCCCCTTTCAAAAGGTAATTTTCTGACTGCGGCTGTGCCGCTTTTTAATTAAGTGAGTCTGAAAAAATCCTATCTGCACCCCTCTGCGCCTTTGCAAGATCTTGCAGAACTTTTGCAATCTCACTCAAAACAAAAGGAGCCGCACGAACTTTTCGGTTCGTGTAGCTCCGTTGCTTACAAGTATTATTATACTGACAGCAGGGTGGTTTGTCAACGCTTTTTTGCAAGTTTTTTATTTGTTTCTTGCATTTTGTGAAATATGCATAATAAAACTGTGAATTTTTTGCGCTACAGTTATGCATATATGCTATCTCTTTTAAGGCTTAAGCGGTATTTATAACGCTCAAATCTTCATAAAACCGTCAGATATCATCAAATTTGCGGTGTTATGCGCAATTTTGACGTATGAATGATATTTGCCGTCAAACTGCATTTTGCAATGTTCAATATGCAAAAACAGCGTTTATTTGAAAAAACGGCGTGATTTTCTGCAATATGCGCCGAGTTCTCTCGCAATATTTAGCCGAAAATGACTGCCTGTACAGCATTTTTCAGTCAAAAAAGCGGCAGGTAAAGCCATGCACGGCAATTCACGGGCAGAGCCACCGTACATTCTGCCGCTTTTTTAACATTATATGTCTGAGGTCGAATGTGGTGAATATCCTTACCCCTCGCACCTTTTCGCCATATACATTCCAAGCTCGGCAAATACGGACGGGACATCATAAACGGTTCTTCCGTCCTTTTCACACATTGTACATTCGCCGGGCGTTCCGGGAGAGAGCATATCCCATGCGGTAACAAGGTTATCGGTCTTATTTATGCCGTATTTTTCAAAAAAGCCGTCATAAATCCCGCTTTTCTCATCATTGTGATACAGGTAAGCGACATTGTACTTGCAGATCATCATCTCATCGCACGATGAATGCGCACCCACACCGAACTGCGATATTCCGTCGTCAAGTAGCATTTCCCCCACGATATCAAGCACATCTCTTACCATCGCCTGCGTACAGTCATCAAGATAATAGATATCCTTATGAAACGCTGTGATATTTCCGTTTTCGTCTTTCGGCTCGGCGGTTTCGGGAGTCGGCAGCTCCAGAATAAAGAACAGCTTTTCATCTTCGTGCAGTTTTATGAAATTTTCAAGCAAGGGCAGAGTTTTTTGTGCCGATACGTTTGCGGTGAAGAATTTTCCGTCCGTTTTATAACCTTCGCTGAGCTTATCGGCGAAGGAAATTGAAAAGCCTTTTCTCATAGTAAGCATAATTTGCACCTCTTATTTTCTTCCTGCCAAATACATTAAAACTGTCATTGCAAGCCCGAACGCAAGTCCGGATGCTCCGAACGCACAGAGCCACCTACTGTCAACTATCGCTTGTAACGCCTCAACGGCATTGCTCCCGACAAACATTTCAAACAGGAACAAAACAATCATCATACCGAGCGCCAAGAAAACGCCGAATAACAGACCCATCAGCATTCCGACAGGAAGGAATGACAAAAGATTCTTATCAACGTCAGCCGCTTTACATTCCTTTCGTGTAAGCTTTTTCAGTTCTGCTCTCTTTACGGCTATTTCGGCGGCTTGTGAAATATCCTCGTTTCCTGCACAGCACGAAAAGCTTTTTTCTATATGATAACCGCCATTGCGGAACATACTTGAATAAATATCGGCATTACTATAGTCAAAGCCGTCTTTCATCACAATAGTTCCGCTCCTGAATATGATTACCGGCTCTCCGTCGGAGCACATTTCATCGCAGTGTACCATATAAAGGACATTCTTCTCACAACCGACCAAATACGCCTTATCATGACTTTGGGTAAGATGTACGCCTTTAAGTTCACCCGTTTTTCTGAAATCGGGATAAACGCCCTCATAGCCTGCTTTATGAAGCGTGTCGGTGATATTTTTTCTTATCCGAATGTTTTCGGGTTCAAGTCCGATTATTTCCGATACAGTGGGATACTCCTTGCAAATCCCCCAAAAAATCATATACAGTTCACGCCAGAGCGGTTCATATTTAACATCATCAAGCCCGCTGAAACGTTTATTGTAAATTCCTGTTTTATCACGTCTGGCATTCTTTAAGATAATTGCGGTAAACTCATTCAGACCGTACTTTTCGGCATAAGCTGTAAGAACCGGTAATTCAGGTTTTGCTTTAGAACCGTCTGTAATTTTCATAAGTTCAAACACAAGCGGTAGATAATTACGCTCTGCTTCGCTGATAAAAGTTTCATCAAAACAGTATCTGCCGTATATATCTGCCGCCATACAGACTACTATATCCCATACGCCATCGGAGTAATATGTTTTCCTGCACGGCATCATTTCAGCATTTGCCTGATCAAACTTCAGTTCAAAATCTTCATCACCTCGTTCTTCGCTCCATACTGAGAAATGAATCACATTTTCATTTTCATCAATGCACATCTCAGAAACAAGTACATAGCTGTCTTCAGGCATTGTATATTCGGTTTTAAGTTCGTCAAGGCAAACCTTTAAAATGAAACCTTCCATATCAAAGAGAACAACAGCTTTGTTTTCTTCCGTTCCGGTCAGATATATATTGCTGAAAAACAAAGAATTGTCATTGAATTTGCTGAATATTTTTTGCGTGAGCTTATCAATATTATTCATAACTGCCTCCCGTATTATTTTGTACTTACATTTTACCATAACTGCCACGACAGTGCAACCTTAAACGCAAAAACACCGCAGTGTTCCCACTGCGGTGCATATCCGACCGTGTTTATTTCAGCTTTTCGGCATCGGGTATGGCATCTGTTACCTCTACCTCAGCCTTCTGCTTGTAGCAGGAGAATATCTCGTCAACCTCAAGCTTTTTCATCTTAGGTGTAACAAGGCTTACAAGCGGTACGATTATAAGACCTGCAACCATCAGGAACATACCGAAGTTTACGGGAGATGCAATATTGAAGCCGAGTATCGTGCCTGTAGGCTTGATTATCATATGCAGTACAGTGCCGAGAACGCCGACAGCAAAACTTACATATACGCTTATCTTGGTAACGCCCTTCCAGAAAAGTCCGTACATAAACGGCGCTAAGAACGCGCCCGCAAGCGCACCCCACGAATATCCCATAAGATCCGAGATAAGAGCATTTTTATTGAGAGCGATTATTACCGATATTGCAAGGAAGATAGCTATGAACGCACGCATTACAATAAGCGACTTCTTTTCGTCAAGCTTATTCTTGCAAAGCGGATTTATAAGATCAAGCGTCAGCGTTGAGCTTGATGTAAGCACAAGCGATGACAGCGTTGACATTGACGCGGAGAGAACGAGGATAACGACAATACCGATAAGTATTTCGGGGAGCGATTCGAGCATTTTAGGGATAATACCGTCCGAGCCTATCTGCGTAAGCTCCTCATCGGATACGAATATTCTGCCGAAGCCGCCGAGGAAGTAGCTGCCGCCCGCAACGACAAGCGCAAAGACAGTTGATACTATAGTGCCTGTTCTGATAGAACGCTCGTCCTTTATCGTATAGAACTTATGTACCATCTGAGGAAGTCCCCACGTTCCGAGCGATGTGAGTATAATTACGCCGAGCAGGTTTATCGGGTCAGGACCGAAGAACGAAACAAATCCGCCGTTAAGGCCGGGAGAAGCCGTGCTCTCCGTGCTGATATGCGACAACTGATTTACAGCCTCGCTGAAGCCGCCCTTTGAGGCAAGTGTAGCCGCTATTACCGCAACAATTCCGACTAGCATTATAATTCCCTGCACGAAATCGTTGAGTGCCGTTGCCTTATAGCCGCCGACAATAACGTATACTGCGGTAATTACCGCCATACCGATAACGCAGAACGAATAATCAATGTTGAACGCCATACCGAACAGTCTTGACAGTCCGTTGTAGACGCTTGCGGTATAAGGGATAAGGAATACGAACACGATTATCGCAGAGATTATCTTCATAGCCTTGCTGTTGAAGCGCCTGCCGAAAAATTCGGGCATTGTGGCTGATTCAAGATGCTTTGACATTACTCTTGTCCTTCTGCCTAAGATAAGCCACGGCAGAAGTGAGCCGAGTATCGCGTTTCCGATACCTATCCAGGTTGACGCAAGTCCGAAGTTCCAGCCGAACTTGCCCGCATAGCCGACAAAGATAACAGCTGAGAAATAAGATGTACCGTATGCAAAAGCCGTAAACCACGGTCCGACGCTTCTGCCGCCGAGTACAAAGTCATTTACTGTGGAAGTCTTTTTGCGGCAGTATATGCCTATTCCGACTACCGACAGAATGTACAGAATGAGTATTGCTAATATCATTTTCTGTCCCCTTACAAATAAGAATAAATAATTATGACCGTTTAAAGTGTTATCACTTTCAAGTTACGTTGCTTTAAACGGCTAAATTGATTATATACGGAAAAACCCTCTTTGTCAAGCGAATGACAGGAGGGTTTTTAATAATCGTTATTTGTTACAAAAGGGGGTGAAGAAAATTATGCAAGATTACATCTTGCTTAACCATCTTCCCTTGTTACCTTATCAAGTGCGATAGAAGTAATTGTCTTCTTATCTCCGCTCTTCGTGATAACATATGTCATAGACTTACTGGAAACATGCTCGGTCACAAGTCCGGGGATCGATACCGTAGGCGGATAATAGTCAACCGTCAACGTATATGTTTCTCCGACATTTTCCACCTTAGATACCTGAGGATAGTAGTTCGGCACACGGTTTGTATCGGCTACGATATAAACCTTCTTCTCGGAATTATACGTTGCCAGATCCTGAACATGACCTACCGTCTGATGTGTAACCTCTATACTGTTGCCGAAGATATTTTTTGCCGCTGTTTCAACGTCAAATTCGGGGATATACATTACACCCGTGTCAGTCTCATAGTTTGAAGTATCGCCGGTGAGCAGTATTCTCGATACAGCCGCCTTGATTATGGTAGACTGTGTAAGCGTTGACGCGTCCTCAAAGCTGGGTGGGTCGGTCGCTACTATAGGATAGAGATAGAGTGCAAACTCTTCCTTGAGGTCGGTCTGATTTGCTATTCGGTTTATCGCACCGCTTGCCGCTATCACGGTGTTGACAACGCCAACGACCGCAAATACAATAACCAGCAGTCCGACAAGGAAATAGGCAACCTTCTTTGCAACTCCCTTATGCTTACGCTCCGGCACATCTACAACGATAACCTCGTCCTGTGCAATTTCGCTTACATCCTCGGAAAGCGCTTCCTCTATAGAACCTGCCAGTCCGTGCAGAACCTTGCTCTCGCTTTTTGCCTCTATACGGTTTTTATTCTTATTCCTCTTTTTTGCCATTTATAAGCGTTCCTCCTAGCCTCTTATCTGACCGTTGCCGTTGACAAGATATTTGAACGTTGTGAGCGCCTCAAGCCCCATAGGGCCTCTTACATGGAGCTTCTGTGTGGAGATGCCGATCTCCGCGCCGAGTCCGAACTCAAATCCGTCCGTAAAGCGTGTGCTTGCATTTACATATACAGCCGCCGCATCAATTTCACGCTGGAACTTTTCGGCATTTCTCAGATATTCGGTCACTATGCACTCGCTGTGACCTGTGCCGAAGCGGTTAATATGTGCTATAGCCTCGTCTATATCATCAACAATCTTTACCGCGATCTTAAGATCAAGGAACTCCCTGCGATAGTCCTCATCGTCTGCGATCTTTTCAAGCGTGATATATGCACTGCTTGCTTCATCGCCGACAAACGCGACCTTGCCATTCCACTTTTCCGCAAGCTTCTTTAAAAAGCCCTCCGCTACATTCTTATGCACAAGAACATTCTCAATAGCGTTGCATACCGACGGGCGCTGTGTTTTAGCATTGTCAACGATATCCACCGCCATATCGATATCCGCAAAGCGGTCAACATAAACGTGGCAGTTGCCCTCTCCGGTCTGTATTACAGGCACGGTAGCGTTCTTTATTACGGCGTTTATAAGTCCTCCGCCGCCTCTTGGGATAAGCACGTCAACATATTCGTTTGCTTTCATAAGCTCTGTCGCGGTATCTCTTGAGGTATCCTCTACAAGCTGTACGATATCAGGATTGACGCCGTGCTTTTCAGCCGCCGCTCTCATAATGCCAACAAGGCACTTGTTTGAATTTATTGCGTCGCTTCCTCCGCGCAATATTACCGTATTGCCCGCCTTAAGACACAGACAGCCCGCATCGACCGTGACATTGGGGCGTGACTCGAATATTATTCCGATAACGCCGAGCGGTACGGATTTCTTTATTACGGTAAGGCCGTTCGGCAAGGTGTTGCCGCCGAGAATTTTTCCGACGGGATCAGGCAGTGCCGCCACCTGTCTTACGCCCTCAGCCATACCGTCAATTCTTGCATCGGTAAGAGTAAGGCGATCTACCATAGCCGCCGCCATATTATTTTCATGCGCCGCAGTTATATCAAGCTCGTTTGCCTTTTTGATCTCTTCTCTGCCGTTTTCAAGCATTGCGGCGATCGTGCCGAGTATATCGTTTTTAAGCGACTGCGACAGCATAGCAGACTGCTTAGCCGCCGATCTTGCTTTCATTCCGAGTTCGTCTATGTAGCTCATATTTTTCCTTTCAGTCCTCGTCTGCGGTGAATACAGTGCAGACAGCCTTATTCTCAAACAGATCGTAAAGTATTTCGGGACGCTGACCGTTTATTATTACAGTCGGTATGCCGTGTTCCTTTGCAATAGTAGCCGCTTCAAGCTTTGTTACCATACCGCCGCTTGCGAACTCACTGCCCTTGTCCTTTGCCGAGCTTATCATCTCGCTTGTTATCTGCTTTACCTCAGGAATCAGCTTTGCGCCGGGGAGCTTGGGATTTTTATCGTACAGCCCGTCAACATCTGTGAGTATTATCAGCAGATCCGCATCACACAACGCCGCAACTATCGCCGACAATGTATCGTTCTCATCAAAGTCAAGCTCCTGTATCGATACCGTATCATTTGCGTTGATTATCGGGACTATTCCCATATCAAGAAGTGTGCTGAACGTATTTATAACGTTCTCTTTTCTTGTCTTGTTGCTGATAACATCACGCGTAAGGAGCACCTGTGCCACCGTGTGGTTGTAATTTGCAAATTCACGGTCGTATATGTGCATAAGCTCGCACTGACCTATAGCTGCGCAAGCCTGCTTTTTAGGCATTTCCTTAGGCTTCGAGTGAAGTCCTGCCTTTGCCGCACCTACGCCCTGTGCGCCCGATGTAACAAATATCACGTCCTTGCCGGAATTTTTCAGATCCGACATTACTTCAATAAGCTTTGACACACGTCTTATATTCAGATTGCCTGTGTTATGAGCAAGCGTGCTTGTGCCTACCTTTATAACTATTCTCTTTTTGGTTGAAAAATCCATCATATATTTCCTCTTGCTTAGTCGAGCAGAATACGCTCGTCACAATATTCACATTCGCATATATCGCCCTGTACCTTGAAGCTGTGGGGGAGATAATGCTCGGTCTTTGTGATGCACTTGGGGTTTGTGCATTCAACATCATTCTTTACCGTGCCGGTGAGCAGTTTAGGAGCGCCCAGTCTGCCCTCAAGCACCGATATTATAAGCGCCATACGCACGAACATTCCGTTCTTTGCCTGTGTGAAGTACTTAGCCCGCGGATCATCATCAACGTCCATTGCTATCTCGTCCACTCTGGGAAGCGGGTGCAGCACTATCATATCCTTCGGTGCTTTCTTCATCTTTTCGGTATCAAGGCGGAATACGTCCTTCTGCTTATTGTATTCTTCCTCGCTTGCAAAGCGCTCCTTCTGTATTCTCGTCATATACAGCATATCGAGCGATTCTTCGGCTATAGCTTCATCAAGCGAGTAAATCTCCTTATATGTACAGCCTCTTGCATTAAGCACGTCCTTTATATATGACGGCAGTGCAAGCTCCGGAGTCGATATCAGGATAAACTCGTTACCCTCATAGCGTGACAGCGCTTTAAGCTGTGAATGAACCGTTCTTCCATAACGCAGATCACCGCAAAGACCTATCTTCAGGTGATCCAGTCTGCCCTTTTCGTTTTTGAGTGTCAGCATATCCGTAAGCGTCTGCGTCGGGTGCAGATGTCCGCCGTCACCTGCATTTATAACAGGGCAATCGGCTGTGAGTGCCGCCGCTTTTGCACTGCCCTCATACGGATTTCTTATTACGAGTATATCCGCATAGCTGCTTACTATTTTTGTCGTATCCTTGATATTCTCACCTTTAGAAACAGAAGATGTTGACGGGTTGTCAAATCCTATTATCGTACCGCCGAGCCTCAGCATCGCAGTCTGAAAGCTCATCTGCGTTCTTGTAGACGGCTCATAAAACAGAGTTCCCATTATCCTTCCGCTGCATCTTGAACGGTAAAGTGCCGGATTCTTCTGAATTTGCCGGGCAAGCTCAACTATCATATTCCACTCATCGGGTGAATATGCGTCAAGATCAATAAGATTACTGAATGTTTCCATTGTTGTTACCTTCCTTGTTCTGCACGTCCTCTCCTTTTTGCAGGGGAGTTATATATCCTTCCTTTATACCCTCTGTACTTTCTTCGGGCATAAAGATAATCTTGACTGTTTTAAGGATAAGCAGGATATCCTTGGCAAGTGTATACTTTTCGATATACATAAGATCAAGCTTCAGCTTATCGTAAGGGGTAGTATTGTACTTTCCGACTACCTGTGCATTACCTGTCAGCCCCGCCTTTACCTTAAGGCGGAATGCAAACTCGGGCATCTCCTTTTCATACTCACGGCTTATCTCAGGTCGCTCGGGACGCGGACCTACTACCGACATATCGCCCTTGAAGATATTGAACAGCTGCGGAAGCTCATCAAGTCTTACTTTTCTTATGAACTTACCTACCGGAGTCACTCGCTTGTCACCGTCACTTGCAAGTCTTGCAACGCCGTCACTTTCGGCATTTACGACCATACTTCTGAATTTAAGGAGCTTGAACTCCCTGCCGTCCTTTGTAAGTCTTACCTGCTTATACAGCACAGGTCCGCGGTCGCACAGCTTTATCGCTATTGCCGTTGCCAGCATAAACGGAGAGGCTATTATAATACCTATCGATGACAGAAGGATATCAAAGCAGCGCTTGAAGAACCTCTGTTCTATACCCAGTCCGTAATTTTTTGAGATAATAAGCGGTGTATCGAACAATTCCATATTATCGCCGCCTCTTACGATAATATCGCTTATCTTAGGTACAAGGTAAGTCCTTATCGATGTCTTGAAGCAGTATTTGAGTATGTCGTTCCTGATCTCGTTCGGAGTATCGCATATCACCACGCCGTCATAATTCGGTATCTCCGCAGTAATAGCCTCCAGCCCCTCGGAAACATTCATCATACGAGTGATATTGTACTTATCGCGACGACTGCTCATTTTTTCCACCAGCATTCTGGCAGGCTGTTCAAGTCCGTATATCATTATCACGTTCTTTGCGGGATACAACGCACGGAATATTTTTCCGCTGATAAACGCCCACAGAGCTATCACCACCGCCTGATACAGCGTACCGACAATAAGCGGGCACGGATCGAGCATAGAGCGCGATATAAGGCATATCTGGATATACGTTATAAAGTTTGTACAGAGCGTTGCGAGGATCTGCGACACTATGATATCGGTTGTCTTATGAGAGCCGATTTTAAGTCCCTTATATATTCTTGAAAATACATAAAGAATAGCAAAGTACAGTCCGAATAACAGCCAGTTTCCTTTTCTGAAGAAGCTGAAAGCCATCTCGCTGTTATAGTAATTCAGCCATATAATGCCGAACGTAGAGGTTTCCCAGGTAAGTAGCACGAGCGCGTCCACTATCAGCGCGGTACGTTTGTATTTTTCTTTATCCTTGTTCAATACGACACATCCTTAATTACTGCACACCTGTCAGTAGTTTATAATCGAATTTAGTATAGCACAATTTGTCGCAATAATCAAGACTTTAGCAGTGATATCATAAAATCCTCACCTTATACTATCGAAAAGCAATGCCGACCCGCTGTTGGGTTATTACAGCACGATATGTCCCATAAGCTGTACGCCCCGTATTACCGGACGGCAACACGGGGCGTACTTTGTATTGATATAATTTTAAACCTTTTCGCTTCTGAATCTTCCCACGACCTTAGCGTTCTTATCGATATTGACTTCAAAACGCAGAGTGCAGGGAGAGTAATGGGGATTTTCTCCTTCGCCTATAACCTCATAGAAGAACGCAAGCGCACCTCCGTCCTCCATACGTCTTACCGCACACTTGCAAAATCCCTCCGATATAGCCTGCTTTACATAAGGTATGTCGCGGTCATATGTGCAGAAATTATCCTCGGTAACAGGGATATTCACATCACCATCCGAACAGCTGTTTTCCCTGAGCATTGTTTCAAGCGGAGATGTCTTTTTGCGGCTGAACTCTGCAAACGGAGCTTTCTTGGCTATTTCGCCCTTGCGCGCGGGTTTTCCGTTTATCCTCCAGCACGGACGCGTAACAACGACCGTTTCACCGATATGGAAGTCATTGTTCAGGTGCTCGCTCTGCGCCGAATAGAAATCCAGTGTATCCTTATCGATAACAACTTCCTTCGCCTTGTCACGGACTATCCCGACAAGCTCAAGCATAGAGAGCAGTTCTCCCGCCTTTTCCATGCACTTCTCGTCCGTCCATATCTCGTAGTTGCGGAAATTATTTCTCCAGTATGTCTTTATCGGCAGATCACCGATCAGTGACTGTATTCTCATTTCCCAGTCAAACAGTATACCGCTTTTACTGCGTATCTTGTTTTCCTTTATGGCATTGAGCGGCTCAAGCAGCTGTGCAAATGATGCTATATTATCAGCAATATCCTGAGCTATGTATTTCTTCGTATCGGTCGTTTTTTTCTTCTCGTTCTCCTCTTCTATCTTCTCATCATTGTATTTATCGAAATCATCCTGACTTGCATCTGTATCAAACATTGAGAATACTTCGGCAGGATCAGAGAGCGTTTTTTTCTCATCGGGCTCATCGTCGATAAGCAAATCTCCGAACAGATCCTCAACGTCAGCGACATTTCCGCCGCTCTCTTCTTCTGTGGGCGCGACCGTCTTATACGCTTCATCGGGAAGATCAAAGAAATCCAGCGTTCTGGGCTTTTCCTCCGCGTTCTTATCTGACCCGATACCGGGAGCTTCCTCAAGCAGATCATCCGCCTCACCGTCAGACTCCTCGGTGCTGTTTTCAAAAACCGCCGTATTCACAACAGGCTCAGGCACACTTACGGTTTTTTCGGGTACCAGATCGGCGAACAGATCAAGAGCTTCGGCGCTTACTTCTTCGGATATGTCTTCGGAAGGCTGTCCGATGATCCCGCTGAGCTCCTTTAACGCATCTTCAACAGACTCACCTGTGCGTATCGCCGCAGTTTCATCTATATCTTCTGTCTGCTCCTCTATCTCCTCAAACGCCTTTACCGCCTCTTCGACAGGCTCACTTGCAGAAACGCTCTCAGCCATTGCCTGCGCAAACTCTTCTTCAAGCGTTTCCGCCGCTTCTGCCTTTTCCTCTGCATTTTCCGGCT
>ERZ779877.267-NODE-267-length-60477-cov-6.805435_pt1 | contig 60477 bp, 36 predicted proteins | sample MGYA00511556_ERZ779877 | MGnify/ENA primary metagenome ERZ779877 (study PRJEB29588, sample SAMEA2159338) | human gut metagenome | biome: human gut; feature: human-associated habitat; material: faeces | place: Denmark | collected 2008/2010 ... | reverse complement strand
GCGTCGTTTATTTGGGACTCGGAAGTTTCTTCCTCTCAGTCTTTTCAATGAACTTCTCAATCTTCTGCATCTTTTTGGCGCCTGCTTCATCAGGCTTCATTCGTCTGTCAGTCATTACCAAAAGGTAACTCCTTCCTTCCTCAATCGCCTTCTTCGCATCCATCCAAAAATCTTATCAGAAGTGTCTATGAACTTGTTTTTGCGACCACCTTGCGGCTCTTGTCGCACCCCCGTTTCCGAAAGGGATTGCAAAGGTACGCCTTTTTTCTTTACCTGCAAATTTTTTCGCAACTTTTTTCGACTTTTTTGCAAACTTTTTTTGCCCTCAACGCGCCCTGAAGCCTTAACAGACTATATTACACGGCATTACGACAGACACACAAAAATCGAAAAATTTGAACAAAAAATCAATTCTCCACCCGGAAACTCACAGAGACGCTATTCCCGCTTTCATCTACAGCCGTCAGACTGTGGCTGCCGCGCGAAGGACGGAACGAAAGACGATGGATAAATCTGGTGCTGCCTATGTATTCGGAATCAAGATGCCAATAAACATCTGTCTCCGGATTGCTGTGGGCAAGGTTGAAAACGACTTCGCCTTCACTGCCGTCAAGCTTTTTCGGGATGAAGATGGAACTCCCCTGTTCCGGATAAATGAAGGCCATCGGAATAAAGTTTCCTGAAGACAAACTGCCAGGCAGAAGCGGAGGAAGCGGGACATAGTCCGAATGTGTGCGACGGTAGTACCACTCCATTGCCGGTGGAAGTATAAAGAAATTTCCGGTCACACAGCCGGGGGCAGGGCCTTGAAGCCGGTGTGAGCCGTCCGAAGTCAGAAGAACAGGTTTGTGGTAGGGGCAAGCCTTGCTGCGAAGTGCTGCCGGAGGGACAGCAAGGGAATCCGATTCTGTGCAGAATTGCCCCTTCAGTTGTCCGGATTTACGGCATACCTCCGCATATACATAATCCCTCGAAGAAGGTTCCGAGAACCATTCTCCCGGAGGCAACATATTATATATGTCAAAAAGCACCGGTCCCGCAGTCCTCGCTCCGACAAGCCCCGGCGCAGATTCTCCATTGGCATTGCCTGCCCAAACCCCCACAGCATAGTCCCTCGTGACTCCGATTGCCCAGGCGTCACGGAAACCATAACTCGTGCCGGTTTTCCAGGCAATGCGCCTAAGCGAGCTGACAAGGCTTTTGTCAAGTTCATCCGGCCTGTTCAATTCCTTCAGCGCATCGAAAGTCCACCAAATCGCACAACGGTCCGTAAGAGGCCAATCGGTTGGAAGATAGTCCGTAAATCCCTGATAATAAGCAGAAAGCAGGGCATAGATTTTTGTCAGTTCACATAGCTTGCCTTCCGCTCCGCCAAGAATGAGTGAGAGCCCGTAGTCTTCGGACGGGCGCGAGAGAGTCGTCATCCCACAGGAAGTCAGCAAATCCTTGAAATTCCTGACGCCATAATCCCTTAACATCCTGACAAATGGGACATTGAGAGAACGCGCAAGAGCCTCGGAAGCGGCAACCGCACCGGAAAACTGAAGGTCGAAATTCTGTGGCGTGAACCCTCCGGCGTTAAGGGGTATGTCAGGAATCAGAGTATAAGGGAGTATGTCTCCATTTTGGAGCATCGCACAGTAGAGCAATGGTTTGAGAACACTTCCCGTACTCCTGGGAGAAGCTGCGATATCCACCTGTGCGCCTTCCCGGAGATTCATTTTACCTGCAATTGCGGCGGAAGATTTCGACTCCTGCGAATTGCCGCAATATGCGATAGTTTCGCCGCTACGTACATCGACGACGACTGCTGCAAGGTCGCGTATTCCACAGGACGTGAACTCCGTATTCCAACGCGCCAACGAAGACTCCAGTTTCTGCTGAAGATGAATGTCTATGCCGGAGAGGATTGTCTGTCCGGGATTGGTGAGTCTGTAGCCTTCAACCAAATGGGAAGCCGTTTGCGGGAGAGGGAGAGGTTTGGCGGGAAGGGGCTCCGCGCAGGAGAGTTCCAAAGTCTGGGCATCGATTAGACCTATATTATATATACGAGTCAGAAGACGGTTGCGTTTTGCCTCCAAAAGCGAACGGTTGCGCCCTGGATGAATCAGCGAGGGAGAATTCGGAAGCACTGCAAGAGTCGCTGCTTCGGCCCAACTGAGCTCAGAAGCGGAACGGCCGAAATAGCGTTGGGATGCCGCCTCCAGCCCCACTGTATTCCCCCCAAAAGGGGCGTGAGCGGCATAGAGGGCAAGAATTTCATTTTTCGAGCAGCGCAATTCAAGACGGGTTGCAAGAATTGCCTCAATGATTTTTTCGCTCAGGCTTCTCTTTGGCAGCGTTCCCGCCCCCCCTTTTCTCGAAGAAGAGGCCCGGCTGAGACGAATCACCTGCATAGTGATGGTGCTGCCACCGCTTACCGTATGTCCGGCCCTAAGATTCTGTGAAGCCGCCCGGACAATTGCAGGGAGATCAACACCGTGATGGGAGTAGAAACGTCTGTCTTCAAATTGAGTGAGACAAAGCGCGTAACGGCCCGGGAGTGAATCGGTAGGGGGGAAACGCCACTGCCCGTCCGAAGCGGTGCGGGCTCCGAGAAGTTCTCCCTCACGAGACAAGACCACCGTGGAATAAGGTACCTCCGGGAAAAGTTCACGTGGAAGACAACTGAGCCAGGCGACAAGCAAAGAAACGGCAAAGACGCCTAAAACAGCGACTCTCTGACGACGCGGGTCCCGGCGGAAGGTCCTAAACTCCGAAATGAACGCCTCACGAAAGTCCTCCATAACACGCGAAAAGGCAGCGGAGAACCTTTTGCCGAAGTTCCCGCCACCAAATAATCGCCTGAATGTCCGAAAACCGCCGCCCATAGGGGTCCTACTCCATCAGTTCAGATTCATCTTCCGCCTCCACAACTGCCGCCACAGCAGCTCCGGTCGCAGAAGCCGCCACAACCTTGGCAATTCCGGAAGCACTGTTTGCAAAAATAGAATTGTCATACATCGCCTCGCAAGAGACAGCAGGGAGAACAAACTCACCCAGATATGCCGCAGAAAGACGAAGCGGGAAAGTCTTGGCAACGCCCCGCGGAAGGTCGAAATACCAAAGGACTTCACTGTCACGGATGTCACAATTGGTGTACCTTGCTGAATAATCCTCCTCAGAAGCCACCAGACGACTGTTGTAGATTTCCCAACCCGAAGGAACTTTCACGGACAGGGCCAGATTGCGAAGACCCGAAGCCGAGTTGTTACGCACAGTCACCATCGCTGTAAAATCTGTTCCCTGCTTGAGGAGGGCAGGGTTTATGAGGTTGCCGTCCAAATCGGAATAGGAAACCGAAAGCGAAATTCCTGAAGAACGGGCCTCTATGAGCTTGCCGGATGGAACTGCCTCCCTTGAAGAAAGGCTCGCATAGAGTACGCCCTGAGAAATGTTTGTGAGTTTCACACTCGTCGTTCCATCCACCACATTTCTCGTCCAAATAGTATTAGCGGACTTCACCGTCTCCGAATTGACGCCGTCACTTCCGAACGAAGACTCGTATTTGAAAGTCATCGACCCCTTGTCGGTGAGGGCATAGAGCCGCGAGAGTGCGGAAGAAGCGAATGCAGTCGTCTGAGTCGTATAACTCTGTTTTGCAAAAGCCTCGGCAACACTGCCCGCAAGAGAGAGGGCGGCAGAAAGATTACCGGTAAGTACCTGAGCTTCAAGTGCTATTGCGTCGTCACGCAAAGTTGAGCCATAGAATTCCGAAACCGTCTCCGAGTCTGAAATCATTTTGTAGACTGCGGATTTTCCGGAAACATCCGACAAGAGTTTCGACGCCACGGACTTCCTTCCGGAAAGGGAATATGCAGACGCGAGAAGATGTCGGGCATTGAGACTCAAAGACGAAGACTCGCGGAAACGGTTCATCGAGCCATCCTGAGCATTTCCGGAAAGTGCAAGAATATATAAGCTATATGCAGCAAGGTCGTCATTTTCCACACCTGTCGGACGATATCCGTTCACATATTTCTTGACCTTATTTCTCCACGCCCCGAAAACTCCGGCATTTACGGAAAATCCGGCATTGGAAGCGAGGGTGAGAAGATGTCCCGCCATCGCGTCGGCCCACATATTGACATAGCTGCCTCCCGACCACAGAACGAATGTTCCATCCGAAAGTTGGCGAGAGTAAAGTTCTGTCAATATGTCGTTTACGATGGCATTTGCCTCAGATTTGCGTTCCTCATCGAGCAGCGGAAGTATGGACAGGAGAGTTATACCCTTGGCGCAAAGCTGCTCGGTGCAGGAGTGAGGATAATACTTCATATACAACCAGACTCCGTTTATATCGATGGACGGGAATGAGCTGACTTCCAGAATGTTGTATGTTTCCTCGCCATCCTTTGCAGAGCCGGACGGTTTTGTCGGCACACAGTCGAAACCGCAAGATTCGCCGGCTTTGAGAACCTGTCGTTTGACTGAAAGCTGATATGGATTGACATTGGTCACGGAAATATTTACCGTTTCCTCGGCTGTGTAATTTCCACAAACCGCCTTCACCACCACCTGGGCAACTCCCTCAGAGTCACCTGTGCGGAAATCGAAATTGACAAGTTTGTCTGCCGAAGATGAAACTGCCGAAGATGAGACTCCAGACGCATTAGGACCGAAGTCGAATTGAAGATTTTGCGAAGATGTGCCGGAAATATGAAGCGGACCGGAAGATGAAACACTGACCTTTACATCACGGACCGAATCATCCATCGCAAAGACATTCACCGGCATAGTCACCTTCTCATCTGTGCCGAGCGCTCTCGGAAGTGTTGAAAGAACCATCAGAGGAGAACGCACTGGAGCTGTTTTTTCAGCTGAGCCATAAGCGCCATCGTGAGCTGCGACAAGCATCACGCGCACAGAGCCGACATACATCGGAAGAGTGATTTTGTGGACATTCTCGCCTCTTTTCAAACTGAAAGGGCCAAGGAATCTGACCACCGGTTCAAATCGGTTGTCGCGCACAGAGCCGTCCACCCTCACATCTTCGTCACCTCCGACACTGAACATAGAAGCGAAAGATGTTCCATAAGCACCCACAACATTGTCGTAGATATCCCAAGTTTTCACTCCGAGAGCAGTTCTTCGGTTCATCGCCGACCAAGGGTCAGGTGTCTTGAAATTGGTCAAATCCAAAAGTCCCTCATCAACAATGGCAAGAGTGTAAGTCATTTGTTTTCCGGCCTTTTCGCGGACTTTGACAGAGAATTCCTCCTGTGGACGGATGACATCCGGAACGGTGAGCTGAGGCTCCAGGCGCGAAGCAGGATTGTCGACAATGACAGGCTGCACACCATACATACGCAGAGGTTGTCCTTCAGCAGTGCGTGAATGAGGATTCAAAAGAGTCAGATGCGCGTAGCAGTTCGGCGCCATATCTTCGGTGACCTTGAAACGGAAAGCTGTCTCGCTATCCGCAGAAGCGCTCACCCAAGTCGAACTCAACACACGACTGTCGTTCTCGAAAGAGACAAGCGCACGGGCTCCTTTCGCAGCAGGGATATAAATAACGCCCTCATCTCCAACAGAGTAGGATTTCCGGTCAAGAGAGAAGCTCAACATCGAAGCGGAACTGCTCTCTCCCCTGTCGGCACGTCCCCTCCACATCGGCCAGTCGCAGGAGAATTTCGTTCCCGAACTGTGTCCGCTGCTGAGGTCTGTGACAAGAAGAAGGAAATTTCCCCAGTCAGGATAGTTCAGACGGAAGGATATTTCCGAATCGGATGTTCCCGAAACGAGCCTTCCGGAAGAAACCACCTTTGCGGAAGAACCTCTGACATAGGACGATAGCGCCTCCGGGCTGTTTTCCCACCACCAGCTGTTGTCGAGGCGGTAGATTCTGTATTCGAGATTGTGTCCGGAAACTCTGCGACCGTTCTTGTCCACCGCGCAAAGTTTGATTTTCCAGTCAGTGTCCGTCTCAAGATACCCATCTTTTGTCGATGGCATCGAAACTCCCACATAAGCCGAAAACGGAGAACAAATCGCTGACTGAGAAATTATGCTCTCGTTTCCGCCGGGCTCCATAACCCTTGTCACCAAAGTTGCGTTCAACATTCCCGGAGCATCGGATGCGTCAGGGATGCGGACTGGAACAGAGGCGTTTCCTCTCGAATCGAGCCTTGTGCTGAACAATTCCATTTCCATCGAATGAAAATCGGAGAGAGGATTTGTGAATATATATCCGTCAAAAACGCTGAAAGAAGTCTTCCGAGGGAAAAGTTTCAATGAGACCTTTGCTGGAAGCGATGATGCGGCAGAGCCGGTGAGCCAAGAAGAACTGATGCCGAAAGTGGCGGTGGTCCCGGATTCGAGAGTCTGTGAAGGGAGAGAGAGTTCAATCTTCAGACGATTCGGTTTTATGCTTTCGACGTGGAGGGCCTTATGGAAGGATACTCCTCCAAGTTTAATGTATGCGTGATAGATGCCGGTCGGGTCGGTCGCCGCTGTAGGAAGTTTGAATGTATAGAACCCGTCGGTCGATTTCGGACAGACTGTACGGGCAAAGAATTGTCCCTGAGGATTATAGACTTCAAGAACAGCCGGATGGTTCTGCGGAAGGGCAGCCCCCGTAGACTCAACCAAGAGCACCAGGTGCATTGTGTCGCCCGGTCTCCAGACTCCCCTTTCGCCATAGATGAATCCCCTCAGGCCCTTCTCCACTTTTTCTCCTCCAACATCGAATCTGCTGAGCGAATTCTCCTGACCGGAAATGACTTTCAGATATGAAACAGCGTCTGACGATTTTGCGACAATCACGAAAGGCTTGCCCTTGAATGAGAGTTCGGCACGTCCGTCGGAATCCGTTTTTGCAGATGAGAGCTGACGCAACTGATAGTTATATGCCGTAACCTCAACCCCTTGAAGCGGAGAAGCCGAAATGATGTCATTCACACTCACCCAAACCTTTCCCTCACCCGTTGACTTTGCAATAACTCCAAGATTCGAAGCCATAAGGTTCACACTCGGGAAACGGTCGGATACCATATAATATGATGGATGAAGAGGGTTGTCCCTTTCCGCCCATTCATACAATTCCCAATCATACCAATTGTCGTAATAATATGAATTTGGAATATCCCATACAGCCTCATCTTCCGCAGTCATCTCTCCCTCAGCGAGTTTGGTCAGAGCCTCGTCTTCGCCCGAAAGACTGAGGGCCTCTTTTCCATAAAGTGAATAATCCTGACGGAAAGAAAGCGACACGCGATAGATTGCCCCTTTTTCACGTTTCATCAGCCCAGAAAGGTCCACGGAGAAATTGTTCCACTCGTGAAGGTTCGTCTGAGGATTGCTGTCGAGACGGAATTTTTTGCTGTAAACAAGGCGGCCCGAACGACGTATCTCATAACCGCTCTCCAAACTGTTTTCCTGGAGGAAATGGAGGACATTGTCGCTGTAAATCTTAATGATACGGATATCCACGGCGTTCAGATTGACCGCCTGGAACGGGAGCCGAAGGTCGGAGGCATCGGGAAGAATATTGCCTTGATATGGGAGACGAATCGCCGGCTTGAGTTCGTCGCTGCGAAATTCCGCTGTCCAGTCATTTTCGAGGCGATTGCCTTTATAGTCCTTGAGGAATCCGGAAACCGTGAGTGAAATATCGGATGGAGCATTACGTTTTTCGTAGAATACTCGTACAATGTTGCCGTCTGATGTTGCAAAACTGCGTCCGTTGCCCGAAAGAGTAAACATTCCGGATATGTCTGACAGAGAGTCAAGCGGCTGTGATAGAACCACTTCAACAAAAGGCTCGGCGCCGTCTTTCTTCTTTGCAGACAGGACTTTGAATTCTCCTGTTCCGGGGATTGTCACAGCGGAAGAAACTGTTTTTCCAAATCCGGACGAATGGGCGTCAAAAACGATATTGACCTTAGTATCCCCTGACGAGCGCGGCACAGGAGAACAAGTAAACTCGAACACGCCCGGCTCTGAAGCGGCTTTGAGACTGATTTTTGCCACTCCGGCATCGCCCTCGGCAAAGAGCATCCCTGCGGCTTCTTCCTCAGAGAGACTTTCGCTCAACATAAGACGTCCGCAAACAGTCGCCTCCGATGGGCTCTGTTTCAATATCTTGACATTGTCCACAACAACGGAAGCCCTCTTCGGAGCCACTCTGAAACTGAATTCAAATGTCTTGAGAGATGGATTTCCGATTTCAAAAATCTTGTCAAGGGCGAATTTGCCACGATACTCACGTCCTTGCTTGAGTTGTCCTTCGGAGGGCACAAACTCAATCATTTTCGAGCCCACCCAACGGGCCTCACCCTTGAGTGAAGGGCTGAAACTGAAAAGGCCGTCGGTCGGAACAGAGGTGTCGGGGGTTGAAGCAAATTCAATCTTCACTGAAGAAGATTCGGAAATCAGTCCCCCGGTGTAGGCGTCGACATAATCCACAAAACCGGACGAAGGATTCTTGGCGTCATCATTTGATCTCCCGCAGGAGAGGAGAAGCATCGCGGCAGCAGTGAGCGCAGCAAGGATTCTAGAGATCGTTTTCATAAATTGGCTAGTCTGAAGTGTTTAACTCCACAAATATAAAAAATCTTAAGCGAATAATCTGATTCGTTTGCAATTTTTTATTATTTTTGTAGATTAGTTTTAAAAATGACTGTTATGGACAGGAAAGTAGTCATCATCCCGACTTATAATGAGAGGGAGAACATTGAGAAAATCATCAGAGCTGTTTTCGCACTTGATGGTGAATATCATTGTCTTGTGATTGAAGACGGGTCGCCGGACGGGACTGCCGGGATTGTCCGGGAACTGCAAACGGTGTTTCCTCAGAGGCTGTTTATGATTGAGCGCTCCGGAAAACTGGGTTTGGGAACGGCATACATCACCGGATTCAAATGGGCCATTGAACAGAAATATGACTATATTTTCGAGATGGACGCGGACTTTTCCCACAATCCCAACGACCTCCCGCGGCTTTATGAGGCTTGCTCCAAAGGCGGAGCGGATCTTGCGATAGGCTCCCGTTACTGCAACGGAATCAGCGTCATCAACTGGCCGATTGGCAGAGTCATAATGTCCTACTACGCTTCTGTCTATGTACGCACGGTGCTCGGGATGAAGGTCTACGACACCACCGCAGGCTTCAAATGCTACAGACGTAAAGTTCTGGAAACCATCGATTTGGACAAAATCCGCATGTATGGTTACGGTTTCCAGATTGAAATGAAATACAGCTGCTACAAACTCGGATTCAAAATCGTGGAGGTGCCGATTATCTTTGTCGACCGAAAGGAAGGCACATCCAAAATGAGCGGAAGCATCTTCGGCGAAGCGTTTTGGGGCGTGCTCGGTCTGAGATTCCGGAAAATCCGTCCGAAGGCGCAGAAGAAATTGTAGCATAAAATAAAGAGAGCAGAGCCAAGTTTGCTTGAGCTATGCCGAGCGTAATATATACTTAAAAGAATGAAGAGCAGGACATACACGGGAAATTTTCTGACATATCTGTTATCACTGACGGCAATCACCCTTTGGGGTGCTTCGTACATCTGGTCGAATTGTCTTATTAGCCGCGGAGTGTCCATTTTCTATTTTGTATTCGTCCGGATTGCCATTGCCGGACTTCTTCTGCTCGCGTTCAATGCCGCATCACGCAAATTCCAGACAATCAGGAAGAAAGATCTGCCATGGTTTCTGATTCTCGCGCTCTGCGAGCCGTTCATCTACTTCCTGTTTGAAACCTACGGAATAAAATTCACGGGGTCGCCGACACTGAGCGCGATGACCGTCGCGACGATTCCGATATTCTCGATTTTCGCGGGCGTCGTGTTCTTCCGCGAAAAAATCTGCGGACTCAACATCTTCGGAATATTCCTTTCGCTCGGCGGGATAGTGCTCGTAGCAATGGCAAAGGGTGAACTCGGTGAGCATTTCATCGCCGGGGTCATATTTCTGCTCATTGCCGTGATTGCGGAAGTCTGCCATGCGAGCATCACGAAGAAGCTCAGCGACCGCTATGCCAGTCAGAACATCGTCATGTATCAATTCCTCATCGGGTCCGTATATCTGCTGCCGCTATTCATATTCAAGGGATTGGAAGATTTTGACGCCGCAGTATATCTCAGTTGGGATACGTGGAAACCGGTGCTCTGCCTCGCGGTGCTCTGTTCAAGCGTTGCATTCTCGCTCTGGGTTGGCACAATCAAGAAACTCGGAGTGGCCAAATCGAGCATTTTTACGGCGCTGATTCCAGTTGCATCGGCAATCATAGCCTGGGTCTGCGGGCATGAGTTACTGAACCCGAGGCAGTGGTTCGGAGTGGCGCTGTGCACGGTGGGAGTGATTCTGTCGCAGGTGACGGTCAAGGCCCACGCCAGGAAAGCCGTGAAATAACTGTCTGCAATTTTTCAGAGATAAAAAGATGACATCAGGATACAACACATTCAAAGACGACGATAACAAGCCCGTTTCCGGAGACGAAAGATATATGCGTGAGGCTCTCAAAGAGGCTCAGTTCGCATTTGAAGAGGAGGAGGTCCCGATTGGAGCGGTGGTGGTGTGGAACGGACGCATCATAGCAAGGGGACACAACATGACGGAGAGGCTGCACGACCCGTCCGCGCATGCGGAAATGATTGCCCTGACTGCGGCTACCGAGGCTATGGGCGGGAAATACTTGGACGAATGCACGCTCTATGTGACGGTTGAGCCGTGTCCGATGTGTGCCGGGGCGATGAACTGGGCACAGGTGGGGCGTGTCGTCTATGGCGCGGACGACCCGAAGCGTGGGTTCTCGAAGTTCACGCCGTCGCTGTTGCACCCCAAGACGGAAGTCGTTTCCGGCGTGTTGAGCGAAGAGTGCGGAGGAATTGTCAGTGAGTTTTTTAAAAGCAAGAGGAAGTAGATGTTAGCCGTCTGCGAATTAAATTAGTTCCGACTTTAAATGTTTGATTTGGAATCACTTGGTCTGCTGGGACTTTTCATCGGGACATTTCTCGCCGCGACGATTCTGCCTTTCAGTTCGGACGCGCTCTACATCGCGGTGCTGGCGGCGACGAAGGATCCCATCGGGTGCCTGGCAGTCGGAACTGTCGGCAACTGGCTCGGGAGCGTTGTGACCTATTGGATAGGTTGGATTGGCCGATGGGAGTGGATTGAAAAGTGGTTCAAGGTGAAGCGGGAAACGCTCGAAAAGCAGAAGGTAAAAATTGACAAATACGGCGTGTGGCTTGCGCTCCTCGCTTGGATGCCCTTCATCGGAGATGTCATCGCGATAGCACTCGGTTTTTATAAAACACGCCCCGCTGCGACAATGGCCTTGCTGCTTGTCGGAAAGTTTGCAAGGTTTTTGCTATGGAATCTGATTTTTGGATTGATTTAAGTTTTCATTATGAAAAATGCTTTTGTTTTCCCGGGACAGGGCGCTCAGTTCACCGGAATGGGACAGGACCTCTACGATAAAGGAGGCAAATACAGGGAGATTTTCGAATCTGCGAACAACATTCTCGGATTCAGAATTTCAGACATAATGTTCAGCGGAACGGCTGAGGAGCTCAAACAGACCAAAGTCACTCAGCCGGCAGTTTTTCTTCACTCCGTGGCAAAGGCCCTCGATTATGGGGCACCGGATATGGTGGCGGGGCATTCGCTGGGAGAGTTTTCCGCACTTGCGGTCTGCGGTGCACTCGAATTTGAGGATGCGCTGAGACTGGTTTCCGCAAGGGCTGCGGCAATGCAGAAGGCTTGTGAGCTCAGACGCGGTGCAATGGCGGCAATCATCGCCCTTGAACCGAAGAAGATTGAGAAAGTTTGTGCTGAAGTGAGCACTGAAGGCGTGGCGGTGGAGAATTGCGGAGAGAAAGGAGTTGTCGTCGCGGCAAACTACAACTGCGACGGCCAGACCGTAATTTCCGGCGACTATGCGGCTGTGGAACTCGCCTGCGGGAGGCTCAAGGAAGCCGGGGCAAAAAGGGCCCTTATGTTGCAGGTCGGCGGAGCATTCCACTCCCCGCTAATGGAGCCTGCACGAGAGGCACTTGCAAAGGCAATCGAAAAAGTTCGTATGCACTCCCCTGCCTGCCCTATTTATCAAAACTTCAGCGCAGTTTCCACAACTGACCCGGAGACCATCAAGGCCAATCTTCTCGCCCAGCTCACAGGAGCGGTGAAATGGACAGAAACAATCAGGAATATGGCTGCGGACGCTGCCGCCGAACTTGGCGTTCCGGCTTGCGAAGCAATAGAATTCACAGAAATCGGCCCGGGAACGACGCTTACGGGACTGATTAGGAAAATAGCCTTCTGATAAACGGCAAGAAACCTTCTAAAATATTTCCGGAACGGCAAAAAATGAGTATCTTTGCACCAATGTATGCGTTTTCCGTTAACGCACACGGAGTAAGGATATTCCGGACTGCACAATAATATTGACAACGACATATATTTCGACTACATAAGTTTTATAAAACAATATTAACTGGTTAGTTATGGCAAACGAAAAGAAATTCGTCACTTGTGACGGAAACTACGCTGCCGCTCACATCGCTTATCTGTTCAGTGAGCACGCGGCGATCTACCCTATCACGCCGTCGTCGACTATGGCAGAATATGTCGACGAGTGGGCTGCGAAGGGCAAGAAGAATCTCTTCGGGGAAACCGTGAAAGTGACTGAGATGCAGTCTGAGGGAGGTGCTGCCGGTGCAGTGCATGGCTCGCTTCAGGCAGGTGCGCTCACCACAACCTTCACTGCTTCTCAGGGACTTCTCCTGATGATTCCTAACATGTACAAGATTGCGGGAGAGCAGCTTCCGACCGTGTTCCACGTCTCCGCACGTGCCCTCGCGTCACACGCTCTCTCAATCTTCGGAGACCACCAGGACGTGATGGCATGCCGTCAGACAGGATTCGCGATGATCGCTTCCGCTTCAGTGCAGGAAGCTCTTGACATCGCGGCTGTGGCACATCTTTCCACAATCAAGTCAAGCATTCCTTTCATCCACTTCTTCGACGGATTCCGCACATCACACGAAATTCAGAAGATCGAACTTCTCGATGAGGACGCTCTCAAGGGAATGATCAGCACAAAGGCTCTCGCAAGATTCAGGGAGCGCGCGCTCAATCCTGACGCGCCTGTAACCAGAGGTTCAGCACAGAACGGCGACGTTTATTTCCAGGCTCGCGAGGCTTGCAACGGAGCTTATGACGCTGTGGCTGACATCGTGGCAAGGTACATGGGTGAAATCAGCGAACTCTCCGGCAGAAGCTACCGTCCGTTCGACTACTACGGAGACCCTGAGGCTGAGAACGTAATCGTGGCTATGGGTTCTGTAACAGAGACAATCAAGGAGACAATCGACCACCTCGAAAAGGAAGGCAAGAAGGTCGGTCTCATGATTGTGCGTCTCTACCGTCCGTTCTCCGCAAAATATTTCTTCAAGGCTCTTCCGAAGAGCGTGAAGAGAATCGCCGTTCTCGACAGGACAAAAGAACCGGGCTCTCTCGGAGAACCTCTCTACCTCGACATCAAGGCACTCTTCCAGGGTCAGGAGAACTCTCCTCTCATCGTCGGAGGACGCTACGGTCTTTCTTCAAAGGACACCACTCCGGCACAGATTGTCGCAGTCTACGAAAATCTTGAGCTTGCCGAGCCTAAGAACGACTTTACAATCGGCATCGTCGATGACGTGACATTCAAGTCTCTCCCTGTCAAGGAGGAAATCTCAATCATGAAACCGGGCACAACGGAGTGCAAGTTCTTCGGTCTCGGTTCTGACGGTACGGTCGGAGCAAACAAGAACACCATCAAGATTATCGGCGATCACACGCAGAAATATGCACAGGGTTATTTCGACTACGACTCAAAGAAGTCCGGCGGATACACCTGCTCACACCTTCGTTTCGGTGACCTCCCTATCAAGGCTCCGTACCTCGTGTCAACTCCTGACTTTGTTGCCTGCCACGTTCCGTCATACCTCTCGAAGTATGACGTTCTTGCCGGCATCAAGCAGAACGGTACTCTCCTGCTCAACAGCCTCTGGGACGAGAAAGAAACTCTCGACAGAATCCCTGAGCATGTGAAGGGCATCATCGGAAGGAAGAATATTTCCCTCTATATTATCAATGCAACGAAAATCGCTGCAGAAATTGGACTCGGCGGAAGGACCAACACAATCCTCCAGTCCGCATTCTTCAAGATTACGAACATCATCCCTTACGAGGACGCCGTAACATACATGAAGCAGGCCATCCTCAAGAGCTACGGCAAGAAGGGCGAGAATGTCGTGAACATGAACTATGCAGCCGTTGACCGTGGTGGCGAATACACCAAGGTTGAGATTCCGGCAGACTGGAAGGACATCACAGCCAAGTTCGAGAACCCTAACAAAGACCGTCTCGCACCTGCATTCGTGAAAGAAATTGCAGATGAGGTCAACTCACAGTGCGGAGACAGGCTCCCTGTCAGCAAGTTCGTCGACATCCAGGATGGAACGATGCCTAACGGCACGGCAGCTTACGAGAAGCGCGGTGTTGCAGTTAAGGTCCCTGAGTGGAAGAGCGAAAACTGCATCCAGTGTAACACTTGCGCATTTGTCTGCCCTCACGCAGCAATCCGTCCGTTCATCCTCACCGCAGATGAAGCTGCCGCCGCTCCTGCAAGCGTGAAGAAGGTCGCAGGAAAGGCACAGCTCAAGGAATACACCTACGCGCTTTCAGTTTCTGTCGCTGACTGTACAGGTTGCGGCAACTGCGTCGATGTCTGCCCTGCAAAGGAGAAAGCTCTCGAAATGGTTTCCTACCAGGAAGACCTCCAGGAGCAGGAGAACTTCAATTGGCTGAACGAGCATGTCGGCTACAAAGAGAACATCCTCAACAAGGAAGGCAATGTGAAGAACGCACAGTTCGCACAGCCTCTGTTCGAGTTCTCCGGCGCATGCGCAGGTTGCGGCGAGACTCCATACATCAAGACCATCACCCAGCTCTGGGGCGACCACATGATGATTGCGAACGCGACTGGCTGCTCCTCAATCTACGGAGCGTCATTCCCGGCAACCCCATACTGCACCAACGCACAGGGTCACGGTCCGGCTTGGGCGAACTCTCTGTTCGAGGACTTCTGCGAGTTCGGTCTCGGAATGAAGCTCGGTTCAGACAGAGCACGCGCAACCGTCGCAAAACTCATGGAGCAGGGTCTCTCTTGCTCTTGCTGCTCAGACGAAATGAAGGCACTCTTCACACAGTGGCTTGAGAACAAGAACGACGCGAAAATCACCCGCGAGGTTGCGGACAAGCTCGTTCCTCTTATGGAAGCCTGCGGATGCGAAACATGCAAGGCTCTTCTTGAGTACAAGCACTTCATCCCTTCACGCAGCCAGTGGATTATCGGTGGTGACGGTGCATCTTATGACATCGGCTACGGCGGACTCGACCATGTGCTCGCTTCCGGTGAGAATGTGAACATCCTCGTTCTTGACACCGAGGTTTACTCCAACACCGGTGGCCAGTCTTCAAAGGCAACTCCTGCAGGAGCAATCGCCAAGTTCGCTGCTTCCGGAAAGAAGGTTCGCAAGAAGGATCTCGGAATGATGGCAATGAGCTACGGCTACGTCTATGTGGCACAGATCGCGATGGGCGCATCTCCGGCTCAGTACTTCAACGCCATCAAGGAAGCCGAGGCTTATGACGGTCCGTCACTCCTCATCGCCTACGCTCCATGTATCAACCATGGTCTGAAGGCCGGCATGGGTCTGAGCCAGAAGGAGGAGAAACTCGCTGTCGAGTGCGGTTACTGGCACCTCTACAGGTACAACCCTGAGCTTGAGGGCACGGGCAAGAATCCGTTCACGCTCGATTCCAAGGAGCCTGACTGGAGCAAGTTCCAGGACTTCCTCAAGGGCGAGGTCCGTTTCGCTTCTCTCTACAAGATGTTCCCAGACAGAGCAGCCGAGCTTCTTGAAAAGACCGAAGAGTTTGCTAAAGTTCGATACGAGAACTACAAGAGACTCTCTATGTAGCAGAGTCTATACAATTTAATGAGGGTGGTTGAAAGCTTGACTTTCAGCCACCCTTTTTCGTACGCACCGGATGCCCTGAAGTTGAATCATCTGTTATTTACATACGGAAGACTTTGCCTGCAATTCTGCTCACCTTTCTTCATACTATAACAACAGATTGGATAAAGAGAGGTAGGAAAAGAGTATACAACATGTTTGGAATTATTAAAAAATAATTATCTTTGTCGGACTTGAACACCTGCGCAAGTGTATAGTAATTTCGCTGTTTGGGGAAACGATATAATCCCCGACGGTGTATGTATAAACTTAACTATTAAAAACATACAAATGAAAAAGCTGTTATTCGCTTCCCTTTTAGGCTTCGGCCTGTTTTGTTCTTGCACTCATAAACTTGATGTTGCGCCCGAGACACCTAGTTTTAATGGTGATTACACGATTCCTATTGAAACGGCCTTGAACTCCCTTGAGGGTTTTCTTGCGAGTTATGGCGACAAACTCACAAAGGGTAGTTTAAAGCCTGAGATTGACAACTGGTTTCCTATATCTAACGGAGTTGCTACTAAGGGAATCAAACCTCCCCAGTTAATCTATGCCGTTAACTTTAAGGATAAAAATGGCTATGCTTTGATCTCAGCCGACCGACGAATCTCCACGGACGTGATAGCCATAATCGATTCCGGTGAAGTTACCGACAAGGACTTCTATCCAGTAGATAAGAATATGGTTGTTTCAGATGATGACGACTTGAGCCCTGCAGAGTTCAAAGCGATGGTGGATTCTGGAGTTTTGGCAATGAATTTTGTACCTATCAATCGCGAGTGTCTGAAATTTGCCGAAGCTGAGGTTAGAAACTACTCTTTAACTTTAGATGAAAACATCAACACCGGTAACGTAAATACCGGAACAGTAGTTGAAACGCATTGGGAGACCATAAAGACTGTTCCAATGATGCTCAATACCGTTTGGACTCAAATTGGTGACCAAAATGTATTTAATAAATACTGTCCTACAGTCGGGGTTAGTAAGAAAGAGCTTGCTCCTGCCGGTTGCGTATGTATAGCGACGGCCCAAATCATTGCATATCACGAATTTCCCAAACCATTGCGCTGCAATAATGTTGATATTGACTATTCGATAATCAAGAGTTTTTACAGACTTGATGAGGGGCGTATAAAAACCGGCATCCCAAAAAGTTCTAAAGAGAATAAAGCAATGATGTCAAATTTCATTTTCGACATCAGCAAATCGTGCAAAACCAAATATGGGAAAATATTCGGAAATTCTTGGGGTTTCGCTTGGCCGTGGAATGCTCGAAAGTGTCTTGAGAAATATGGATATAAGGATGTGAGATTGAACTGGGGATACGATGAGGGGAAAGTCATTAATTCTCTTGACAAAGGGTGCCCGGTATTCATTTCAGCAATATCAAAAGTAATAAACGGACATGCTTGGGTAATTGATGGCTACATCAAGAGAGACAAAAAGACAAGTACTGGCGATGTTGTAAAAAGTCAAACGCTTGTTCATTGTAATTGGGGTTGGAACGGTCTGTGTAACGGATATTTCACCTCCGGAGTTTTTAAAACCAATAGTGCGGAAATAAGCGATAATCTCGGGACAATCACAAATGAAGAAAGATATTGGTCATCATTTAATTTTATTTCTTATGAAAAACCATACTAATAATGGATTCGGCATTTTAATTATTTTGGGAGCATTGTTCTTTATCTCCGGATGTGCACCGATGTTTGTGGATAGGATTTGCCCGTCGTATGTTACAAGTTATCAAAATATGATAGAAATTAGACTCGAGAAGTTCAGTCAGGCAGAAGCTAAAAACTATATTGCGATAATTTACATATTTGATCAGGCTCGTAATTCTGATTTGAACAGCAAGGGAGAACAGAAAGAGAAGTTTGAAAGATTATGTCAAAAGCACGGGGATGTAAGTTATAATAGGGTTAGGATGCTTCCTACTTTTGGGACAACCGAATTGATTTCGTTTGCTGACAGGGACTTTTCTATGATTGAAATTACGTCGGATAGTGACTTCGATGCAGAACATCCGGCGGGGACGTCTTTAGGTGATATTGTGCGTTTTTTGGGAAGTTCTCCGATAAAATACATTCAAAGCGGATATTCTAAGTATTATCACTATGATGAGAAGGACTATTCCGAGGCATATAAGAAATTATTGATAATGTTGGGCTATAATTACTATTTTGATCCGTCGGTGGGATTAACGGACTACCCTATTGACAAAAAAGTAGAAACACTTACAGAAAAAGATTTGATATTACTTGGTGGTTCGGGCGGTCTCGGCGTGCTCTATTTTGAAAAAACACCGGAAAACATTAAGGAACACACGATAACGCTCAAGATGACCACAGATGACGGGGATGTTTTTGAGAACAGCATTAAGATTGTGTTTTGAAGATAGCTGATTGACAGGGTTAAATAGGGATTGTTATTTATGTCTTCATTTTTATAATTTGTGTCCGGTCGTTCCGGCCGGATTTTTTGCGTTTTCTGGAGCAGAGTATTCGCTTGGATAATCAGTCGTGGTGGAGATCAAAAACTTGCATAATATATTTGGAATTATTAAAAAATAATTATCTTTGTCGGACTTGAACACTTGCGCAGGTGTAGAGTGATTTCGTCGTTTGTGGGAGTTTTTACAATCCCCGAATGCGACATAAACTTAACGATTAAAAACATACAAATGAAAAAACTGTTATTCGCGTCCCTTTTAGGACTCGGCCTATTTTGTTCTTGCACACAAGAACTTGAGGTGGCTCCAGAGTCACCTGGTAATAATAACGATTACACGATTCCTATTGAAACGGCCTTGAGCTCCCTTGAGGATTTTCTTGTAAATTATGGTGACAAACTCACAAAGAGTAGTTTAAAACCCGAGATTGACAATTGGTTTCCCGTCTCTAATGGAGTTGCGACAAAAGGAATCAAGCCTCCCCAATTAATCTATGCCGTTAACTTTAAGGATAAAAATGGCTATGCTTTAATCTCTGCCGACCGACGAATCTCCACGGACTTGATAGCCATAATCGATTCCGGTGAAGTTACCGAGAAGGATTTCTATCCTGCAGATAAGAATATGGTTGTTTCAGATGATGACGACTTGAGCCCGGCAGAGTTCAAAGCGATGGTGGATTCTGGAGTTTTGGCTCAAAACCTTAGACAAATACATCAAGAATGCCTTAGATACGCAGACACTGAGGTCAGAATGTATTCTATCACTATTGATGAAAGTATTAATGTGGGAGGTATACCTACAGCAGATATACCTCCAAAGGTCTGGACGATTACTAAGGAAGTCCCAATGATGTTAAAAACCGTATGGGATCAAGTTGGAGACAAAAATGTATTTAATAATAATTGTCCAACAGTCGGCATCCGAAAGAAAGTACGAGCTCCTGCCGGTTGCGTATGTATAGCTACAGCTCAGATTATTGCATATCACGAATATCCCAAAGAGTTAATTTGTGATAGCATGAATATTGACTATTCAAAACTTAAATCGATTTATAGTTTTAATGATGGAGTCTTCGATGGCGGCCTGATTAAAGATACCTTGGATAGTAGAAAAATGATGTCAAGTTTCATATATCACATCAGTGCGTCTTGCAAAACTAAATATGGGAAGATATTTGATAAAACATGGGGATTCGCTTGGCCAAGTAATGCAAAACGTTGTCTTAGGAAAATGGGATATAATAATGTAAAACTACATTGGGGGTATGATGAGGATAAAGTGTTGAAAAGTCTTGAAAACGGCTGCCCGATATTCATATCTGCAACATCAAAAGTAATAAATGGACATGCTTGGGTAATTGACGGATATATAAAAAGGTTTTATAAGCAAAATCCGGATTCTGCATTAAAAAGTCAGACACTCGTTCATTGTAATTGGGGGTGGGGAGGACTGTGTAATGGGTATTTTATATCTGGAGTATTCAAACCTAAAGACGTGACGATAAGTGATAATTTAGGCACTACCGAAAGCGAGGATAAGTACTGGTCATTAATTAATTATATTACTTATGATAAGCCGGGCAAATAATTATAATATTTGCTTCATTTTGGGAGCATTGTTCTTTATCTCCGGATGTGCACCGATGTATGTGGACAGGGTTTGTCCGTCGTATATTACGCGTTATGAACATCTTACTGGGATTCATCTTGGTCGTTTGCCGCATCCTGAAGCCGTTAATTATTTTGAAATACTTCCCAAAATCGATAGGGCAAAAGGTTGTGATTTGAACAGCGCTGGTGAACAAAAAGAAAAGTTTGAGAAGTTATGTCAGAAACACGGTGATGTGAATTATAATCAAGTTCGCTCCTTGCCGGAATTTGGTTTTACTGAATTGATTACATTTTATGATAAAGACTTTGCTGTTATGAATGTAATTTCGGACAGTGACTTTGATGATGCTCATCCGGCAGGAACCTCTCTGGCAGACATTGTGCGTTTTTTAGGGTGGTCTCCACATAAATACATTCAAAGCGGCTACTCTATGAGCTACCACTATATGTCTGAGGATCTGTCTGAGGCATTTAACAGATTATTGTTATTATTTGGAGGGAAGGAGCAGCTTGTCGCTTCAAATAATTCTATTTGTCATCCAATCGATAAGAAGATTTCGGAATTAGAGGCGGAAGATATGATTCTTTTGCGAGATTTTAGTTCAATGTCTCTCGGAATCCTCTATTTTGAAAAAACTCCGGAAAACATCAAGGAACACACGATAACGCTCAAGATGACCACAGATGACGGGGATGTTTTTGAGAACAGTATTAAGATTGTGTTCTGAAGATAGCTGATGAACAGGGTTAAATAAGGATTGTTATTTATGTCTTCATTTTTATAATTTGTGTCCGGTCGTTTTGGCCGGATTTTTTGCACGTTTTTATGGCACAGAAAATCATTCAACAACAACCTTTGCGATGGCCTTTCTGATTACACCGTTTCCGATTGCCGGCGCGTGAGCATCTTCCGGAAAACAAATCAAAATGCTGCCGGGAATCATATTTATATAATGGTCTGCCAGTCCTTCAGAAATCATACAATCGCCATCTTCATCATATTCTTTCGAGAAAGAATTAATCTGAGCCAATGACTTGACGCCAATGGTTTCAGAACCTTCCAAAAGGATGTGAACATCAATGTATTTCTTGTGCATTTCAAGAGCCTGAGACTCCGGCGGAACGCCGCTGATACAAATATTGTTGATGAAAACATTATCCCCGTCAACAGTGATTCTTCCAAGCGAGGCAGCAAGCAATTCATTGCTTTCCAAATAAGAAATTAGGGCAGTGAAATGTTTGTTAAGACATTCATATCGCCTTAAGTTTTTCAAATCTGTGAGTATCATAATAGCTATTCAATATTATCTGATGATGGTTTTAGGGCAAAAACTTGTAAACAAAGCGCAACTGCAACAACTCCTGCCATCAAAGCAAAGCCAAGCCCGAGATTTCCGTCATCAGCCCAACGTCCGAGAACTTTGGTTATTATCGCTCCCGCGAAAACCCCGGTCATATTCATAATTCCATAAGCGGTAGCCCGGTGTTTTGTCGAAACGAACTGACAGAGAATAGGCATATTATTGGTATCGAACATACCGTATCCTATTCCGAAGCATACACCGGCTCCGACTGCAGAAACGATTCCGTGACCAATACCTATAAAAATCAAGGCCGGTATCATTAATCCGAGACCGATTGCACTCGTATAAATTCTTCCTTTGACATTCTTTCTCACCCATTTGTCGGATAACGAGCCGCCAAGGATGACACCGACAAAGGATGCGGCAGCGATAGTAATTGTCGAAATCGGACCTGCCTGAGACATCGGTATTCCAAGACTGTCCGCAAACAATGTCGGCAACCAGTTTTTGGTGGACCAGCCGGGTAGTGAAGACGATGCGAAGAAAAACAGAATTACCCAAAAAGAAATGTTCGAAAACACAAGTGCGAAACTTTTCCAAACAGGTTCTTTCACAACTTTCAGTTCTTCCTCTGCCGGACAGTTTTCTTTTCTCTTCTCAAAAAGAAAAACTGCCAACACAAGCGCATAGACAATCCCAATGATACCGAACCAGTGGAAAGTTGCCTGCCAAGAATAGGCCGCCGCGAGAGTCGCACCAAATCCGCCCACAGCCTGTCCGAGATATAGTCCCGTCATATGTATGCCGACCGCAAGACTTCTGGAAGAACCCGTGAAGTAGTCGGCGATGAGTGAGAGGGCTGCAGGAATATACAATGCCTCCGATATGCCCATCAAAGCACGAAGCCAATAAACTTGATCGAATGTCGTGCAGTATCCCATAAGTAATGTCACAGCGGACCAAACGCCCAAGGATGCGACAATCAGCCATTTACGATTGATTCTGTCGGCAATCGCACCTGCAAAAGGACTTACACAGCCATAAATCCAAAGAAATATCGCCATCAAACGGCCGAAATTAACCGCCGACTCAAGGTCAGTTATATCAATCTGCATCGCATCCCTCATCGTGGACAGCATCTGCCGGTCCATATAATTCAAAAGTGCGACAACCCAAAGAAGAGCGACAACAATCCAAGGATAGACCTTGCTATTTACTATCTTTTCCGCTTTCATAATAAGCCATTTGTAAGTATATTAGTATCATCAGTTCCTCCCCTTTCGACAAGAGAGGAACTGATAACATAGCAAAGCTACCTTTGGAGGTGGGTTCGCTGCGGGTTCTGTCCCTTCATCGGCCAGGCGGAGTCCGCATAGCCGCTTGCTCCGGTTCCAAGACCGAAGACGAAGGATTTTGTTTCTTCCTGAGCGGCAATATATACCATGCCGTCCGGGCCCATTACCGGTGAGGCGAAAGATTTGGTTCCGAGCGATTTCTTGCCATAGAGTTTACCTTCGTCGGTAAGCACATAATAGGTTGCCTTGTCGGTGATGAAATGAATATAGCCCCGATTGTCCACCAGTGGAACACAGTTCTGCACAGGCTCATCAAGATCAAATTGCCACTTCAACGATCCATCGGCAGTTACTGCCACAACAGCTTTTCCTCCATTAGCAAAGACTGTCCCGTCAGCACCGATGACTGCGCCTCCATAAGGTGTGTCACCCGGGAGAGGATATTGCCATTTTTCTGAACCATTGGCATTGACAGCACAAAGAATACCGCTTGAAGCTCCGGCAACGACTGTGTAAATCACCCCGTTTCCGTCAATTGAAATTGCAGCTCCGGTAGTCTTCACATTGTTGTTGTATGCCCACGGTTTGCTGCCAGTATTTCCACAAGACAAAAGCCCTATTGCTCCGGTAGAACAGAAATACACATCTCCGGCTTTCGACAATGAGATGCCTGAACGCACACCAGATTCCAAAGGAATACTCCTGGATTTTGCTCCCGTTTCAGGATTTAAGACTGCGATTTCAAATGGTTTTGCAGTCAGGTGACCCACGTAGATATCCCCTTTTGCATCGATAGCCGGGGTCATATAATTGAAATTTGCATCAAGACCGAAAGCATAATGCCAATGCTTTGTACCATCAGGCTTGATTGCGAACATAAACGATTTTCTCGCTGCGCCTGAGTTCTTGAGGTCCCGCGCACAGACATATATGTCACCGTTTGACCCGACTGAAGGACTTGAATAAACCAGACGTACACCGCCGTTTTCATTTAATTGGGCAAGTGCCGCATTCACATCGAACGACCATTTTTCCGCACCGGATGCGGCATCGAATGCTTTGAGGGCAACGTCATAAGCATTATCTGCTGACTGGTCAGCGTACATATAGACAGTCTTGCCGTCAGGAGACATAGCCGGAGACATTGTGTTTTCGATAGGCCCCAGCATCGCACTCTTCCATTCAATGGTTATAAGGTCTGACGGATCAATGACAAGGATGTCCTTGGATGTGCTCGAACTGTTTCCTTTGCTGTCAGTGACTCTGAGAGAAACAGTGAAACTTCCGCTCGTCGTGTAGGTCCATTCCGGGTTTTGTTCTTCGGAAACCGAGCCCTTGCCTTCTCCGAAATGCCACTCCCATTTTGTCAATGTGGCACCTTGAGCCGGAACAGACTTATCCTTAAACGAGAGTTTTTCATTCAACATCACTTTAGGCGCAGGCAGCTCGAAGTCTGCGTGGGCAAGTTCAGGATATGGAGTAATAACCTTTATTGTCTGGCTTGCAGCAGCTTGTTGTCCATTGGAATCGGTTACAACGAGCCTCACGACGAATGTTCCGACTTTAGGGAATGCATATTCAGGATTTTGCTCCATTGAGAACTCGGTCTTCTGTTCTTTGTTCTCGAAATCGAAATTCCATTCCCATCCCTTAAGAGTGGTTCCCGGTGTCGCTACGGATTTGTCGGTGAATTTAACCTTAACTCCGCGCTCAACCTCTTCAGTGCTCATTTCAAATTGCACTTTTGCAGCAGTATGATATTTTATCTCCTCAGGCTTGCAGGACAAGAGAGCCGCCGCAATAGCCATAAATGCAAAAAATTGCTTTTTCATACAGTTTATCAATTTTAATGTTTATAAATCAATGCCATACTTTCCAAGTGAAGGACCGCCTCCTGCGGTGTAGCCGGAACTCTTTCCATCCTCAGTCTGAGAAATCCAGAAAGAATACAAATCAGCATCTTCCAATTGGAATTTTATTTTCAAATTACGACCATTTAAAGGACTGAGATCAGAATGTTCTTTCCACGAAACCATAATCTTACATCCGTCAGTTTTGACGACATTACACTCTCCGGCAGAAAAACCGGGGATAACATCACCGTTCTCGTCCAAAAGTTCCACAGTCATTGAACCGCGGACTGCTGCGTTGATAAACAAGTAATTACCAGAATACTTGAGAATTTCAGTGACCACTTCCCCACTCCCGCTCATTGATGCAAAACCATCACGTCGGAGCGTCGCCAAACCGGTGGATATGACTTCTTTCTTTGCTTCGTTGAGTCGCCGTCCACTCATATAGAAATAGAGTTTGTCTCCCACAATAAGAGGCGACCCGACCGCGGATTGGATGTTTCCATTGTTCCACGCATCCGTATTGTCATCAACAGCACAAAACGGAGTAAAGTCCCCTCTGAACCAGCTCCAACCGTCACGACTGTAGCCCAGAAGAAGCTGATTTCGCTTGATGACTCTATCCGAAGCGCAGACTCCGTTTTCAGGACCGGCCCAAGACGAGAATACACCCAGTATCAAACTCTCATATCCGATTGCGTCAAGATTATAAATCGCAGGTTGAACATCCTTATAGACAGGATGTTTTGGCTCATCGGGCCAAGGACCGAACCAGAAAGACTCCAAATTTGCGAAAGCTTTTTTGTTTCCCGCCACAACATCAGCATCTTCCATATAATCCCTTCCACGGACAAGCACTGAGGAACTGAGCCTGATGTTATGTCGGAGAGACCACACCCAGACTCCTCTGAACGGATTGTAGAAAACAGTTGAACGGTCAGCGACCTTGCCGGATTCGTTAACAGATCTCCAATACTTTCCGTCAGACGATGTATAGTAGTGATATCCCCAATGAGACTTACCTTCTGCCACTACAAACATCTTGAAGCGAAGATTCGGGTTTGATTCCGTCTTGTCTATCCAGATGGTATTGGAATCCCGGTTCAAACCCTTCAGAACGATGTTGGTTCCTTTGACATAGTTCAAGGACGGCCTTGTCCAAGTGATACCGTCGGCTGATTCCGCATAACAGGTCACAAATCCGGTTTCATATCCCCGGCCGCCTGCCATATACCACATCTTGAATTTGGAATCCGACTCATCATACCAGACACCATCGCTGAACGGAGCCGCCACGGCGCCCTCGGCGGTCATCTCCCATTCTTCTTCAGGGAAGAAAACCGGATTTGCAGGATAATACTCTGCCTGATGCCAAACTCTTTTGACCGTAGAATGAGCTATTAGAAAATCATCCACAAAAAGCTGACGTCCCAATGAAATGTCAATAACATCGGGGTTCGATGCCAGATAAAACGGAGACATACCCTCCAGAACTGCCGATACAGGCACTTTGGGAGGCCAAATGGCCGGAAGTTCTATTCCGTTGTACAGCAGTTTCGCCGTCGGGTCGGGAACCGGAAGCACTGGCGCAGGTACAGGATCAGGTGTCGGCCCGGGTTCCGGTTTAAGACCGGATGAACAGGCAAACAAGGCCACAAGAGCAAGTAATGAAAGAACTCTGGTCATAATCAAAATATATTATAATAGGTTAGGAACATCAATGCCCGAAGGTGACAATCCCGGACCGCCGCCTGCCATATACCCTCTACTCTCGCCCGTTTGCCACGGAGAAATCCAGAATGAATATATGTCACAATCAGAAGCCGTAAACCGAAGCCTGACCTGTTTCCCCCTATATTTTCCGACATTTCCCAAATAGAGTTTTGTCGAATTCACAGGTCCGCTTCCAAAAGATGTCATCACTTTTCCCGCTGGCGTAAGCAGGTCTATCCGCAGCGAGCCTCTAATCTCCGCATTTACGAAGAGAAACGAGCCGTCAAACGTCAAGACTTCGGTTGTAAGCTGCGCTCCCTCTGTCCCTGCATGCTTGGAAACAAATCCGTCCCTTCTGAGCATCGCAAGACCTGTGGATGTGTAGCTGTCCCACATTATCTTGTTCAGACGACGACCGCTTGCATAAAAATACAATGAGTCTCCTACAACAAGAGGAACTCCGCCCACAGACTGCATATTTCCCCAATTCCACGCTCCCTCGCTTTGGTCATTCGCCATAAAAGGCTCGTGGGAAGGACGGGAAAAATGGAAACCGTCCCTGGAATAGCCCAGACAGATTTCATTTTTCTTCTGTATCCCCAATTCCGCGCAAATATGATTTTCCGGGCCCTGCCAAACAGAATACTGGCCCAGCATAATGCTCTCATAAGGCATACAGTCAAAATTGTAGATTCCTGGAGCTACTTCAGGAAAATCCGGATTAACCGGTTCCTTGTCATCAGGTGAAAACCAATAGACGACATTCTTGTCCGGAACGCCTTTGCGGATGCGATGAGCCATCGACACGGCGGTCTCCGGGTCAGCTGCTTCAAGATAACTCCTTGAACGTGAAGACAATTCCGTCCCATATCTCATACTCAGGCACCATACTTTACGGAAAGGATTATAAAAGACGGATGACCTGTCATAAAGGTCTCCACTCTGAGCAACGCCATTCGACCAATGGATACCGTCCGCAGAATATTTCAAGATAAACTGCCACCTGCGGTCGGTAGGACGTCTTTCCACATTAAAGAGTTTATATCTCTTCGAAAGGTCGGTCTCCTGTTTATCCAACCATACAGTCGCTGCATCCCGGTTTTCAGAGTCCACGATATTGGTATTCGGAACGACATCACAAATGACTTTTTCCCAATTTTTACCGTCAAGGGATTCAGCATAAGCGGTGTAGAATGTCTGTTTGTCTTCTTTGTGAAGCATACCGGCTCCAGCAAGATACCACATCTTGAATTTCCCGTCAATCTCGTCATACCAGACGCCGTCGCTGAAAGGAGCGGCATAAGGAGCACCCTCAATGGTCTCCTCCCATTTTTCTGACGGTTCAAGCACGGGATTCCGGCGGTAGTAATCGGGAGTATGGAATATAGTCTCCATATTGCTTTCCGCCACCAGAAAATCGTCAACGAAAAGCTGCCGTCCGACATTCACCGGAATCACCGATGGTTTCTGTGTCAAATATGGTACAGGCATCTCCTCCCTCACTTGAGCCACATCGTAACGCGGCGGCCACTGCTGAGGGAGTTCGATTCCATTATGGAGCACCTCCGCACCGCTCCCCGAGCCTTGCCCACAAGAGGCAAGGCCGAGTAGCAAGGCGAACAGACTAATAACCCGGATTTTGTTTTGCATACTCATTTGATTCAAGTTCTGCGATAGGAATTGGGAGCCATTCATGCTTATTCTCTGTAAAACCTTCATAGTCAGTGTCTGAAATCAGTTTTTTAAAGTTCGGATCTGACTTCTCAAGACTCTTGAAGCGTGATGCAAGTTCGCCCCAGCGGAGCAAATCAAAGAAACGGTGTCCCTCAAGAGCAAATTCGAGAATACGTTCAGACTTGATGTCTTCCATAGTAATCGCGCCTTTTGTGCTCATATTCGAGCGCTCACGCACTTTGCTGAACGCCTGTGCCGCTGAGAGAGAGCCGGCTTTACCTCCAAGAACAACAGCCTCGGCATACATCATAAGAACATCTGCATAACGGATATAGCGCCAGTTGACACCGTGAGCACGCGGCTGATTGTAGATATATTCTTTTGTGCCTGCGCCAACTCCGTTAAGCGAAGTCGGGTCATTGTTTCTCATCGGCATCGAGAGGTCCAATCCCTTCAAGACGGCTGCCTTATAAGGATATGTCCTGGTGTTTCCTACGCTGGAGAAATCACCCTTTGGATAATAGTCTTCGAAATGATATCCTCCTGGACCGGTAAGTCTCTGACCTGCCCTCAATTTGATTTCAGCTTTCAAGTCATTGAACATCATAGTCGAAAACATTCGCTTGTCTGTCTTGCCATCATTGTCAAGGGAAGAAACGAAAGCATCATACAACCAGTCGTGAACCACGGCCTCATAACCCACACCGGTTCCCGGCAACATCAGTCCGCGAGTGTCAAATGCAAGTCCGGAGGTCGCTGTTCCCGGGTTGAATGAAGCATTTTCAACATCACCAAGGAACTGCATCTCAAAAATTGACTCATCATTATTCTCGTGAGCGATGTCAAAATTCCAAGAGTATTCAACAAGGCTATACCCGCCATAACTGCCCTTGATGATTTCATCAAACTCTGCAGCCGCCTCATCGAAATAGGTTTTTGTCGATTCACCATAAAGAGGCTCTATGCCACTGCGGTATAAATAGCATTTTCCTTTCAATGCGGCAGCAGCGGCGGCAGTGACGCGACCGACATTTACGCCTTTCCAATAACCCTTGTGAGGGAGAAGGTTTTTCGCATTTTCCAAATCTTCTATGATAAAATCCCAGACAGCATCCGGCGCCTCAACCACACGGACATAATCTGCTGCGCTTTCGGGAGCGTGACGTATAGGAGCGACTTGTCTGTAAGAGATTAGCAGATAATAATGTACGAAGGCTCTCCAGAAATACGCTTCGCCTTTATATGCGTTTTTAAGAGCCTCGTCAGGGAAGGTAACCTTATCGACATTCTCTATTACATAGGATGCCTGCGACGCTGTCGAATACAACAGGCCGAAAGGCTGCATTATGGTGTAGAAACTTGAATTCAAGCTTGAACCATACATTCCCGGCTTTGCATAATCGGAGTTGCCCGAAGCCTCGTCGGAACGAAGAATGGCTGTTTTGGATGCGGACGCACCGAAACATCTCTGAGTCTGGATATATCCGTAGCAAGTCATAACAGCCGTATTCACCGCCTCCGGTGTAGTGAAGAAGGAGTCCATACTTGGCTGACTCGGATTGACGGCCAGTTTGTCAAATTCTTTCGCACAACTTAGTGCGACAACCAAAGATGCAAAAAGCAAAATGGTTCTTGATATATGTTTCATATCTGTCGGATTATGTGGTTAGAAAGATACGTTTATACCCATCGTGTAGATTCTCGCATTAGGATACGAATTGGAATCTACGCCGCGGGAGAAGAGGGCATTAGAGCTGACTTCAGGGTCATATCCGGTATACCGTGTAAGAGTAAATGCATTCTGCACACCGAAATATACACGGAACTTGCTCATATACGCTTTCGAAGAATACTTGAGCGGAAGAGTGTAACCCAATTGGACATTTTTGAGTCTCAGATACGAGCCGTCCTCTATGTAAAACTCACTCGGAAGAGAGTTGCCGCCCTCGTAATTAGAAACCTTGGCAACCGGCACGCTTGTGTGGTTATTTTCCGGAGTCCAGGAATTCAGGACATCGGTCACCATATTGTTGGCATAGTTGAAATAGTATTCGTATTTCCTTGCATTGAAGATTTTATTGCCGAATGAGCCGTTGAAGAACATCGTGAGGTCAAAACTCTTCCAGTTCAAGTCGATATTCAAACCAAAGGTGCATTTAGGGATGGCATTGCCGAGAACCACTTTGTCATCAGCGGTGATTTTTCCGTCACCATTTTCATCGTGGAATGCGAAATTTCCTTCAGAGTCAAATCCGTCAATCTTGTAGCCATAGAATGAACCGATCGGGTATCCCGGCATTGTGATGGTCGCTGCATCATTAAACTTCGATGAGAAAGCTCCTGCGGTGATTGGCTGAACATTATTTCCCAGGGCAAGAACCTTATTGGCGAGAGTTGAGACATTTGCACTTGCACTGATGTGCCAGTCGCGGTTGATCTGCTTGTTGTAGTTCACCATAAACTCCCATCCCTTATTCTCGACAGAAGCCGTGTTCACATAAGGGGTTTCATTGGATGAGTTGATTTCGAAAACCTGTCCCGAAGAAAGATTCAGATTGATGGTTGCCAAAAGGTCTACATTCTTCTTATAGAAATAGTTGACCTGGAATGTCAGTTCATTGTTCAAAAATCCGAGTTCGAGGCCCACATCAGTTGTTTTGGAGGTCTCCCATTTCAGATTACGGGTTTTAAGATATGCCGCGTGTCCGTCAACGATTCTCTTTCCTCCGATTGTGTACGGAATCGGACCGAAAGCTATATTGTCGAAATTGTACGGCTCAAGGAAGTTTGCTCCAAGTTCTCCATAAGAAGCGGTGATTTTGAAATGGCTGACCACAGGATTCTTGAACCATTCTTCATTATGCATATTCCATCCGGCTGAAACTGAAGGGAACCATCCTGCGCGATGACCTTTTGCAAATTTCGACGATTCGTCACGACGTACACTGGCTGAAATCATATATCGGTCCGCATAGTCATAGTTCAAACGACCGAAGAACGAAAGGAGGACGTGCTCTTTCTCATTTGAAGATATTTTCCCGTCCACAGATGTCACTCCGACGATATTCTCGGCGCCCAAATCATTTATCGTATCATATGACTGTCCCCTGTAACGTTCTCTCATCCAGCTGTGTCCCAAAGTGGCATTGACTGTGTGGCGGCCGAAACTGCGGTCAAAATTCAATACATTGTCCCAGGTGTAGTTATAGGTCGCGCCACGAGATTCCGACAAACTGTTACGGTTGTTGCCATAATCTGTGTCAGGAGTGCCGTCCTCGTTCCATTTCGCATAATAAACAGGAGTGTGGGTGTACCCGTGAGTAGACGAATAGTTGCCGCTGAAAGAAGTAGTGAACTTAAGACCTTCAATAATATTCACTCCGGCATTAACTCCCCCCATAACATCAAAATACTGAGTATATTGGTCAGTTGCAAAAAGGCCTGCCATAGGATTGTTCCTTCTCTTGTTTTCAGTCTCGATATAATATTCGGGACCCCAAGATGAATAGCGTCCTTGAGCATCAACCAGTGGAAGAGTCGGCATTCCAATATTGAATGTCGCTGTCGGTTTTTTCTTGCGATATACAACCGAGAAATTCTCAGAAACGAAGAAACGGCCGATTTTCCACGACGAATTAGCTCGGGCATTGTACTTCTTGTACCCGGAATTAAGCGTGAGACCCTTCTGGTCGAGATAGCCGAGACTGAAGGAATAGTTACCGTTTTTATTACCTCCTGAGATTGCAGCATCTGCATTAAGAATCGGAGCAAACTGCAACCACGCTTTCGCCCAATTTGTGTCTATGCCCGGATCTGATGGGCTCACATTCTCCGGAGCCCGGGCAAGACCGCTGTTGTCGGAAACCATATTAGCAAATTCCCTCCACTGTGAAGCGTTGAGAAAGTCTGGAATATTGGTTACTTGCTGAATGGAATAGTTGAGGTTGGCATCCACCTTCACGCTTCCGGACTTTCCGCCTTTGGTAGTGATGAGAACGACACCATTTGCCGCCCTTGAACCATATATTGCGGCTGCTGAACCATCCTTCAAGATTTCAATATTCTCAATGTCGGCAGGATTGATGGTTGTGAGCCCGTTATTGGTAAAAACGCCGTCCACAATGTAGAGAGGTTCAGTCGCAGTGAGCGAAGCCGCTCCTCGCACGACAATTTTCACATCCGCACCGGCAATTCCGGCCTGTTGGATGACATCCACTCCTGCGGCTCTTCCCTGCAAAGCCGAAGCGACATTAGTGCTAATCTGTTTGTTGACATCTTTTGCCGAGACTTGGGCAATTGAAGAAGTCATAGTAGACTTTTTCTGTGTACCATAACCGATAAGCACAACTTCCGACAACATCTGAGTATCGTTTTCGAGAACTAAGTCAATAATATCCTCATCCCCGACAAGAGACTCTTTTGCAGAAAAACCGATACAAGAAAAGACGAGAGTTGCTCCTTTCTGTACGTGGATTGAATAAACGCCGTCCAGGTCAGTAATCACTCCGTTGCCTGTGCCCTTTTCGATGACAGAGACCCCGGCGAGAACATCACCACTTGAGTCCTTTACTGTTCCCTTGATGGCTTTCGTCTGAGCAAACGCCTGTAGCGAGAGCAGTATGACGAAAATAATCAAACTTAATTTTTTCATAAAACGGTGTTATTAGAAATAATGTTATTACATAAAATGTGGCTTAAGACAAGCATTCTCGGTATGTGGAAAGGTCCTTTGAAGAGGTTTCCTTTCGCCGGTTGTGCGACGGAGCCGTCTCTGTGCAAATAGCCGAACCATTCTGGATACTCGGGGTCCACCAAATGCTCGAAAGCCCAGTCATTGACCTTTTTGTATATATCGAGATACTTTTCATCTCCGGTAAGTTTGTAAGCATACAACGCAGCGATAATTGTCTCGCATTGAGGCCACCAGAATTTCATATCCTGAGCATAATCCTGACAAGACAGCCCCTTGCAGTCACGGGAATTGATGATTCCGCCATACTCTTCATCCCAACCCCACTTGAACTGCCAGTCAAAAATAGTGAGGCCAAGTTCCTTGAAGTGTTCATCGCCCAATCTTTCGTATGCCTGCATCAGGAACCAGGCGGTTTCGATTCCGTGCCCCGGGTTAATGATGCGTCCTTCGCAAGTGTCAATCAGACCTCCATCAGGAGTTGTGCTCTCCAGAACGCACTCATACTCAGGATGCATAAAATAGTGTTCGATTTCGTAAATGGAATCCCGAATCTGCTTTTCAAGCACAGGATCATCACTTATCTGCCGCAACACGAGTGCGACGTTCACAAGAATCATTGTTATGGAATGTCCACGGCCGGAAACATATCCTTTCGGTTCCAAAAAGCCGGGAGTATTCAGCATATACTGAATGAATTTGAAGATATTGACTGATTTCTCTGCATAGCTTTTATCCCCTGCTGCCTTGGAATATTCCGCCATTGCAATTGCAGCAAAACAATCGGAAAAAACATAGCGCCGTTTTCTCAAAGGTTCTCCCTCGGCAGTCACGCTGAAAAACATGTGGTCATCATTGTCCACACAATGTTTTTCAATAAAGTCTATACAAGATTTCGATGCTTCCAGCCATTCGGGACGTTTCTCAATGTTATTGTAGGCAAACGCGCAAACATAAGCGAATCTTCCTTGAAACCAAACGGATTTGGAAGTATCCATCAAACTGCCGTCGCGATCCAGGCAAGTGTAAAGCCCCCCGTTGACCTTATCCATCCCATACTTAAGCCAGAATGGCATAATGTTTCCGGTCAGTTCCTCTTTATATATGGAAGAGTAGTTTTCAATATATTGTCTGTAATCCGCTCTCATAATGCCTACAATTTATTGCATCTTTTAAAGAAGTTGATTGCCTCAAGTTCCTCCCTTATCTCCTGCTCTTCCTCATCAGTCACGACTCTGAACGGAGTACGATTCGGACCGAGGTCAAGACCGATGAGCTTCATTATTCTCTTTCCGCCGACAATATTTCCTCCGTGTCTGCATATGACATTAATGACATCCTGAGAGAAATTCTGTTTCTCACGGGCAGTTTCCAAGTCACCATTTTCCCACGCCTGAATGATTCCGACAAGTTCACGACCATTGTAATTTGTTGTGCCGCCAATACCGCCTTGAGCTCCACCCTGAGCAAGACTTGGCAATATGGTTTCGTCTTGTCCGTGAAGCATATCATATTTGCCGTCTTTATACAATCTGCACTGATTATACTCATACAGACTTTCAAAAGTGTATTTGATGCCGGCGAAATTCGGGATTCGCCCGTCGACCGCCTTCAACAAATCCAACATCGGAAGAAACGCCCCGTTAAAAGCGGGAATGTGATAATAATAGAAAGGGAGTGACGGAGCTGCCGCCGCGATTGTTTCGCAGTATTTCACAAGTTCTTCAATCCTGCCGATCTTGGGGAAAGGTGGAGCCATTGCCCCAATCCCCCACGCTCCGATGGCTTCTGCGTGCGCTGCCAAACGCTCGCTTTCCCTCAAACAGCAGCTTCCGACGTGAACAATGACCTTAAAGCCCTCCGGCACAGCCTTAATCCAAGCTTCTGCAAGTTCCATCCTTTCCTCCGGAGTCAACATATAACCCTCTCCGGACGAACCGTTAATGAATACTCCTTTCAAACCATTCTTGACAAGCATCTGTGCGTATGCAGGGATGACGGCCGTGTTTATGTCTCCGTTTGCCTGCATCGGCGTGAATGGGGCATCGATTAAGCCTTTGATTTTTTCCATTTTTGCCTTCTGTTTTTAAATAATACTTAATAAACTTGGTCGACTCTGCGCAAATGTAAAAATAATTTTTAAATATGTAATACTTATTTGCAAAATATTTTTAAAAATTGCGATAATTTTCGAAATATATCTTTATTATGTATTACTTAATACCAATAAAAACTTCATTACCAGACTGTAATTATAGAGGAATATGAGTTCTGATTATCAATATTAATTATTATCTTTGCCAAGATGCAAACATTATAACAGAGATGCCACAACAAGAACATACTATTTCTCACGTAGAAAATATACAAGAAAGAATACTTGACTACATCAAGGAAAAAGGCTATCAATACAACTCTATCCTCCCGAAAGAGGAAGAAATGGCGCAAGAACTCGGAGTCAGCAGAGTTGTCGTGAGGGAGGCCTATAGCGGCCTGCGTTCTTTGGGTTTCATTGAGACCAAACGAAAGAAGGGCACGATATTCATCAAACCGAAGGTTTTCGGAGTGTTGAAATACATCATTCAATCAGACCTGTTGGACAAGGATTCTATCAAAGATTTGTATGAACTTCGGCTTATGCTGGAGATAGGAATGGCAGACCTTGTCGTCAAGAATGCGAAAGACGAGAATATTCAAGAATTGGAGGAACTTGTCGAAAAAGAAGAGTTGTGCGAGAATTCGGAAGAATTGAAGGCAATTGACATTCAATTCCATACCATATTATACCGTATGACCGAAAATCGGAGCCTGGAATATTTCCAACATCTTCTCCAACAACTCTTTTCGCTATACACGCCCAAATCAAGCGGATGGCTCAAAAATGAGATGATGACACATCGTACACTGGTGACACTCTTGAAAAAGAAAGATGTCGAACTGTTTCGCTTGGCAATGAGGGTACATTTGGAGAATCAGTTTGTCAGAAAAGAAAAAATCCTCAACGGCGGTTCCAAGCAAAAGTGACAGACACACAGATGGAAACGGACAAAATAAAACCGGCCCCAAAAGGAGCCGGAATAAAATTATATGAATATTGCTATTATTCCTTTGGCATAAGGGAGTTCAGAGCCTGAGCGATATCAACAAAGTTGCCGACTGTAACCTTAGCGGAAGATGCGCTCTTCAACGTCATCGTAGTCTTCTTGCTGCTGTCATTTTCATCAACGGACTCAATGGTGATGGAATCGGATGAAAGATCTCTGTAGTCTATTTCGGAAACTGTGTCCTTGCCTTCCTCGTCCTTGAGAGTAAGGGTAATCTTTCCGCTTGTAGCATCGGTAGGGGCAACGGTGTAGGTGAATGGCACACCGACGTAATCGTTGTCTTTAAGTCCAGCTACAAATGGTTTCAGAACCTCCATCACTGCCTTCACCTGCGCAAGTTCCTCTGGTTTGAGCTGGCTTTCGTATTGGGAGAGCAGAGTTTCCATTGCAGTCACCATAAGATTGAGCTTAGTCTTGTCGACAAGCACACCTGCCTGAGCCTTGCCGTCAGCGGCGAGATTAATGACAGCGCGCAACTTGACATTGGCAAGCTGCTGTGCAAGTACAGCTTGCATTCCTTCAGGAAGCTCAGGAAACTCGGCGGTGATGTCATCGCCGGCAATTTCTGTCAAAGGAATTTCGTCGGTCACCCAAGTGTTTACATAATTGTCGAGGGACTCATCATTGTCCTTTTCACAAGATGTGGCGAACACCAATGCGAGCGCCATCATCGAAATTGTAAGAAACTTTTTCATAACTATTATTTTTTGTGTTTGTTATCCATAACAACATCACGATAAATGACAAAGGGCATTCCATAGGAGATACAAACGGACATATTGTCAGATTCACTTTTCCGCAAAAATTATGCAGTTGGTCGTTTTTTTAACAAACCGGCTCATTGTCGACAAAACGACGCGTACAATGACACTTCCTTAGCCAATAATATTTTGCCAATCGCGAAACAGATTCTATCTTTGCGAAGTTATACCTATTATATATGAGGACACAGAACGAAGATTTCAGGTTAAGGGTTTTTCTGACGCTTGCGGAAGAAGGCAGTTTCACGAGGACAGCCTCCGTGCTCGGAATCACACAGCCGGGAGTCAGCCAACACATTTCCGAACTGGAGCGAATATACGGAATCCGGCTGTTCAACCGCGAACGTGGAGCCGTGTCGCTGACAAAGGAGGGGCGGAAGTTCCGGGAATATGCTCTCAGAATCGAGGGTGCCTACATGGATGCGGCGGTTTTCGCTGAAGAAAGCGGAAGAAATTCCGAGAGTCAGGAGCATATTGCAGTGGAAATGGTACGCTCGTTGCTTCCTATACTCAGAAAGATGAACTCCGGATTTGCCGAAGACATCGAAAGACTGCTGACGTCATATCAGGAGGCACAGGGACGGAATCATTGTTGAGTCCGCTTGTTTGGTATGAACTTAGTAATCCTTAAAAGAAAATTATTACAAATAAAAACACATTCATGAAACGTTTCTTACTTAGCGTCGCGGCTTTCTTCGTCGCGGCAGCCGCATTTGCGCAGGACTTTCAGCAATTGCCTAATGATCCTGCGGTGCGCGTCGGCAAGCTCGACAACGGGATGACCTACTACATCAGGCACAATGACAAGCCCGCACAGAGGGCTGAATTCTACCTCGCAACCAATGTCGGAGCAATTCAGGAGACTCCGGACCAGGACGGTCTCGCACATTTCCTCGAACACATGTGCTTCAACGGGACAAAGAATTTCCCGGGCAAGACTTTGCTTGAGTATCTCCAGAGCATCGGAGCCTCATTCGGTGGCAACATCAATGCTGCGACGGGTGTGGAGGAGACGACCTATATGCTCAACAATATCCCCGTCACCCGTGAGGGAATCATCGACACCTGCCTTCTCGTAATGCACGACTATTCGCATTTCGTGACTTGCGACCCGGTGGAGATTGACAAGGAGAGAGGCGTAATCATTGAGGAGCGCAGAGCACGCAGGACTGCCTCATGGAGACTTCACGAGCAGTCACTCCCCTATTATTATGGAGACAGCAAATATGCAGGCTGCACCCTTATCGGAAGCCAGGAAAACCTCGAAACTTTCAAGCCTGAAAGCCTCCTGAACTTCTACCACACATGGTATCGTCCTGACCTTCAGGCGCTTATAGTTGTGGGAGATATTGACGTGGACTCAATCGAGGCTAAAATCAAATCTACATTCGCGGACATTCCGGCGGCTGTCGATCCAAAGCCGAAGGACGTGATTAAAATCCCGGAGAACGAAAAACCGCTCATAGGAGTGCTCACTGATCCTGAGTGCAGCGGAAGCTCGATTGAGGTTCTATGGAGGAGCGAGGCGGACGACGAGGCCTACAACAGCACTGACATCGGATTCCTCACCTCGATAACCAAGACTATGATTGCCATGATTATGGCCGAGCGCTTCGACGCCATCACGAGCAAGCCAGGCGCTCCGTTCCTCGGAGCGGACCTTGGGGCCGGCAACCTCTGTGAGACATGCCAGGCCACTATGGGTGATGTCACCTTCAAGGACGGAGACTGGGAGCCTGCATTCAGGTCTTTCCTCACCGAAGTGGAGAGAATGAGGCGCCACGGCTTCTCTTCTGCTGAGCTCCAGAGAGCAAAGGACAATGTCCTCAGCGCATTTGAGAAGGCTGTCGAAGCCGCTGACTCGCGCAAGAATGCTGATTTCGTGCGCCCTCTCATCAACAATTTCTTCGATAATGATGCCTACATGACACCGCAGGTGAGATACGAGGTGGCAAAAACACTGCTTGGCCAGGTGCCGGACATGATCTTCGCACTTGCGGCAAACGCTCTCGTCGACGGCAAGAGCATATCCATAGTCTACAAGGCACCGGCAAAGGAAGGGCTTGTACACCCGACTCCGGAGCAGCTTCAGACCGTGTATGATGAAGTGAGCGCATCGGAAATCGACGCTCCTGTTGAGGAAGAAGTAGCATCGGAATTCGTAAATCCGGCATCACTCAAAGGTTCAAAGGTTAAGAAGACCTCAACAGGGCTCTATGGTTCGACTGTCTGGACACTGAAGAACGGCGTGAAAGTGGTTGTGCTTCCGACCGAGTATAAGAAGGATCAGATTCTCTTCACCTGGTTCAAGAACGGAGGCGAAACACTCATCAGCGACGAAGACCTCGTATCTTTCGAGGACAACATCTACGGCCTGTTCCAGCGCAACAGCGGAATCTCAAAGTTCAGTTCCAACGAGGCATCAAAGATGCTCGCCGGCAAGAATATTTCTGTTTCTTCATACATTTCCAACATTCGCCACGGAATCAGCGGTGTCACGACGCCAAAAGACCTTGAGACCGCCCTTCAGGTAGCATATCTCACATACTGCGACCCTCGTTTCGACAAAGAAGAGTTCGAAGTGGGAGTGGAGCAAATCAGGGCAATCCTTCCGAATGCCGTGAACCAGCCGTCATTCAAACTTCAGCAGGAAATAAACAAGGCCGTCTATGGACCGGACTGTAAGAGGAATGTGGAACTTAACGAAGAAACGCTCGAAAAAGCCAATCTCGCGACCATAGAGAGGGTCTATCGCAGCCTCTTCAAGGACGCTGCCGGACTCACGGCCGTGTTTGTCGGCAACATCGACCTTGACTCGTTCAAGCCGCTCTGTGAGAAGTATCTCGGCTCTATTCCTAAGGGAAAGAAGGCCACGACATGGAAGGACAACTCCCCAGAAGTCGTAAAGGGCGAGGTAATTGACCACTTCAGCACGGACATGCAGACGCCGAAAAACACGGTGATTCAGTTCTACTCTGCCGATATGCCATACTCCGTGAAGACATCTGTCATGCTGAAGGCAGCGAACTACATCCTCGACATGATCTATGTCGACACTCTTCGCGAGGACGAGGGAGGCACATACGGAGCGTCTTCGGACATGAGCATCACTGCCGCTCCTCAGCAGCAGGCCCGCATTCAGGTAGCTTTCGAGACGAATCCTACGCAGTGCGAGAAACTCATCGGCCTGGCAAAGGAAGGGCTTCACAAACTGGCTTACGAAGGACCGACCGAGGAGCAGATGACACGCACGCTTGAAAACTTCAGGAAAGGCATTCCGGAAAAACGCATCAACAACAGCTATTGGCTCGGCAATCTCCTCACCAACGAGTACAGGGGGATAGACTACGACGCCGAGTATGAGGCTGCGGTGAACGAGATTTCCGCCGAGGGCATCAAGGAAGTGCTCCAGAAGGTGCTTGAGTCCGGTAACTTCATCGAGGTCGTTATGTCCCCGGACAAGACCGGCGAAAAAGAATAGAAACCTCTAAACATTAATCGATATGGCAACAAAGTATTCAGGAACCCAGACAGAAAAGAATCTGGAAGCGGCTTTCGCAGGAGAGTCACAGGCACGCAACAAATACACCTACTTTGCGTCAAAGGCAAAGAAAGAGGGATTTGAGCAGATTGCTGCCCTCTTCCTCGAGACTGCCGACAACGAGAAGGAGCACGCTAAACTCTGGTTTAAGGAGTTGAACGGTATTGGTGATACCGCGGAAAATCTCGCTGCCGCAGCCGAAGGGGAGAACTATGAGTGGACGGATATGTACGCAGGATTTGCAAAGACTGCGGAGGAGGAAGGTTTTCCGGAACTCGCAGAGAAGTTCCGCGGCGTAGCGGCCATCGAAAAACGCCACGAAGAGCGCTACCGTGCACTCCTTCACAATGTGGAGACTGCTGAAGTTTTCAAAAGAAGCGAAGTGAAGGTTTGGGAATGCCGCAATTGCGGACACATCGTTGTGGGCACCGAAGCTCCTGAGATTTGCCCTGTTTGCGCACATCCACAGGCTTATTTCGAACTCCACAAGGATAATTTCTAATTTTTTGCGTCAAAGAAAGACAGCGTCTTTTTGACATTTGAAAACCGGAACGGCGGGAAGACTCGAATCTTTCCGCCGTTTCTTTGTCCACGTTTCTCTGTTCCTCTTTGGGTGATCAGATAAATTTTTTTTTGAAATTTGATAATTATTAATATTTTTGCAACTTGAAACGTGAGAAAAGTTTCATAAATGCAACATAAAACTTAGTACACTATGACAAACACAATCTACGAGACACCTACTGTGTCTGTCGAAATCTTCTCAATAGAGCAAGGCTTCGCACAAAGTAACCTGGGGGGGGCAAACCAAGCTGGTGCCACAGTCAGCGAGAATGAGAATCACATCCATGACCTTTAAAACAGCAGAAACTATGAAAAGACTAATCAAAACAGCTGCTGTCATAGCATTCTCGCTTTTCGCAGCATCTTGCGTAAAAGAAACAATCAATGAGCCTTCAAAAGAAGGGAGAGTCTACAGATTTATCGTTGAGACTAAGGAAAATGCTGCCGTCAAGTCTTTTATAGACAACAATTTCGATGGCACATACACTCCGAAGTGGTCTAAAGATGACGAATTGGCGATATTTGTCGGGAAAATTGATAACAACACGAAGAAGCCCACAGCGATATTGAAAAACACAAACGAAGAGGGCATCATAGCAAAATTTGAAGGAAAAATTACAGGCATAACAGAAACCGGGCAATTCAAATCGTTTGCGCCGGCTTCCGCATTCCAGGCCGGATTAAACAGTACAAGTAAAAGTCGGGTAGGAATTAATTTGGCTTCTGTCCAAAAGCCGAGCCGCCACACAATCGACCAATCCTGCGATGTTCTCGTAGCGCAAGAGGCATCTTACTCGGCAACAAACGGAGAAATCAGACCGGCCGACCTCTTCTTCAAGAGAATGTTCTCCATTGTGAAAGTGAATCTGAACGGACCTGAACTTCTCAACGGACAAAAGCTTAAAGAGTTTTCTATCACGGCACCGAAAGACACAATTCTCACCGGTCGTGCCGCCATTGATTTGGCGAAGGCAAGCATCGAGAAATGGACTGTCGAAAATAACGTCGTCACAGCCTTGTATCTTGGCACAGACGGGCCGGTCTTTGGCGAAAACGCGCAGAATAGCAACAATGCGGTCTGGCTGGTTGTTAATCCTACCACAATCAAAGCCGGAGTGAAACTGACATTTTCAGGCGAGAGCGAGGATTATTCCTTCTCCAAGGAAGTCACTCTGCCAAAGGACCTGTCATTTCCGGAGAGTCAGCTGGCTGTGATAAACCTTAGTTTGACGGCGGAGAACTGCGAAGAGAAGCAGATTGAGAGCCGTATTTTTGTTGAGAATTTCCGTTATGTCACAGAGCAAGGCAAACACCAACCGAATGTTACCGGCGTAAGCGGAACCGGAGTATCCGACAAACTGAAATATGTCTATACAGGAAATAACACGGATATAAGGTTCAACAAAAACGGTCATTCACCAAGTAATCCATATTTATATATCGCAAAAAATGGTACATTTACAGTCGAGAACATTGTCGTTGAGGGAGAAACATCGTTGACACTTTCCGCTCAAGTCAGGACGCTCCAAAAGACTTCAAATGTGAAACTTCATTATAAGGAATCATCAGCGACGGAGTGGTCTGAAGTAAACGGCCAGTTTGAAGCGACAACCACGTCTTTTGATATTGTTCAGAAATTGGATTTCACCATTTCTTCGACTGTCAAGTCGCTCGACCTCAAATTTGTGCCAAGCGCAGTAACACTTGTTGACGACATCGTTTTGGAAAAGACAGGCGGCAGCACGCCCGGAGGGGAAACTCCGGGCGGAGAAACGCCTGGTGGAGACTCACAGGGAGGCGAAACTCCCGGTGGCAACACTCCAGGCGGCTCACAGACCGTTTTGGACAAAGACTGGCTGGAACTCGCTTCCATAAAGGAAGATGGTACCCGCTATGTGGTAAACACAACCTATGCAGGTGAAAAAAGGAACTATACAGTTTTCTACGACACTGAAATGATGGCACCGCTTTGGACCGCCTATCCGCTTAACAACAGTCACATGCTCAATGGCCGTATAAATACTTGGACTTTCAACCCAAGCATTAGCGAGGACCGCCAAATTCAAGTTTGCGACGGCAGTTATTCCATTGAAAATTATGCGAGAGGACATATGTGCCCGAATGGCTCACGAAACAGCGACGAAACGATGCAGCAGCAAACCTTCTATGTAACGAATCAAGTACCGCAAATTCACAATGGGTTCAACAATGGAATATGGAAAAATTTAGAGTCCGCTGTTCAAGTTTTGGCTAAGAACGAAGAAATATTCGTGACTACCGGTGTATCTTTCCGTAAAGGAAATGAAACTCCTCAAATTCAACACATTAGTCCTGCAAAACATCCCGAACAGCAAGTTCCTGTTCCCCCCTACTTCTATAAACTCGTTCTAAGAGTGAAGTACGTGGCAGCATCAGTCACCGATGCCAGTTGCACAGCATTTTGGTTCGAACATAAAGCCTATGAGAGTGGGGACAATTTCGATAATTACAGAAAGAGCGTAGACCAAGTCGAAGAATGGACAGGATTCGACTTCTTCGTCAACCTTCCGGACGAAATCGAAAATATTGCCGAAGCAAAGAACATAAGCTGGTCGCAGTTTGTAAGTTCTTAACACATCAAAATCCACAAACACATTCTCCCATAATTCGTGGAGTAAGCATCATTTTTTATCTGAGATAACCTGAGAAAAAATCCCAGACAAGGTCGCAGGTGGGAATGTAGCGGTCGGACCAGCTGTGGTCGCCGCCGAGAACCTCATAGAGAAGGACGTCGGCTGGGGAGCCGTTCTTGAAGGCCGGAAGACCTCCGGTGAAGCGGTGGAGGATGACTCTCTTGTGCTCGGACGGAATTTCCGATATGGTTTCGCCAACGCAGCGGTTGGCAGAAATTATGTGTGAAAGAGCAGCGGGAACGGAGAGATAGGCTCCCCAGCCGCCCTTGTTTTGAGGGTCACCATCCCAAGCAGAAGTCTTGTCGTCAGTGCCGTGAACCTCCATAAATGGGATTGGACGGCGGTAGTCCGTGCTCATTGAAGTCAGTGTCAGGCCAGCAATAGAGGCTATTGCAGAGAAAGTCTCAGGGTGCTCCGCGGCCATCTTGTAGCACATCTCTCCGCCGTTGGACATTCCGGTGAGAAAGACATTGCGGCGACTGACGCCGAAATTCTTCTGTAGGTGTCTGACAAGGCGGCGAAGATAGGCTGTGTCGTCTATGCAGTAGTCAGCTTGAAATGGATAGCCGACATTCCAGCAGCTGTGTCCGGTGCCGTCCTCGGCGCCCTGAGGCCAGCAGACGGCAAAACCGTGTAGGTCAGCAAGTTCAATAAAGCGGAGGCCATCGTCGAGGGCTTTCCCGCCGTAACCGTGCAGGACAACCACGAGCGGCATCCCGTCAGTCTGTCCAGAAGCCTCGTCCCCCGAGCCGACAGAGTCTGAGGAAACAGAATCCGCTGTCCCGGCATGTCTAGCAGGACGATAAAGAAAGGCATCGCGAACGATGCCCTGATCCTTGAATGAAACCTTTTCGCAGCGCTCCCGAAGAGACTGATACCCCGTACTCTGACAGCGGTCCGGCTTATCGTACTGTGCGACAGCCTTTCCGTCATGGTCAAGCCCGATGGTGTCCAGAACACCGAGCTTTCCATCATGGATGAGTTTCAGAATCAGTTCGCCGAACAGCGTGTTCTGCCATGCGAACCATGCGCGAGTGAAGTTCTCAGGATTGTCCTTGTGGAAGGACTCATGCATAAATCCGGTTCCGGCGTCGGTGTTCATCAGCATCACTATGCAGTCCCGTATTTCATTGTCATCAGTCGAGGTGAATGCCCTCATCATTATGCTCATCGGCCAGATCATATCGTAACCGATGTGCGGGCCGCCGATTCCCTCTCCGGCAGTGCCCTTGAAAAAATAGGGATTACTGTCGCTTAGGACGAAACGGCGCGTATTGCGGTAAACGGGGTTGTCAGGAGCGACGTCACCAAGATAGGCAAGCGCGAGAAGACTCGGCACATTAGCGTCGTCCATAAGATACGAATTGCCGAATCCATCGACTTCAAAGGCATATATATTCCCGAATTTCGGGTGATAGACCACAGCATTTTCCTTCAGCGCAGTCTCAACCTCATCGGCAAGCGCACGACATTCCCCCGCCATCAAAATGTCATGATTCACAGTCTCGAGGATTTCAGCGGCCTTTCGGAGAGACGTCACCGCAAAGAAGTTAGACGGAACAAGGAACTCGAAGGTCGTGGCGTCATCGGAAGGACGGAAAGACGAGGCTATGAGCCCGCAAGGCTTTACCGGATTGCCCATACCATTGCAGCATTTTGTGTCGAGTTGCCGGTCGGTCACACGTGTGAACCTGTACGAGCCATGCCCTTCCTTGCGTTGTTGTTCACGAAGAGTGGCGAGAATTGCCTTCATGCCATCAATCCATTTGTCGCCGAAGATCGAAGTGTCGCCGGTCACCTTCCAATACTCGTGCGCGAGCCGAATCGGATAGCACTGCGAATCTATCTCCCATTTCCGCTCGTGGTCGTTCGGGTTCATGTCCGTACCGTCAGTCATCCAATGGCCTCCTGTCGGGCCGTCGTTGAACGCATTGGCATAGGGGTCGATAGTTATTGAAAGGAACTGACGATTTATGACCCCGGCAATCATCCGCTTCAGATGCTCATCCTGAGCAGCGAACTGCACATAAGGCCAGACTTGGGCTCCGGAATCGCGCAACCACATGGCGTGTATGTCTCCGGTATAGACGAAGGTGTCAGGATTGCCGTCCTTGTCCTCGCGGAAATGCACCGTCGTGTCAAGTGTGTTCGGGAAGCAGTTGCGAAACATCCACGCAAGTTTCGGGTTCGTCAGTTGTGAGGTGACGTCGTCGATGACCTGTTCAATCTTTTCAGACGTGAAGAGACGCTCCCCCTCCGCAGGACGACGGGATTCGAATGTCTGAGCCGAGGCCGTAAGTGAGACGCCGAGGGCAATTGACGCCGCTGTAAGTAGTTTCTTCTTCATATCTTGCTGTCTTTATTTTTCATCAGAAAATGAGTACGGCCGGTCGGAATGTGTCGTAGAGCGGTGCATATCAGGCTCCTGGGACATTGTAAAGTCAATATTCGCACCACTGACAAGATCGCCATGGGTGAAATATGTCTTGGTGTATGTCTTTCCGCCCAGTTTCAGAGACTTTATATAGAAATTGTCCCGTCCGTTGTTCTTTGCGTTAATCACGACCTGGTTGCCGGACGGCAAGTTGAGCGTGACCTTGCGAAAGAGAGGTGTGCCAATCGCGTACTGTTCGGTCGCGGGACAGACAGGATAGAATCCGAGTGCCGAGAAAACATACCAAGCCGAGGTCTGTCCGTTGTCTTCGTCTCCACAGTAGCCGTCAGGAGCGGCGGTGTAGAACTTGTCCATCACTTCGCGGATGCGCTTCTGCGCCTTCCATGGCTGCCCGCCCCAGTTGTAGAGATAGAGCATATGCTGAATCGGCTGGTTTCCGTGGGCGTAGTTGCCCATATTCATAACCTGCATTTCGCGGATTTCGTGAATCGGGAAACCGTAGTAGCTGTCATCGAAAAGAGGCGGTATCTCAAAAATCCTGTCAAGGCCGGCAATGAATGCCTCGTCACCGCCCATAAGTTCGATGAGTCCGGCAATGTCGTGGAAGACAGACCAGGTGTAGTGAAGGGCATTACCCTCGGTGAAATCGCCTCCCCATTTGTAGGGGTTGAGCGGGAGGGAGAACTCTCCGCTGGCCTTGCGGCCACACATCAGAGACTCATCCGCGAAATATAAGTTTTTGTAATTCAATGCCCTCTCTTTATAGACAGAGATTTCTTCTCCGGTTTTTCCAAGAGCCTTTCCGAGTGTCCAGATGCACCAGTCGTCGTAGGCATATTCCAAAGTCCTGGCAGCGCTTTCGTTTATTCCCTTGTCGCAAGGAACATATCCCAAGCGGTTGTATTCTTCCCATCCAAGCCTTCCGGTGGAACTCACCTCGGGATGAACAGCCGTAGAAGCGTGAGTGACCGCCTCCCAAAGTTTCTCGATGTCATAGCCGCGAAGTCCCTTTATATATGCATCAGCCACGACCGAAGCGGAATTGTTGCCCACCATACATCCGCGATGTCCCGGGCTCGCCCACTCCGGTAGGAAACCGCTTTCGAGGTAGGCATTGACAAGCCCTTCCTGCATCTTGATGTTTTCGTCCGGATAGACGAGGTTCAAAAGCGGGAAAAGGCAGCGGAATGTGTCCCAGAATCCTGTGTCTGTAAACATATATCCCGGAAGGACTTCGCCATTGTATGGACTGTAGTGCATAACTTTACCCTCAGCGTCGATTTCCGAAAGATTGCGGGGGAAAAGCACTGAACGATAGAGGCAGGAATAGAATGTGCGGAGATTGTCGATATTCTCATCCTCAACGCTGATGCGTCCCAAAATCTCGTTCCAACGGGATTTGCCCTCTGCGACAAGGCGGTCGAAGTCTCCGTCGCCAAGTTCAGCGAGATTGCGCTCCGCCTGCTCAAGGCTTATGAATGACGAAGCGACACGAAGGCCGACTTTCTGGCCCCTCACGGTCTTAAAGCCCACGAGAGCTCCGGAATGGAAGGACTCGCTTGAAAGGGATTCGGACATATTGCGACCGTCGCTGACAGTCCTGACATAGTCGAAAGGGGTGTCACAAACGACTACGAACCAATTGCGGAAATTGTCGGGAACGCCGCCGGAATTCTTCGTCGTGTAGCCGACAATCATATTCTTTTCAGGAATGACACGAACAAATGAACCCTTGTCGAATGCATCAACCACCAGATAGGACATATCCCTCTCCGGATAGGTCAGACGAAAGGCTGCCGCACGATCGGTCGGTGTAAGTTCGGCGAAGACGTCGTGGTCCGCAAGATAGACGCTGTAGTAGTATGGTTTTGCGGTCTCTGCCTTGTGGGAGAACCAGCTGGCGCGCTCCTGCTGGTCGAAATGCGCCCCGGTGGTGACCGGCATTATGACAAACTGACCGTAGTCGTTAATCCAAGGGCTGGGCTGATGCGTCTGCTTGAAACCGCGGATTTGGTCTGCCGTGTAGGTGTAGGTCCATCCGTCACCCATTGTTCCGGTCATCGGCGTCCAGAAATTCATACCCCAAGGACGGGCAATGGCAGGATAGGTATTTCCCGTGGATATCGAATGTTTGGACATCGAGCCGACAAGCGTACTCACATAATCTACCGGAGAATCCGCCCCATCAAAAGAAGCGGTACAGGAGGCCGCCACACAGAAAAGCGCCGCAAGGATTGTCAAAAGTTTCAGTTTCATCTGAGATTCGTGTTATCAAAAAGTATATAAATCTACATATATAGACGATTCAAAAGCCATTATCTACATAAATAAACCCCGACTTTTCTTCTGAAAGAGGTGTCAAAAAAAACAAGGTGGCAGGTCTCGTGTTTAAACGATATCCGGCCAGTCATCAAGGGATGTCCACTTCAATCGGTTCCGAATAATTCCACCGCCTCGTCCCGCTTCCGGCCGGCGTGTCGTAGTTGATTCTCGCTGCCGCACGGATAAAGACCTTCTGCCCGGAAGGAATGGTTCCATTCGAGCGAATCCTCACCGGCTTGCCGAGCTCCGTCTCAAACGCGGCTCCGGTATATTTCAATTCCGAAGACCAACGGGTGTCACGGGCACGGTAGCCGACCGAAGATGAACGGCTAACAAACAACTGGATGTCAGTAACATTCGCATAAGCGTCCTTCCATGTCTTTGTGGCTTCCATTGCCGAGGCAAGTTCATCGCGAGTCGTGGCACGGGTGACCTTTACATTCGCTGTAATCTTGCCTGCGCTTATGGTAGGTGAGCCGACAAATTCTACCTTGAGAAAGGGCTGCACCTCAAAATTGACCTCGGTGCTACCCTTGACGTGGATGTTCACACTCTTGTCCCCAACAAGGTTTCCGTCTCCGTCCTCAAGAACAATCGGTACGAACGGGCCGTCGACGCGGATGTTATAGTCGGCTTCGAAGAGTTTGGTGTTGCGGAATGTTCCATCCGGGCGGCAGTTGAAGTCCTGAGGAGTCACATTTCCCTCCCAACTGGTCTCAATCAGCCTAACGCGTATGCCTTCCGAGCCCTGGTCCGTCAGTACAGGATCGCCTGTCTTCACGTCAGTAACCTTGCCGTAGAGCGTCTCTTTTGGCGCATCGTAGTTGTCGAGCTTAAAAAGCGAGCAGGAACTCAACAGCAGTGCACCAAGTAACACAAACGCCATTTTTTTCATATCAAACACATTAAACATATCATTCTTATCTTTCAATAAATTCAACTATCTTCAACCATTTCATCAAAATCTGCCAAATAATAGCCGGGCGATGAGGATGATAAAAGGATGGAGTGCAAGGCACGCGGTGAAGCTAAAACCGCAGCAACCTGATGGTTGTGAGGATTTTGGCAAGACGCGTAACGCAGCAATCCGCCTTTTATCATCCTCATCGATTAGGTTGTTGATCAATGACAGGACTCTTCGCCACTTCACCCGAAGGAATCTCGAAATAGTAGTCCGTAGGCGTATATTTCAGTTCCATATCGCGTGCCATCTGAAAATTCGCATCAAAGAAATACTTCTTCGCCGCTGTGCTGTAGAACGGATAGAGACCATGCAGACGATAGCTCTCACCGTTCCCGAAACGGCTCGCGTCACGCTTCTCTCCCCAGAAACCATCGCGTCCCTCGGCGTGCTGCACCCTCCAGCGACGGATGTCCCACTTGGACTTGTGCTCGAACGCCAGTTCCTTGCGGCGCTCGCGGCGCACCTGATTGCGGCTGTCCTCATCCGCAGCAAGACTCCCTGTCAGAAGATCCGCTCCAGCACGCTCGCGGATATCATTGATTGCCTTGGTCGCGACGTCCAGCATATTGTCGCCCTCAACAGGAGAGGTGACACCATCGATTGAAAGTTCAACACCGGCCTCCGCAGCCGCCAGAAGCACATCGGCATAGCGCATAAGGATGAACGGCTGTGCGGACTTGCCCTCACCGCGGATGTAGTTCGGATCCGGATTGAGATACTTCCTAAGATAGAATCCTGAAAGGTTTGCCTCATTGTCCTTCACGTCATAAAAAGGACCGTTCGCACCTGCTGCCGTCATCTTCGTATCGTCGTCAAGCGTCACTATTTCCTGCCCCGACTGTGCGCGCGGGCTCAGATAGAGAGTTTTTGGCGTACCGGTGTATTGCGTCAGGTTCTGGTAGAAATTCTGCGTTGCGCGGCTCCATGAATAGTCGTCCCAAAGTGGAGAAACAGGCGTACTGCCAGTATATATTCCGGCTCTGATTTCGATTTCCTGGTTGCGGAACACGTCGCCGGGAAGAATCACGTATGCCCTCAGACGAGGCTCCGCATTCTTGAAGAAATCCATAGTGGAATCAAACATAAGATAATGCCCCTTCGTGTTGTCATTCCCGTCGGTGACGCGGATTGTGCCGTCGGCATATCTGTCAAACCCGTCGAAAAGTTCAACGAAATCGAGCGAAGGGCAACTGCCGGAACAAAGCGGGTCACGGAAGATGAATGGCGAACTGTAAGCGTCAAGTCCATGAGTAAGGGAAGGATAGAGATATTCCTTCACCAGAATGTTCTCCGGACTCGAAAGGTCGCTAAACATATCAATCATATTCTGATACATCGCCTCGCTGTCGCCTGCCGCCCATTTTTTCTTGTATAGGGAATATCTCCCCGACTCCATCACTTCGCGCGCAGCCTTGTAGGCCTCGGAAAAATAGCGGATGTATGCGTCGCGATAGGTATCTGGCGAGAAACCTATCACACGAACCCCTGTCTTGTCTCCGAAACCTGTGAGTCGCCCGGTGACAGTCTCGTTGTACTTTGCGACCGACCCCGCATAGAGCATAGCTTCGGCCTTGAACGCAAGGGCCGCATATTTGTTCGGGAGCCCGCTCATGAGTGAAGTCGCCGGGAGGAACGAGATTGCAGTGTCGAAATCTTTGCAAATCCAGTCCCATGTATCCTCCTCGGAAGCGCGGGGAATCTCAAGTTTGTCGGAAGAATTGGGATATGCAATCGTGTGCGTCACGAGAGGAACGCCTCCGAAGCGACGCGCCATCTGATAAAAGACGTATGCGCGGACGAAATACCCCTGCCCCATGAAGAAGTCATATTCCGACTCGGTGAAGTTAGACCGATAGGACGGAAGAGACTCGATTAGGTGATTTGCGTCGTGTATGAGTTCAAAAGCGTTGCTCCAGCACGGGTTATCCTCTCCCCGAAAGGTACGGAATACGTCGTCGCGGTTCATAGCCTCACCGCTTCCGTCAATTCCGAGCGTCCCGAGCCATCCGTTGAAATTGAAACCCCATGCAGCCATATACTTGAAATCTTCGAACGGCATATGGGAATAAAGCGTCGCCATATAGATGGACATTCCCTTCGGCGAGCCCATCATATCGTCGTCAGAAACTATGTTCTTCGGAGTTATGTCCATATTGCAGGAGCATACGAGAAGAACGGACACTATCGCTATAAATATCTTTTTCATAACATCTTAGAATGACAGGTTCATACCGAGGGAAACGGTTTTATTCAGAGGATACATCCTTCCGTAGTCGGAGTCCGGATGTTCAGGATCTACATATTTTATCCCAGTGAGCGTCAAGAGGTTATATGCATTCACAAACACCCTCAAACCGAAGGAGGACCTGGGGAGTTTCGGAATCGTGTATCCGAGTTCGATGCTCTTGAGACGGAGATATGAGGTGCTGACGCGGTTGAACGAGGAGTTTTTCTCCGGAGAATGACCGGTGAAGGCGTAGTGTCCGGAAGTCCACTGAAGCGTCTGGTCGAACGGATCGGTGTAGTCGCCCACAGGATGCCAGCGGTCGAGGAACTGCTCAAGAGCACCGCCTCCGTTAGAGCCCCAGATGGAGTAGAGCGGCTCGTCGTACATATAGGAGCCGAGCGCCGAGCCCTGAAGCAACATGCTGAAATCAAGCCCCTTCCACGCGCAGTTGAACGAGAGGGAGTAGTTCATCCATGGGGTCTGGTCGTAGGCATATGGATGCGCGTCCAGACCGTTTATCTCGCCGTCACCGTTCCAGTCGAGATACTTGTAGTCGCCCGGAAGGGTGTCGTTCTCCTTGTAGATGTCGTAGTTCCAGATGTCCTCCCATGACTCATAGCGCCCCGCCGATTCGTAGCCGAACTGGATGCCCTGATAGCGGTTGGTGAGATTGTCATTGCGCCAGCGGTCGTAGGAATTGCCGTAAGGGCCCTGACCATATGCCTTGAGACTCTGACGGCGAGTGATTGTGACTATTCCCGTGAGACCGTAACTGAAGTCGCCCACCTTGTGGCGGTGAGAGATTTCAAGTTCAAGACCAAGGTTCCTGTCGCTGTTGAGGTTCTCGACCGGAGCCGATGCACCGACGACTGTCGGAAGCGAGGATGTATTCTGGCCGAACACGCCGTCACGGCTGCGCTGGAAATAGTCGAAGGTTATTCCGAGCATTCCGTTCCAGGCCTCGAAGTCAACGCCCACATTGAATGTCTTCGACTTGAGCCAGGTTATGTTCGTGTTAGGAAGCGGAGAAGTGGTCACGCCATAGACCATCTCACCGTCAATCAAGTAGGCTGGGGCATAGCCGCTGTAATAGCCTTTCTCGCCGTCTCGTCCTGTAGCCGGATAGACATATCCGGAAAGCCACTCATAGTTTAGGTCACTGTCGTCTCCGAGAGAGCCGTAGCTTGCCCTTATCTTGAATTGGTTGATGAAAGACAGCGCAGAGCAGTTCTTGAAAAAAGGCTCCTCCGAGATGCGCCATCCTACGGAAGCGGACGGAAAGAATCCCCATTGGTGTCCTGGAGCGAATTTGGACGAGCCGTCATAGCGGAACTGGGCCTCGAAGAGGTAGCGGTTGCCGAAGGCATAGTTCACGCGACCGATAAGAGCTTGATAGGCAAGGTTATAGAACGATCCTATATTGCTATTGATGTCAACGAATGTAGATTGGGTCTTGTCCTTGAGCGCAGTGAGGTACGGTGAACTGAAGGCGAGATCACCGATGAGATAGTAGTTGTCCCCACGGCGCTTCTGAGCCTCGTAGCCGAAGGTCGCGCCGACATCGTGTTTGTCCGCGAAGGTGCGGCTGTAGTTGAGAAGAATCTGCCCGAGTGCCTGCCACTTAGTGTAGTTCTCACGAGTGAGGCGGTCAGAGTGGTCGGAGAACTCCTTGGCGACATACTCTCCCGTAAGTTCGTCCTGCGCGTAGAGGTTGTAGGACTTGCGGAAGAACTCGTTGTCGTCGTAGCGGAAGTCGTAGCTGACCATTCCCTTGAGCGAGAGTCCCTTGAGGACGTCGGTAAGAGTTCCGAAATCATATTCGAGCGATGCTGACGATTGGAACTGCTTCTCGCGGTAGTCCTTGTAGCCGGAGATAGAACGGGTCATCATCGCCACGGTATTCTGCATAAGGTCAAGTCCCTCGTAGTTGAGCATGGTCTGCGCGTCATCGACGTATGCCGGAAAGAGCACGCCCTGCTTCCAGAGGTTGCGGATGAGGGAAACTGCGTCCGAATCCGGAGTGCTGCGGTTGTCGGCGATTCCGCTGATGTTCAGGTTAAACTTGAGTCCACGGGCGAGTTCCGCGTCGATGTTCGAGCGGATGTTATACTTGGAGTAATTGAGGTCACGAGAACGGAAGAAACCCTCCTGATAGAGGTAGCCCATACTCACATAATACTGCCACTTCCCGTTTCCTCCGGAAATGCTCACATCGTGCTGGGTCTGAGGAGACATATTCGAGAACACGAGAGAGTTCCAGTCAGCGGCCTTGCGGGTGCCGTCTGCGTACTGGTTCATGAAATCTTTCGTGAATGTTATGGAACCGCTTCCGTCGGACTTGTTAAGTGCCATTTCGTTATAAAGGGTCATAGCTCCCTGCGCATCCGCGAGTCTCGGCATGGTCGCAGGCATCTGGAAGGTGAACGAGCCGTTGTACTGCACGGCGGCCTTGCCTTCCGAACCCTTCTTAGTTGTCACGAGCACTACCCCGTTGCCTCCGCGCACACCGTAAATCGCCGCCGAAGCGTCCTTGAGGACGGAGACGTTCTCAATATCGTTGGCGTTCAGCCTCTGGAAGTCCTCTGTCGAACGAGGAACGCCGTCAATGACGATGAGCGGTTCTCCGAGTCCGCGGATGTCCATACTATTGCTGTATGTTCCCGGTTCGGCCGACTTCTGCCACACGCGTACGCCAGGCACGCGTCCCGTGAGCATGTTCTGGGGGTTCTCATTCTTTGTCTTAATCATATTCTCGCCATTCACGCCGGACACCGCTCCAGTGAGCGAGCCGCGCTTCTGCGTGCCGTAGCCGACCACAACCACCGATTCAAGCCACGTATTGTCGGCCGCCATCACGACATTGATTACCCCCCGTCCGCCGACAGCCTCATATTTCGTCGCAAATCCGAGGAAAGAAAACTCCAGCACGGCATCGGAAGCCGCCTGAATCTCATATTTTCCGTCCATGTCCGTCGCGACTCCTATCTTAGAGCCCTTCACCATGACACTCGCCCCGAACACCGGCTGCATCGACTCATCGACGACCGTTCCGCTCACCGTAATTGTCTGGGCATCAAGTCCGAGCGACGCAAGGAGGAAAACTGCGATTATCAGTATCTTTTTCATATATACAATATTATTCAATTTGTGACAGATGCCATTTTGCGAGGACCGCATATTCAGCGGCATACGCGAAGGTGAACATCGCCTCAACCTTGTTCTTGGATTTGTCTTTGTTCCATCCGTAGAGCAAGCTCGTCGGCAACATACTCTTGTTCAGATAGTTGCCCCAGGCATAGTCGAGATTGCTCTGAAATGTTCCTATATTAAGTGCGACATTGCCGTAGTGCGCTGAAACATCGACCCAGCCGCGCATGAGCACCCCGTTGAACCAATTATTGAAGCCATCGATTGCATATTCGTAATACCCGGGACGTTCTGCTGATTTCTTCGCAAAATAGAGGAACGACGAGGTCGAGAGAGATTTCATATCATCGAGATAGGCCTGTTCGCCGGTGACTCGATAGAGATCGGCTGCACCGGAGAGCATGGTTCCGGAATTATAGGAATATGCCTCGCCGGTTGCGGACTCCTCCTCATTATGTCCACGATACCTGACTCCATCGACGGTCTCGTAGGCGATGTTGTCGCCACCCCAACCTTTTGCCCCGAGCATGTCGGCATAGACTCCGGTGCTCTTTCTATAGAGGTGTGAGCGTTGGAAGTCATAGACCTTCTTCGCATACATAAGGTAGTACTCACCCTTGTTCATCTGCTTCGTAAGACGTGCCTTGTTTGCGCCAATGTACCTGTAGGTCACCTCGTCGGGCTTGCCGCTGTAAATCTCCGACAGCCAGACAAGCGGACTGACGAACGGGCCGTTGCTGCACGAGTGCTTGGTGTAGTAGCCCGGACCCCAGACTATACCGCCGTGCTCCTTGCCCTCGGAATCAATAGTGGTATCCCATCCATCAATCACATATTCGGCAAGGTACTCAGCCTTTTCGAGATAGCGCTCCACGCCTGTAAGCCGATAGGCCTCAATTAGTTCGCGGATGAGCCACTGCTGGTCATCATAAACATTCTCACGCCCTTCCACGGCAGCCTTTCCCGGACTTGAGGCGCGGTTCACTCCATAGACTGTCCATTTCTTGGTCTGAGTGTAGGATGTCAGCGTATATGTGCCCTCGTACCACTTGAGGTTTTCCACAAGTTCGGAGAGCATTGAAGCGTATGCCGAGAAGTAGCTGTTGTAGAAACTCTCGTCCCCGGCATCTCTGAGCGCAGTGAGACCATGCAGCACGGAGTTCACCGCCTCAATAGCGCTTGTAAACATCCAGACGCTGCCCTTCTCGGAGGATTTGAGCCCCGTATAAGGATTGTAGTAGCGCGACATCGCTGTCCCGTCAGAGGAGAAATAGTTGGTTCTCGCGGCGGCGGCCAAACTCATTGCGCGGAGGAGGTCACGCCTCGCAAGTTCAATTTTCTCCGCACGATTATCCTTCTCCTCGCCGCCAGGAGCCGGCTTTACGGGATTCTCCGGACTGCTGCAAGAGATGCATCCGGCAAGAAAAAAACCTATAAGAGAAATGAATGCGAAACGCTTGATTGTCATGACTTGCTTGTTTTTTATGAAGATAATAGCGCTTTTACAGAAGAAAGGCATGGACAGTGCCCCTTTGCCTGCACCATCCACGCCGTCAATATGTCTGCTATTTCAGCGACATGCCATAGATACTCAGTTTGTTCTCGTCATCATTTGCCTCGCCCTTGAAGACAGCGAGAGCAAGAACCACGCTCTTTCCGTTGAATTCAGAGAGGTCGTAGCTGAAGGTTGCGTAAGCGTCCGGATTGTCAGCGCTACCGTCCTCGTGGCAGAACTTCCAGCAGCCGTCAGCGGCAGCCTCGCCCGCTGAAGCCGTCGGGATGATGTGCTTAACGGTACCATCCTCTGTGATTGCGGTAAGCTTGAAGAATGTTGCATTCACGGAACTGAAGTTACGCGCTTTGAGAGTGAAGTTGTTATGACCTGCGGCAATCGCGAACTTTGCATAAAAATATGACTCCGGGTCTGTTGTGCTGACTCTTGTGCCACCGCCGCGAGTCTTCATCACAAAGCCCTCTCCGGCCTGCGGCTCGTTATCCTTCTGAACCGGCATGCATGACCACCAGCCGGCGAAATGTCCGACGGTTCTGTATTTCGCATAGGCATCGCGGTATTTCTCCGGTCCGTCAATGTCAGTCCATCCGTCCTGAGGAAGTCCGGTAAACTCGCTAAGTTCAGTAACAGGCATGGTCGAGCGAACCATCTCCATTGTCATCTTGTAGCCGGCGTCAAGTCCCGAAACAGCCTCGCCCGGAAGATAACCCCACTCTGACGGAGCCTGCTTTGCGAATGCAAGACGACGGAGCACAAGCTGCTTCCAATAGTCACCGGTTTCCCAACGATAAGTTCCGATGGCGATGACAACCTCCTTTCCGATATACTTCGACAGGTCGAATGTCGGGTCTGGGTTGCTATAGCTCTCGTTCCATGAAACCTGCTGGTCTCCAACAAGTTCTGCGACAGGATCGGCCGCATTGATGTCAATCACCATCACTCCCCAGTGGCACGGAGCGTCCTCGGAAGATGCATGGGTGCGCATCTTTATCGCCAAAATGCAGTTGTCCGCAGTAATCTTCTTGCGTCCGGCAAGATAAGAGTCGAATTTCTCGTGATCGGCAGGATTCTTCCAGTCCCCGTCTGCCTCGCGGTTACGAATCTGGATTGTGGTGCCCTCATTCTGCTCCTCATGCCAGCCGTACCAGCTCGTGAACGTGGCCATATAGTCTGTTGACCAGTCAAAATGAGGATAATTATCACCGTTCTTTCCTCCCCTGTACTCGTTGTAGTGCCATACGTCAACTTTGCCCAGGTCCTCTGCGGTAGCGCCCGGAAGAATCTCCTTTGCGCCCATACGGACATCGGTAAGAGTAACCACGAAATCGCCTACAAACTGGTCCTTGCTCACACTGCGCACGACATCGACACATCCCGGAGCGGAGAACACGAGGTTGTAGTCATCAATCGTAAGACCATCAAACACATAGACACCGTCTGCATCGGTCTGAGTCTCCTTGGCTCCGTTGAGTTTCACGGTCACGCCCGCCATTCCGGCATTGTTGTTCTTCGCATCGATGCACTTTCCTGTAATCTTAGCGCTCGCGATATCCATCACCATATCAACAGTCGCCTTGCCATTCTTGAAAGAGGAAGCATTGATCGGAGACGAGCCCTCAGCATAGCCTTCCTTCTTGAAGAATACGGTCTGCTTGGTCATCGGAACATTTTCAAGAGTGTAGGAACCGTCAACGGAAGTAGTAGCCTTGATTTCGGTTCCGCTGATGGAAACCTCAACATCTATAATGGGCGTGCCGAGATTGTTGGTGACGACACCGGAAACAGTGCCCTTCCCGACTTCCGGTTCCGTATTGTCCTTCTTGCAGGAGTCAGCCAGCGCCGCACTTCCAAGCAATGCGAGGATTGCAGCCGCTGCGGATAAAAATTTAGTGTTCTTCATTTTTAAAGATTTTAAATGATTAGTGGGTGCAAAGTAAATGGACTACGATTAAATATAAGATTATCACAAGATTAAATTCAAATAAATTTTCGATAATCTGGTACATTTTTCAATAGTTTTCCTATCTTTACGAAAACTTAACGGTTAAATGAGGATTAAAACAAAGCTTCTCGCAGCTGCCATAGTCTCGGCAACGGCATTCTCCACCGAAATGTTCCCGCAAGGTCTCGGGTTTCACGGAATGGACTACAGAATAGACCAAAGGACGTCATGGAATGTGTTCGGCGATAGCCCCAAAGTCTTTGCCGGAGAATTCATGATGGAATTCGAACTATACACCAGCCCCTCGTCAGAATTCGGCTACTTCTTCAGAATCAAGGACGGCGGAGACAGTAAAAGAATATGGAACCTCTCCTACGACAGCAGAGGAGACAGCATAGTCGTGAGGCTCAACGAGGAGGGACGGCACAGTCTGATAAAAGCATCTTTGGCCCATGAGCATCTGCCGCACCTGCATTGGCATCATGTCGCCGTGGACTTTGACCTGCTCAAGGACTCTGTGGTTCTGGACATTGCGGGGGAACGCCACGCGGTGTACTCGGAAGGTCTTCCCAACAGGCTGAAGGCAAGCATCGAATTCGGACGCAGCGACCACATCATTGACGTGCCGGCATTCGCCATCCGAAACATGAACATTGGAAACCATAACAAACGCTTCGTATTCCCGCTCGGGCAGCGTTCGGGAAATATCGTGAGAGACTCGGCAGGCAAGGTGAAGGGATATGTCCAGAATCCGGAATGGCTGGTAAATGAGGCCATGAACTGGAAAGAAACGGGAAGTTTCAGTTACAGCGACATCGCAGGAGCGGCATACAACCCCGTCCGAAAAGAATTCTACTATTTCACGAGGGAGGAAATGACAACGCTTGACCTTATGACGGGAAGGCATTACAGCCATAGGTTCTCCCGTCCATGTCCTGTCACAATGAAACTCGGGAACAATTTCGTTTCCGAAGACGGGAGATTCCTCTATGTGTATGAACTCTACAATGACGAAGTGCCTCCGGAAAGCCCGTCTGTGGCAAGGTTCGACCTCGACAGCAGGAAATGGGAGACAATCTGCACGGAGCAGGCCGACATGCCGATGCACCACCACGGATGTTTCAGAAATCCGCTGTCTCATCGCTACACCATACTCGGAGGATTCGGCAACATGCTGTATAATGGGCGTTTTCTCGAATTTGACGAGGCATCGGGACACTGGAATGAAATCTGGAAAAATGCCGTGGGAGACAGGATTTTTCCGAGATACTTCACATCGGCAGGAATCGACGGAAAGTATATATATGTGTATGGAGGGATGGGGAACGAATGCGGAGAACAGGTGGTGGGACGACGTTATTTCTATGACCTTCACCGTGTGGATCCCGCCACTGGAGAAAGCCTCTGTCTTTGGTCCATCGACAGGGACGACTCGGACAAGGTACCGGTCAGAAACCTGTATGTGGACGGAGACTGCTTCTACACGCTTTGCTATCCCGAATATATCGGAAAATCGGAACTTCGGCTCTACCGCTTCAGCATTGCTGACGGGAGTCATGAGGCATTGTGCAACAGCATCCCCATAGTGTCCGACAAAATGCGCACCAACGCCAATCTCTACATGGACAGGGAACTCGGACACTTCTACACCACAGTACAGGAATTCGAGGACGACATCAAGTCAACGCTAAAAATCTATTCGCTTGTCTATCCTCCCGTGTCAGAGGTGGAAGCGGAGGCGCTTGACGACGGGAGAAACGGATTTCTCGGAGGTTGGAATGGACTATGGGCGACAATTGCCATTGCAGTGTTCGGAACTGCGGCCGGAATTATTCTGATGCTCAAGAAAAAGAAATCAGCAAGAATGGAACTTGAAAGCAGCGGATCGGGCAGCCGTAGGAGATTCCGAAGCGAGACAAGCCCCGACTCGATAAGCTTGTTCGGAGACTTCACCGTAATCGACCACGAGGGCAAGGATATAACCCCAATGTTTACGAACCAGCAGATTCTCATCCTGTGCCTCCTCATAAAGCGCGGAAATAATGGGATTTCCACCAGAAGGCTCAGCAGCATACTCTGGCCGGACAAGGAAGAGGATAAGGTCAAGAATTCTCGAGGCGTCGCCATCAACAATCTCCGAAAGTCACTCGGCCATCTGCATGGTGCGGCGGTGTCCTACCGCGATGGGCGCTACTACCTCGAGCTAACCGATGAATGTCGCTGCGACTGGTTCGAACTGAATGACGTACTCAGGAACAAGGATATGAACAAAACTCTGATTCTCAACATTATATCAAGAGGAAAGTTCCTCAAGTCCATAGGCGACCCGCTGTTCGATGACTTCAAGGAGCAGGTCGACAACATGATTCTGCCTCTGCTCCACGAGGAAGCAGACTTGCGACTCAAATCTAAAGACTATGAGGCCGTACGGGAAATAGGGGAAATGGCAGTCACCATAGACCCGACAGACGAGAAGGCTCTCCACATCGTAATTCAGGCCCTGCGCCGTCAGAAACTGACGGAAGAAGCGCTAGTGTTCTATGCATCATTCTGCGCGGAATACAAGAAAGCCAACGGAACGGACTTCGGCACGCCGTTCAAGGAAATTTGAAAGTGCGTGGGATTTGAGAGTTCGATAAATGAGATAAGTTTAATACTTGCAAAACTTGAATAGATTTA
>ERZ779877.240-NODE-240-length-63672-cov-5.878696_pt1 | contig 63672 bp, 52 predicted proteins | sample MGYA00511556_ERZ779877 | MGnify/ENA primary metagenome ERZ779877 (study PRJEB29588, sample SAMEA2159338) | human gut metagenome | biome: human gut; feature: human-associated habitat; material: faeces | place: Denmark | collected 2008/2010 ... | reverse complement strand
CTGACACAGATACAGACACGGATACGGATACCGACACAGATACGGATACGGATACCGACACAGACACAGATACGGATACTGACACGGATACTGACACAGACACAGATACCGACACAGATACGGACACGGATACCGATACAGATACTGACACAGACACGGATACCGATACCGACACAGACACTGACACGGATACAGACACCGACACGGATACAGACACAGACACGGATACCGATACGGATACCGACACGGATACCGATACTGACACAGATACGGACACAGACACGGATACGGATACAGACACCGACACGGATACGGATACGGACACAGATACGGATACGGATACAGATACCGACACGGACACCGATGATGATGGTGAGGTTCTGGGAGCAAGAAGAGGTAATGGTTCAGCAGTTCTGGGAGCAAGAAGAGGTGTTGAAAAGGCGGTTCTTGGAAAGAGGCGTAGACCTGAGACCGGTGATGGCATGGCATTAGCAGGTTGGCTTTTTGGTTTGGTTTCATCACTGGGTGCGGCTGGCGCATCAGGTAAGGCTTTAAAGAAATCCCGTAAAAAGGAAGAAACTGAGGAATAGAATTATTTCATTAAAACCTGCCGGCAAAGGTTGTTTACCTTTGCCGGTTTCCTTATAAAAATATATTGATTAATGGGGGATACCATATGAAAACAATACCCAGAACAAAACATAGCAATAAATATAATCAGGAGAAAAACCGACTGGTTTCCAAGGCTTTATTTGAAAAGAAGCTGGATGCAATGAAAGGCTATGTTGAGGAATACTTAAAAAGCAATCCGATTGATATTAAGTGTAAGGATATTCAGGATGAGGTTAAGTATACGGTGTTTGTTTCCGTCTCCGATGGGAAGAAAAGAGCCAGGGTATGTCATGCATCGGCTGCGGATTTTGAAGCTTCCTTTATGAAAGTAAGGGAAAAGGTAAGGACTGTTATTGATAAATACAGCCTTACGCCGGTGTGGATTAAAATTGATGTTGTGGATTTTGTTCAAAAAGTTCCATTTGCAAATTTAAAGAAAATTTTCCTGTCAGTAAAATATAAGGATTTTTTCAGAATGGGATTTTCGCTGGATCCATGGATGGATATAGCTTTTTTGGAAGCAGAGGCTAATTCCTATGGACTTTATGATTATTCCGTCATACCTATGAAGGCATCGAAGCCCGGTCATGAGAATGTTCCCTGTATTAACACAGAACAGGTGGAAAAATACTTAGGCTGGAATGGAAGACCGTGTTCTCCTGTCATCCTGCCATTTGTTTATTTCTTTAATTGCAAAAGCTTTTTTATGGACACGGATAAGGAAATATATATGCTTTATAATGCGGGAATGCATTGTGGAAGAAGAACGATCGGAGAGCTTACTCCTGAGTTTGTAAGGGAAATTCTCATAACCTCTTCTCAGTATTTAACAAGGCAGATGTTACCGTCAGATAAATTTATATATGGTTATTTTTCGCGATTTAATGCGGTAATGACTTCCTATAACATATTGAGACATACCGGAACGGTATGGTCTATGATGTGTGCATATGAGGTTACAGGCGATAATTCTTTACTGGAAACGATAAATAAAGCAATCGATTATCTTCTCACACAAATCAGTTATAAGGATAATGAGACGGCATTTGTTGTTGAAGCAGGAAGCAGGGAAATTAAGCTTGGGGGAAATGGAATTGCTATTATTGCGCTGACGAAGCATATGGAAGTATTTGGGGATCGTGACTTTACGGATATGATTACGCTTCTGGCAAATGGAATTTTATATTTGCAGGATAAAGAAACCGGAAAAATGACTCATGTTTTAGACGCAGCCAATTTTGAGGTAAAAGAGGCCTTCCGTACCGTATACTACGATGGAGAGTCAGCATATGCCCTGATAAAGGCCTATGATATTACCGGTAATAATGCTTATCTTGATGCTGCAAGACGGAGTATTGATTATTTTATAAATAAGAATTACGTGGTATACAGAGATCATTGGCTGGCTTATGCAATGAATGAGTTTACCAGGTTTGTACATGAAGAAAAGTATTATACATTTGCACTCAGAAATGCATGGGAGAATCGCGAGAGGATTAGAAAACAACAAACCTCATATCATACTTATCTTGAATTATTGATGGAAACCTATGACATCTACCTGAGAATAAAAGAACAGAACATTTCAGTGGATTATATGAATCAGATTGATGAGGATGAATTTGTTGAGATTATCAAGTACAGGGCATTTCATATGCTGGATGGATATTTTTATCCGGAATATGCGATGTATATGGAAAGGCCGGATAAAATTCTTGGTTCATTCTTTGTACGTCACGATGATTTCAGGGCGCGAATTGATGACAACCAGCACTTTATTGATGGCTATGCCAAGTATTATAAGTTAATTTTGCATAATGGAGAATGATTGCTATATGTGGAGAATGAAGAATAATGATTTGGAAGCTCGTATTGGGATTCCGGATGGCTTTAAGGTAAAAGGGGGAGATGGCAGAGCCATTTCTTCCTGGAATGAAGTGAAAAATGCAGACGGTTATATTCTGTCTTATTACAGAGCCGGTGAACCGGAGCTGTGCATTAAAACCAGGTATTCACAAAAACCGGAGAAAACCATTCTGGGTTTTCGAAACGGGGTGGAATATCTTGCGGATGTGTGTGCATATCAATTTTGTGACGGTGTGGAAATCAGGGGGAACAAATCGGATAAAATTCCATTTGTACCTGTTTCAATGAAATTAAAGGCTCAAAATGTCATTTGCCTATCTGAAAATGAATCGAAAAAAATAGAAGCAGAATATAAAAATACGATTCCTTACGTTAGCTTTCAATCGCTGGATGAGAATGTTGCCGTTGTAGATGAATATGGAATGGTGACCGCCAGAAAAAAGGGCATGACGGAAGTCATCAGCCAAATGGAGAATGGAGAATGTACAAAAACCAGGATCGTGTGCGGCCGCGACCTGTCGAGAACACGGGAATCAGATGCCATGATCATGCTGATGGGAGATCTGATGTGTGCGGTAAATCATCAGCGTATAGTCCAAAATAAGGAATTTGATTTTACAGGTTCGTTTGACGATATCAGCACGATTATTCAAAAGGGAGATTTGGCAATTGGTGTACTGGAAACCATGTGTGATGACCATTCTCCGTATGAATGCGAAGAACTGAGAACTTCATCCGGAAGTCCTAATTGTAATTCACCTTCAACCTTTATCGGAGCTGTAAAGGATGCGGGCTTTGATGCATTGGTTACAGCAAATAACCATAACTGCGATACGGGGGCTGGAGGATTGAAAAATACAGTTTCGTTGATCAGAAGTAATGGTATGCAAAACATAGGAACACTTAATGATAATCCGGTTTATTTTTCCGTTAAGGGGATAAAAATTGCCGTGATTGCTTTGTGTATGATTAATAATGGATACGAAGCTAAAATGAATTTGTGGATGGAGGAGCTTGGCCGGTACAAAACAGAATTATTTAAACAGTATGTTGATGAGGCAAGAAAAAATCACGCGGAATTCATTATTGCATATCAGCATTGGGGAAAGATGAATTCCTCTGAGATAAAACCCGCTCAAAGGAAAACGGCGGAAGAAATGGCAGAAGCAGGAGCTGATCTGATTGTTGCATCGCATCCTCATTTGATGCAGAATTATGAAATACTTACCACCTCCGATGAAAGAATGGTGCCATGCGCTTATTCATTGGGAAATTTTCTCACATCAATGAATGAATTCAGTGAAAACAGACTCGGTGCGGTTATGTGCTGTAAACTGCATAAGAGTCCGAAGGGTAAAGTGTCGTCTGCAATATCGTTTATTCCGACAATAAGCAGAGACGATGCTTCCTGTGGTATAAAGATAGGAATTGCCGGTGGAAAAGAGAGGGAAAGAATTGCGGAGCTCCTGTCAGAGAATGCCCGGATGATACCCTCAGTGCCGGAGCCGGACGTGATGCTGCAGGGCTCTGTTGTGTTGAAAAAAATATTTTCTTATTTGCCGGAGTGCCGGATAAATCAGGATGCGTGTATTATTTCCCAGTTATCCATACTGAACGGTAAAAAACAGGAGTTGAAGGAACGGTGTGCAGAGCGGGTAAGGATAGATATAGAAAAAGACCTTGAACAGTGCCTTTCAAAAAACCGGGCAGAATATATGATAGTTGATTTTTATGCTGCTGCAGCAATTTCTCTTTATAAAATGGATGATAATTATTACACGGCCTCCGATGCTTTTGTTTTATCTGATTTTTACAAAACAAATAAAGACAAATTTGAGAAACAGACACCTCCGTTTAGTGAAAGCTTCTGGAAAGAACAGATTAGGAAATATGCCGGACTTTTACTGAAATATTATCCTAAAGAAAAGATTGTATTAGTTCGACTGAGCTTTTCTGAGACACTGGTAGTAAAGGGAGAGATGAGAAACGGTAAAAACCGGAGCGCCTTAAATAATCGTATCAGGGAGCTGGAGAGCTATTTTATTTCTATTGTGAATCCGGTCGTTATTGATATAGCAGGGCATTATTTCGGAGATGCACAGTCCACCTCGCCGTCTGCATTTGAGGAACATTTTTATCTGGATACTGCCCATAAGCTGAGAGATATTTTTGAAAGTAAGAGTCATCAATTTTATTATTCTGAAGAGAATCAGGAATTCAGAATGGATAGAATATTAAAGTATTATGATAATCTGATGGCACGCGGTTATCAAAACAGAATGCTTAATCAGGAGCAATTGGCAGATAGGATCATCATGTATTCGTCTAAGGAATTTATCCGGTCACATTACCATGGAATAATGGAGTTGATGAAACACCATGTGGCAGACCTTGAAGAAGCAGTACTTTATCTGGAAGAAAATGAATTAAATAACGAACTGCTGAGTGCAGCCAAAGCAATTCAGATGATCGTAGAGAAGGATCTTTCCGGGTCTTATGAATGTTATCGGATATTATTCATATGGAAAATGCAGATTCTGAAGGAGATGGCATTACAGTTCTCGGAAATGGTCGGATTCAATGTCTGTGAGGACGAGTGTGAAATTTTCTTTCTGATAAAAAATAATGGGAAAGCCCTGGAGCAATATTTATCCGCTAACCACAAAATAAAGGTGGATATCTGGGGAAGCTGTATTTCCAGGGAGATAATGAATCGAAATAAGCAGGATATAGTGGTGAATAAATATATCTTCAAGCAGCCGCATTTACTTGCCTTTGAAGCTCCGGTTCCATGTGATGTTCCGAAGGATAACAGTTTATTTGAGAACAATTCCTGGCGAAGAAGGACCATTGAAGAAGCATTCCGGCATTCGGGAATAGATGTCCTGAAAGCATCATCAGCTGACTGGATCGTGATAGATTTTTATGATTTGATCTGTAATGCCGTAATGTTCAGGGGACAATTGTGGGAAATAGATGATTTTGTTCAAAGAACCGGATTTTATAAGCAGGTATCAGGAGAATGCAGCCGGAATACATATTTCTTTGAAAACTATGATATGGAATATGCCGGTGAACAAATGACAAGGCTTGCCCGGTTTTTGCTCGGAAAATATGGAGAAAACATAATTCTTATAAAGACAGATCTGAAGGATACCTATATTGATCTGGATGACAGGCTGCAAAAGTTAAACAGCGGAAGCGAAGATCTGGAAAAGAGAAAGCAGGCAATTTTGCAATATGAAAAGATGTTTGAGGATTTGACGAAATGCTATGTGATCGATATTTCAAAGCATTATTTTGCATCGGATAAATTTCCGCTTGGTGGTGCTCATATTGTCCATTATGAGGATGAGTTTTATAATCAGTCATGCTCCATATTAATGCAGATTTTTTCGGGATCCGGGCGTAAGCATTATGATGAAGTGGATGAAAGGTACCTGTTTATGAGGAACCAGAGGCTGAATCGCAGTTAGTATATGAAGGGAGAATCGTGCAGTTGATAAAAGATGGTTCATATTGCTGCTGATGATACTCATTACCGTCCGGATCACTGGTTGTGAGAATTCATACGCTTGCAGATGTAGCAGTTCAGCCGTGCCTATTCATAAGCTGCCGGAAACGGTTGACAGATGAATTGTGGTGTGTGATACTTTGAAATAAAAACAGACATAAGAGGAAATACTACCAAAGAAAAAGGTCTGTGCAAAGAAAGGATATCGAAAATGATACAGACAGTTTTACTATTTATTCTGGGACTTATTCTGATCTGTCTTGGGGGTGACCGGTTAGTGGATGCGGCAGTAGCAATTGCCAAAAAGCTGGGGATTCCGGAGATTGTTGTAGGGGCAACCATAGTAAGTCTCGGTACCACCCTTCCTGAAATTCTGGTATCCACAACGGCAGCATTTGATGGATCTGCCGCAATCGCAGCAGGAAATGCATTTGGCTCGATCATCTGTAATACGGCATTGATTGCCGGGCTGACACAGACGATTCGCCCATCAAAGAAGATTGAGGCAGCGGCAATCCGGTGGAGAGGGATTTTCTTCTTTGCGGTATTGATCGGCATGAACCTGTATGCTTATCTTACACAGAAATTCAATCGTCCGGCAGGTATTGTGCTGATCCTGCTGTTTGCGGTGTATGCGTACCTTAATATTAAGAAGGCTGGATCTGAGGGCGAAGAGAGTGAGAATGGAGAGGATGGGAAGAAAGAAGGAGGCCCGATCTGGAAGCATCTGCTTGTTCTTGTGGTATGTGCCGTGCTTCTTTATTTTAGTGCTAATCTGCTCGTGGATAACGGTATTCTGATTGCGGAAGCCCTCGGTGTGCCGGAGCGTGTCATTGCGGTTACATTTATTGCACTTGGAACTTCCCTGCCGGAACTGGTCACTTCCCTGGTTTCGATTATTAAGGGCTATGGAAATGTCGGACTTGGCAATATCGTTGGAGCCAATATCCTGAATATGCTTCTGGTAATTGGTATTCCTTCTGCAATCGCAGGTATTCCATTGGAACGATCCACGGTTTTGATAGACATTCCGCTTGCCTTGCTTGTTATGGCAGTGCTGCTGATACCGATTCTGATCCGGAAGAAATCCTCCAGGGTGCAGGGAATTGTATTACTTGCCATATATGCGGCATATTGTGTTGCTTCTTTTATATAATTCATAGGAAGGCGCTTCGCTTATAACATAGATCCGGTAATGCTTGGTGTGCAGGCATTACCGGATCTGTATTATAGCGGAACTGTTTGGACGGAGAATGTCGAAAAGGGGTTGCGAAAATGAAAACAACGTATTAAAATAATAAAAATGTAATAGAAATTTTACAGAAATTTAATTTTTACGGAGTGAATCGATTAGGAATGCAATATACGAGAGAAACCGCAATTGCACGGTTAATAAAAAGCTTCAGTTCCTGCTATGACATTCATCCGGCCGAAGATGACCGGAACCCAATCACAGCTCGCTGTGATTTTTTTGAGCATTCAGGAAGATATGTGATATCGAAAAAGGCTGAATTGTGGACAGCGGACAACGAAGAATTTCTTTATCTGATAAACATTCCGCATCTGACTCGTGAGCTTTATGAGAAGTGGCGTGATTATGCACATGCGGACGGAATGGAACGGCTTCATATCGGGCCGGGACATATGTCTTCTTATATTACACCGGTTTTTATCTGTGACTCGTGTGACGAAGACGCAAGACGGGCATTGAAGAAATGCCGCATTTCCAAAAGTTTTCATTTTTCACTGCATGGCTGGATGGATCATCATACGGCTCTGGTGGAGCTGTCAACAGGACAGATTGACGCGAATCCGGGCGGCCGTCATACAGCGAAATTTTTGAAAAAAGTACTATATTCATCAAGAATGAAGGGAGATAAGTAACATGAATTCATTAGTACTTCTTCTGATCTGCGTTGCCATTCTGGTAATCGGCTACATCTTTTACGGTGGCTGGCTGTGTAAACAGTGGGGCGTAGGCGAAGGAAACAAAGAAACACCTGCACATACTATGGAAGACGGTGTGGACTATGTACCGGCAAAGGCTCCGGTACTGATGGGACATCATTTTTCATCCATCGCGGGTGCTGGTCCTATTACAGGACCGATTGGTGCAGCAATTTTCGGATGGCTGCCCGTAGCCCTCTGGATTTTAGTTGGAGGAATTTTCTTCGGTGGTGTACATGACTTTGGTGCGCTTTTTGCTTCTGTCCGCAATAAAGGTATGTCCATTGGCGAAATTATTTCTACTAATATGAGCAAACGGGCCAAGAGACTGTTTATCATTTTCTCTTATCTGACACTGATCCTTGTGGTAGCTGCATTTGCTTCTATTGTAGCAACTACCTTTGGTGCAGTATATGATGAGAGTGGTGCGGTAGATATGGTCAAATCTGCGACTCCTGCATCGGTAGCAATGATTTCCCTGCTCTTTATTGTTGTGGCTATTGCATTTGGTTTCTGTGTATACCGTCGCAATATGCCGATGGGGATTGCTTCCGTAATCGGTGTACTTGCAATTGTTGCAATTATGGCAATCGGCATGAATTTCCATCCAATTTACCTGTCTACGAAGACCTGGATGTGGATCGTTGGTCTTTATATTGCCATTGCTTCCGTAACACCGGTATGGATTCTGCTTCAGCCGCGTGATTATCTAAGCTCCTTCTTATTATATGCAATGCTTGGCGTAGCAGTATTTGGTGTTATCGTAGCACATCCTACCTTTGATTCCAGCTTCCCTGCATTTGGCGGATTTGCAGTAGACAATGGCAACGGTACACAGTATCTGTTCCCGGTATTGTTTACAACTGTTGCATGTGGTGCAATTTCCGGTTTCCATTCACTGGTTTCTTCCGGAACGACCTCCAAGCAGCTGGATAAGGAAACGGACGCTAAGCCGATCGCTTACGGTGGTATGTTATTAGAGTGTGTACTTGCCGTACTTACTCTTTGTGCAATCGGATATGCATACAAGTGGAATGCAGCAAATCCGGACAACGCTTTAGTTGGTGCAACCGCAATCTTTGGTGGTGGTATCGCCCACATGATCGATGACATTATTCCGGGAAGCTACAAGATTTTAAATTCCTTACTGGTATTAACTTATTCCGCATTCTGTCTGACCTCTCTGGATACGGCAACACGTCTTGCACGTTTCATGTTCCAGGAGTTCTGGCTTGAACCCGGACAGACACCGAAGGATATCAAGGGTGGATTCAAGAAGGTTATGGTAAATCCGTACTTTGCAACCATCCTTACCGTAGTTCTCGGTATCTTGCTTGGTATGACCGGATATGCAAAGATCTGGGGTCTGTTTGGTGCAGCCAACCAGCTTCTTGCAGGTATCGGACTTCTTGCTGTAGCTACATGGCTTGGCAATGCAGGAAAGAATAACAGAATGTTCTTAATCCCGATGGCATTCATGATCGTAGTAACCATCGCTTCCTTAGCAATCACGGTGAAGAACCAGATCGGTATGATTGCAGCAGGCGGAGCTGACTGGGGTCCTTATGCACAGACCATTTTAGGTATTCTGTTAATTGTCCTTGCAGTCGTTCTGGTAATCGAAGGTGTACAGACACTGAAGAATCAGAAGGGCAAAAAGGTAAATGCATAGACTCTGATTTGAACCTATTGATAAACTGAATTTCAGAGGCAGATTTTTAAAGAGACATTCGTGATGGATGTCTCTTTTAATTTACAGAAAATGGTCATGCAATTCGTTGTTCTACATGGATTTTGCAGGCAGAATACAAGTTTAGCACTTGAATTATGCGCTTTATATAGTTATAATATAACTTATATGAATATACAGGAGGAGAGGCATAGTGAAAAACAAAATTGACAAAATGTTAAGAGACAGACCCATCAAGGATAAATTAAATCTGGTGTTCCGGATGGTAACGATTTCCTTTTTATTACTTGTTGTTGTATCTCTTGCAGAGATGGTTATGAGTAAGAATATTCTGGGGATTATCGTGATTTTAGTACTTGCCATTTTAGGGATAGCATTTAATGCCTATGTAATGAAGAGACTTGCAGCATTACTGGTTGCACCGATTGAGAGTCTGGTGGTGGCGGCAGAGAAGATTTCCCAGGGAGATTTTGAAATTGGAACTCCGTATGAAGCAGAGGATGAGTTAGGTGGTCTTTCCGATACCTTCGAGACAGCAGCAGGTGTATTAAAGAAGGTGGTTTCCGATCTGTTAATGATCGTAGAGAGTTTTTCAGTAGGTAACTTCAATGTCAGAAGCAGCTGCCCGGAGGCTTATGTCGGACAGCTACGCAGTGTACTGGATAAATTGAATGAAATGGTAGTGAAGATCAGTGAGACCATGCATGGCATTCAGGAATCCGGTGAACAGGTATCTGCAGGAAGTGGTCAGCTGGCAGAGAGTGCACAGGATATTGCGGAAGGTGCAACGAACCAGGCAGCAGCCGTAGAAGAACTGGTAGCTACCGTGGATGAAGTAACCAATCAGGTATTAGAGAATACGAAATCTACCGATATTGTCCATGACAAGGCGAAACAGGTTGGCATTGAAGCCAGCAACAGCCAGAAGAAGATGGATGAACTGGTAGAAGCAATGAAGAAGATTAATACAACCACACAGAATGTTGAGAAGATCATTGCAGATATTGAGAATATTGCATCCCAGACCAATTTACTTTCCTTAAATGCTTCGATTGAGGCGGCACGTGCAGGAGAAGCAGGACGTGGCTTTGCTGTTGTTGCAGATCAGATTAGACAGCTTGCAGAAGAAAGTGCGAATTCCGCAGTAGAATCCAAGAAGCTGATTGAGCAGTCCCTGAGTGAGGTAGATGATGGTAACAAGGTAACGAAGGAAACCGGAGAAGCTATGAAGAAGGTTATGGATGAGCTGGATAAGATTATTCAGGAAGTAGCTAACATCCGTACCGCATCTGACAGACAGGCTACATCTGTAGAAGAGATCCGTAAGGGTGTGGAAGACATCAACGATGTTATCCAGTCCAATTCTGCAGCAGCAGAGGAAACTTCTGCTACGAGCGAAGAACTGGCAGCATCTGCCTCTACTTTAAGTGAGCTGTTAGAGAAGTTTGTTCTTCGTGATTAGCAGTACTGCGGGAATATGATGCTTGAGAAGATATACGCATAAACAATTCGGCAGCTTATGAACGGGTATGGCCGAACGGTTACTGTGAAAATGTAAAATGAAATCCCGGTGAGAGAAATTCTTGCCGGGATTTATTTTTACTTTATAGGAAATTCTTATAAAGTAAAAGTAACATTGTGTGAATGCGTATGTTACATGGAAACCTGAAAGTGAAATTCCCCGTTGCTGGCGGAGAAGCCATATACGCCGCCATATTTTTCAATAATAGAAATCATGCTGATGACACCAATTCCGTGATTGCTCTTATGGGAAACGGGGATCTTATTCTCGAAGACCGGTTCCATGGAGTAGGTGTTGACCATATTAATACAGAGGCGGTTGCTTTTTTCGTAGATTTTAAGTTTGATGTAGGCATTGTCCGGGTGTTCCATCTGCTCACAGGCGTGAATGGCATTTTCGAATGCATTTCCAAGCAGACTGCATAAATCCATAATCTGGAAACGGGTGAAGTCTGTTGCCGTAATCCGGATGTCAGTTTGTATATTGCCTGCAGAAGCTTTGTCTGCATAAAAAGAGAGAATCAGGTTTAATGGTTCATTCGCTGAGTACCGTGTGAACCGGCTGCGCTCCAGATCATCATAGATTTCATTGATATAGTTGAGAGCAGTTTCTTTCCGATTCTCCTGAATGCAGGATTGCAGGAAGTTCATGTGATGCCGCAGATCGTGGCGGTAAATTGCTGCCTGTTGCTCGGATTTCGAAAGCTGGGCGATTTCCTTCTGGGCCTGTGTGGCAGCTGCCGTAAGGAGGACATTTGCCTGCTGGGCTTTATGTATCTGGCTGGAAAATTCAAGGGAAAGCATGGAGAATATAAAGTACAGTATAACGATTACACTGTCCATGAATTCCATAACAACGGCGCCTCCTGTGTAGAGCAGATCGGTATATACCGTAAAGGAGTATTCCAGAATGTAATATATAATGGGCAACAGCATGAACAGACTAAGAAGCATCTTACTTTCATGCTGCAAGCGGGTGATACAGGGGGCAACATAACGGATAATCAAAAGCAGGAGCGGAATCGTGATCAGGATGGCGCCAATATTGGAAACCATAGGATCGTTGCCTGCAAAGGAAGCGATCAGCGTACCGAACCATTTACGCGGTGTACAGAACAGGTAGGCTGCGAGCACGGCGATGATGGAAATATAGGTGTTCCTGTGGCACACAAAGCGGATCAGCAGAATTAAGGGCAGATGGATAAGAAGCGGATAGCATTTATAGACAACGGTCTGACCAAACAGCAGATAACACATAAGCTGTACGGCACTGAATCCGAGCAGCGTCAGGGCATAGAGCCGGTGGTGTTCTTCAAACGGAAGATCTGCCATATAAAAAGCAGCAATGATTCCGAAGAATAAAACAAAGGCATAATTGATCAAATTTGCAATGTCAGCAGCGTTCATCCTAAAATATCCTCCATCTGATAGGCCAGATAATATTCCTTGATTTCAACTAACCGGCGCTGGGCTAAGGGAATGGTCTGCCCGGTCTGCATCTGAATATCGGTATTTCCAATGGTACTGATATAACTCATGTTTACGAGGAACGATCGGTGCGGAAGAAAGAATTCCCGGTTTTTAAGCAGATCCTCACAGACGGAAGAAAAGCGTCCGGTACATTCTAAGACTTCTCCGTTTCCCAGATGGTACAGAATACGGCGCTCCTGCGCTTCCGCATATACAATCTGGGACAGCCGGATCTTACGGATTCCGATGGAGCTTCGCAGAACCACATACTTTTCCTGCCCGAGAGACGCTTCTTCTAAAAGCTCGTCAAGGGAAGCAGCAAGGAGCTCTGTGGAAACCGGCTTTAAGAGATAGTTACTCGCTTTCACCGAATAGCTTTCAACAGCAAATTCCGGTGAAGAGGTCAGAAAAATAATATGGGCAGCACGGTCAAAGCTGCGGATTTCTTTCGCCAGTTCGATTCCGTTAAGAGCAGGCATTAAGACATCAAGCAGATAAAGGTCAAATTCACCGGGAGTGGTATTGGCCAGTTCAGTACTGCTTGAAAAGGGTCTGCAGTTAAACGGAAGATTTTTGCTCTTAAAATATTCTTCTATAAAAGTTGAAATGTTCTGTAATTCGATTGGATCATCATCACAAATGGCAATTCGCATGTTGAGGCCTCTTGGGGGATTTTTATTTGTTCATATCACTCACATGCCCGTGCTTCGCACTTTCTGCCCGTCTTCGTCGGGCGCATGCTCGTTAATAAGCGCATGAAAAACAAATGCCTCCAGAGGAGGCGCTTGTTTTTCTTCTGCGCTTATTACATTATAACATGGAGTGGGAGAACCCGCATATCCCAATAATCTGTAATTCATGTCGAAAAATCTGTAATTCACGTAATCTGTCCCACAAAGAGAGAATTTTGATGTAAAATAATAATCGTAAGTAAAAGGTTTAGGGGATATATATAAATGAGAATACCCTTCCTGAGTGACCCATCTGTATACGCAGAGGATCACTCGGAAAGGGTATTTTCCTGTCCGGAAGCGGATTTACGAATTGACTTTTGGAGTGTTAAAAGCGAGTTAAAAAGCGATGGGAAGAAAGTAATGGAAGGTCTTGCGTTCCGTATCGGGAAAGGATATACTTATCGTATATGCTACAAATGAAAAACAACGATACGGGGGTATTGGCATGGAGCATAATACAGGTTTTATGGATCAGAAGAGAAAAGAGAGTATGAATAGCTTCCCGATTTCCAGTGCGGAGGATATGCGGCTGGTTGTAGAGTACATGGAAGAGCTGGAAGGGAAGGACGAAGCAAAGCAGAAGGAGCAGTCCTCACGTATGGATGAACTGACCGGCGTATTTGCGAATGATTATTTTGAAAAAAGAATGCAGATTGTGGACCGGTCCGAAGTTGTTCCGGTAGCAGTAATTGAAATTAACATCAACGACTGGAAGTATGCAAACAATCATTACGGAGATGAAGAAAGTGACCGTCTGATCCGGATTATTGCGGATATCGTACGGGAAGAGGCAAACCCTTATTTTGTAATCGGTAGAATTGACGGAGATGTATTCGGAGTTCTGATTCCGATGGTAGAAGAGGGAGAAGCGGAGGATTATGCACGCAGAATTAAGGAACACTGCGTAAGCTATGAGGATGAGAAGCTGGCACCGTCTGCAGCAATCGGTATTGTGTATAAGAATAACATTGAGCAGTCGGTACAGGAGCTGTTTTCCGATGCACAGTATGAGATGTTCGAGGATAAGCTTGCCATGAAACAGGCGCCGGGCTACCGGGAACGCCTTGAAGGTAAAGGAAAGTAACGCTGTGACTGTATAATAGGTGTAATAACAGGTGTAGTTATAAATGAGTGAGACAGATGACCACTGTAAAAAAGTGGTCATCTTTTTTACATTATTATAATTTGTTCACAAAGTTTTAATAAATTAAACGTGCCAAATGCAAAAACGAGAGAAAAACAAAGAAAAAGAGAGATAATATAAGAAAAAGAAAAAAATAGCATTGTGATACAATTTGCAAAGGAAGGCATATAAATTTAATATATGATTTAGATGTTAGCACTCAGTATAAATGAGTGCTAATAAGACGAAGGAACATAGAGATTTTTAAGATATAACAAGGAGGCAGTAAATCATGAAATTAGTACCATTAGCAGACAGAGTTGTTCTGAAACAGTTAGTTGCAGAAGAAACCACCAAATCAGGCATCGTATTACCCGGACAGAATAAGGAAAAGCCCCAGCAGGCAGAAGTTATTGCAGTAGGCCCCGGCGGAGTTGTAGACGGCAAGGAAATCAAGATGGAAGTAAAGGTTGGAGATCAGGTTATTTACTCCAAATATGCAGGAACTGATGTAAAGATCGATGACGAGGAATATATCATTGTAAAACAGAGTGATATTCTTGCAGTGATCCAGTAAGAAGCGTCTGTTTAAGAAGCTTTGTTTAAAATTTCAGTGGTTAAGAAGTATTTCTGAAGTATTTCTTAAGAAGTATTTCAATCAAAAGGCATTTCTTTATCGAAATGAAAGAGAAATAATTTAGTAGATTTTCAGGAGGAAAAAATCATGGCAAAGGAAATTAAATATGGGGCAGAAGCCCGTGCAGCATTAGAAGCCGGTGTTAATCAGTTAGCTGACACCGTAAGAGTAACACTTGGACCTAAGGGAAGAAACGTAGTTCTGGATAAGTCCTATGGCGCTCCGTTAATCACAAACGATGGTGTTACCATTGCAAAGGAAATCGAATTGGAGGATTCCTTCGAAAACATGGGTGCACAGCTCGTTAAGGAAGTAGCAACCAAGACCAACGATGTAGCCGGTGATGGTACAACAACCGCAACCGTACTTGCACAGGCAATGGTAAATGCAGGTATGAAGAACCTTGCAGCAGGCGCTAACCCGATCATCCTTCGTAAAGGTATGAAGAAAGCAACAGATTGTGCAGTAGAAGCCATCGCAAAGATGAGCTCCAAGGTAAACGGTAAAGAGCATATTGCAAGAGTAGCAGCTATTTCCGCAGGTGATGAGGAAGTTGGTAAGCTTGTTGCAGATGCAATGGAAAAGGTATCCGGAGACGGTGTTATTACCATTGAAGAAAGCAAGACCATGATGACCGAGCTTGACCTGGTAGAAGGTATGCAGTTCGACAGAGGATATATTTCCGCATACATGGCAACCGATATGGATAAGATGGAAGCAGTTCTTGACAATCCATATATCCTGATTACCGATAAGAAGATCTCCAACATTCAGGAAATCCTTCCTCTGTTAGAGCAGATCGTACAGTCCGGTGCAAAGCTTTTAATTGTTGCAGAAGATGTAGAAGGCGAAGCACTTACCACTCTGATCGTAAATAAATTACGTGGTACCTTCAATGTTGTTGCTGTTAAGGCACCCGGTTATGGTGACAGACGTAAAGCAATGCTTGAGGATATTGCAATTCTGACAGGTGGTCAGGTAATCAGCGAAGAGCTTGGTCTTGACCTTAAGGAAGCTACTATGGCTCAGTTAGGCCGTGCAAAATCCGTTAAGGTTCAGAAGGAAAATACCGTTATCGTTGATGGTGAAGGTGATAAGGAGGCAATTGCAGCCAGAATCAGCCAGATCAAGAAACAGATCGAAGAAACCACATCTGATTTCGACAAAGAAAAATTACAGGAAAGACTTGCAAAGCTTGCAGGAGGCGTAGCAGTTATCCGTGTAGGTGCTGCAACCGAAACCGAAATGAAGGAAGCAAAGCTTCGTCTCGAAGATGCACTTGCAGCTACCAGAGCCGCAGTAGAAGAAGGTATCATCTGTGGTGGTGGTTCCGCATATATCCATGCGTCCAAGGAAGTTGCAAAGCTTGCTGACAGCCTTGAAGGTGATGAAAAGACCGGTGCCCAGATCGTATTAAAGGCACTGGAAGCTCCTCTGTTCCACATTGCTGCAAACGCAGGACTGGAAGGAAGCGTTATCATCAACAAAGTAAAAGAATCTCCTGTAGGAACAGGATTTGATGCATTAAAAGAAGAATATGTGGATATGGTTGCTGCAGGTATTCTTGATCCTGCCAAGGTAACAAGAAGCGCACTTCAGAACGCAACAAGCGTAGCTTCCACCTTACTTACAACCGAATCCGTAGTTGCTTCCATCAAGGAAGACACCCCTGCAATGCCTGCAGGCGGCGCCGGAATGGGAATGATGTAAGCGTATAAACAGCCGATGCGATAAAAATAAAGGTGTATCTCCCCAAGCTTGCTTGGAAGGAGATACACCTTTTATTTTTATCATACCGCTGTAAGCGGTAGCCACATAAAGAGGTATCACCTCTTTATGTGGCTAAGCATCGGCCTGTTTATACGCTTACATCTATGTGAGTCTAAGCATCGGCCTGTTTACACGCTTACATCTATGTGTCTAAGCATCGGTCTGTTTACACGCTTACATCTATATACAAAATCAAAAAGGGTACTTGTTTTTTCAAGTACCCTCATGTATAATTTACTCAGAAAGTGAATCGGATGTAACTCCGATTTGCCCTCAGTGAATTAATGATTATCTAAAGAAATAGACATCCTCACTTTGGACGGTATGGGATGTTTATTTCTTTTTATTATGATTGTCTATATAAGACAGAGCCGCGAAAACTACTAACAATAAGGTAAGTACTTCTATTGTGTTCATAGGGCATCACCCTCCTTTGTAAACTAGAGGGCATCTTATAATCGGAAAATCACATCCTGCTTTCTTTTCAACTATACTTGATCAGTATATCATAAACAGAACAAATGTTCAATCAAATTTGAGGATAGAATCTGCTTTCTTCACGGATTGACTACATTCATAAATAAATATATAATAATATGGATATTGCTAATAATAACAGATAAGTTAAAATCAGCAGGTAATTTTTACTAAAATGCCAAAGGGTGATGACATGACAGAAGAAAAGGATACCAGTAAGACAACAGGTGAACAGGTTAAGAGCGAGATGGTATTCGACGATGGTCGGATCGAATCCATTCAGGAATTTCAAAGTCCGGAGCAGTTATATCGGGATCTTATTTTGCGTGTGCGCAAATACCACCCCTCCGATGATATTTCCCTGATTGAAAAGGCGTACCATGTGGCCTATCAGGCACATAAGGATCAGGTACGGAAGTCCGGAGAGCCCTATATTGTACATCCCCTGTGCGTCGCGATCATTCTGGCAGACCTTGAGATGGATCAGGAAACCATTGCTGCAGGACTTTTGCATGATGTGGTGGAGGATACCATTATGACCGGGGAAGAAATTGAGAAAGAATTCGGCCCAGAGGTAGCTCTTTTGGTAGATGGTGTTACAAAGCTGCAGAATCTGCATCTGTCAACCGATCAGGACGGCAAGCCCGACCGGCTGGAAATGCAGGCAGAGAATCTGCGTAAGATGTTTCTTGCCATGGCGAAGGATATCCGGGTGATTCTGATTAAGCTGGCAGACCGTCTTCATAATATGCGCACCCTGAAATACCAGAAGCCGGAGGCACAGCAGCGTATTGCAAGAGAAACACAGGAAATCTATGCCCCGATTGCACAGCGTCTCGGTATTTCCAAAATCAAAGTAGAATTAGATGATTTATCTTTAAAATATCTCGAACCGGAGGCGTATTACGATCTGGTAGATAAAATTGCAATCCGTAAAAGTGAACGTGAGAAATACATCCAGGATATCGTGGATGAAGTCAGCGAACACATTAAAAATGCCGGAATCGAAGCCCATATTGATGGTCGTATCAAGCACTTTTTCAGTATCTATAAGAAAATGAAGAACCAGAATAAATCCATTGAACAGATCTATGACCTGTTCGCAGTCCGTATTATTGTAAATACCGTCAAGGACTGTTATGCAGCACTTGGTGTCATTCATGAAATGTATAAACCGATCCCGGGGCGTTTCAAGGACTACATTGCCATGCCGAAGGCCAATATGTATCAGTCCCTTCATACGACGCTGATCGGGAAGAGCGGGCAGCCCTTTGAAATCCAGATCCGCACCTATGAAATGCATAAGGCTGCGGAATATGGTATTGCAGCACACTGGAAATATAAGGTTGCTTCCGATGGCAAGAAGATTGAGGATTCCGAGGAAGAGAAGCTGTCCTGGCTGCGTCAGATTCTGGAATGGCAGCAGGATATGTCTGATAACAAGGAATTCATGAACCTGTTAAAGAGCGATCTTGACCTGTTTTCCGACAGCGTTTACTGCTTTACCCCGACCGGGGAGGTAAAGAATCTGCCGGCAGGCTCTACGCCGATTGACTTTGCTTACAGTATTCACAGTGCAGTCGGAAACAAGATGATTGGTGCGAGAGTAAACGGAAAGCTCGTAACGATTGATTATGAGATCAAGAATGGTGACCGGGTGGAAATTATGACGTCCCAGAACTCCAAGGGACCGAGCCGGGACTGGCTGAATGTGGTGAAGAGTACCCAGGCTAAGAGTAAGATCAACCAGTGGTTTAAGAATGAATTCAAAGAAGAAAATATTGTAAAGGGTCGTGAGCTTTTACAGGCATACTGTAAGGCAAAGGTGATCGACACCAATGAAATCATGGTGCCGGAATATATGAATGCGATCATGAATAAATATGGCTTTCATGACTGGGAGTCCGTTCTTGCAGCTGTCGGACATGGCGGTTTAAAGGAAGGGCAGATCATTAACAAGATGCTCGAGCTTTATGAAAAGGATCATAAGAAGGAGCTGACGGATGAGGAGGTTCTGGCAGCTGTTACAGAGAATGACCAGCAGAAGAACATTCCACATATGAGATCCAAAAGCGGTATCGTTGTAAAGGGAATGCATGATCTGGCGGTACGTTTTTCCAAGTGCTGTCTGCCGGTTCCCGGAGACGAGATCGTTGGTTTTGTAACGAGAGGACGCGGTGTTTCCATTCATCGTACCGACTGCATTAATATCATTAATCTTCCGGAGATGGAAAGAGTGCGTCTCATTGATGCCGAATGGGAAGACAATGCGAAGGATGCCGTAGATGAGAAGTATATTGCGGAAATTAAGATTTATGCAATGAACCGGAACGGACTTCTTGCAGATATTACCAAGATTCTTACCGAGAAGAACATCAGCATCCGGAGTCTTAATACGAGAGTGAATAAACAGGGTTATGCAACACTTGCTATTGCATTTGAAATCAACAGCAGGGAACAGCTGAATACGCTGGTGGATAAATTACGCAGCATTGAAAGTGTGATGGATATCGAGCGAACCACGGGCTGATGAAACTGGTAATGAAACAGGTAATGAGACGGTTTGGAAAGGAAGCTTATGGCAGAGTTAAAGGTTGATAAATTTACATTAGGTGTGTGTGAGACGAATTTTTACTATGTATATGAAGAAGGAAAGAAGGACGTGATCGCCTTTGACCCGGCAGACCGGGGAGAGCTTCTTTATCAGCAGCTTACCGCAAAGGGCTTTCATGTAGCTGCAATCTGTCTTACGCATGGACATTTTGATCATATCTGGGGTGTGGAAGGCTTGAAAAAATGCAGCGGTGCCCGGGTATATGCCTATGAAGGTGAAAAAGAGCTGTGTGAAAGCGATTCCTTAAATGTTTCACGGGACGTAGGAAGACCATGTACAGTTACCCCGGATGTTCTTTTGAAGGATGGACAAAAGGTTGAAATTGCCGGGATGCAGTTTCAGGTGATTGCAACACCGGGACATACGAAGGGGAGCTGCTGTTATTATTTTGAAGAAGCCGGGGTGCTGCTTAGTGGTGATACACTGTTTCAGGATTCCGTGGGAAGAACGGATCTTCCGACAGGCAGCATGAGCGCACTCGTGAGATCGGTCCGCGAGAAGCTCATGGTACTTCCCGATGATGTGACCGTATATCCGGGACATGGGGAATGTACCAGCATCGGACATGAGAGAAAATATAACGCATTTCTTTAATCGAAATGAGAAGAGGAAGAGATGAGCAATTTATTAAGTGTAATCGTAAATCAGAATGGATATGAATACGATATCCATTCTCTGGTAAAAGCATTTTATCCGGCACAGGACGTCAAGGTCTTTGTGCCGGATTCTGATGAAAAGGATATTGTGAGCTCCGATGAAGGACTTCCGGATCTGAAAATTGATTTTGAACCGGAAATGATCCGCATGAGCATTGTGGATGGTGGCAGGGGAAGAACGGATTTTGGCGGATATAAGGTAGAGCTGGAAGACGGCATGGATCGGCCGCACATCAAGAACTGCTTAAAAAAACTGATTTACACAGCACTTTCCGAGCATACCGGCAGGCAGCTTCCCTGGGGAACCCTGACCGGAATCCGCCCGACGAAAATTCCGATGACGATGATGGAAGAGGACATTACGGATGAGGAGATCATGCAGTATATGCAGGATACGTACCTCATCAGTAAGGAGAAGGGAGAGCTTGCCATTGAAATTGCCCGCAGGGAAAAGGCTCTGCTTGATACCCTTCATTATGAAGACGGATACAGTCTTTACATTGGGATTCCGTTCTGCCCGACCACCTGTCTGTACTGTTCCTTTACCTCTTATCCGATCTTTTCCTGGGAAAAGAGAGTATCGGAGTACTTAACGGCACTGGAAAAGGAAATTGACTTTGTAAGCAGCTTTTATCGGGATAAGATTCTGGATACAATTTACATTGGAGGCGGTACGCCGACTACATTAAAGGCGCCGGAGCTGGAGCGGCTTCTTTCTTATATTGAAGCGAAGCTGGATCTGTCCCATCTGCAGGAATTCACGGTTGAAGCAGGAAGAGCGGACAGCATTACAAGAGATAAACTGGGGGTTTTAAGGAAGCATGGAGTTACCAGAATTTCCGTGAATCCGCAGACCATGAACCAGAAAACCCTAGATCTGATCGGCAGACGCCACACCGTGGAGCAGGTAAAGGAAGCATTTGCCCTTGCAAGAGAGGTCGGATTTACCAATATTAATATGGATATTATCTTAGGACTCCCGGAAGAGACAGAAGCAGAGGTGCACCATACCATCGATGAAATTGTGGCGATGCAGCCGGACAGTCTGACCGTGCATTCCCTTGCCATCAAACGGGCATCAAAGCTCAGTCAGTGGATTGAGGAAAAGGGAATTTCCATGCTGAACAATACAGAGGAAACCATGAAGATTGCCATGGAGGGGGCAAAGCAGCTCCGGATGGTTCCATATTACCTCTACCGCCAGAAAAACATGTCCGGCAACTTTGAAAACGTCGGCTATGCGACCGAAGGTAACTTTGGGATCTATAATATTCTGATCATGGAGGAGAAACAGACCATCGTAGCTCTTGGCGCAGGTTCCATCACCAAGCGGGTTTATCCGGACGGCAGGATTGAAAGATGCGATAATGTCAAGGATGTCGGGCTTTATATTGAAAAGATTGATGAGATGATTGAGCGGAAGAAGAAGCTGCTTTCTGAACCATTAGAAGGATCAATGAGGAAACTACTGTGAGTAAGATGTACTGGCTCAGATCAAGCTGGAAGCAAAGAACAGGGATAAGTTATACTGGTTGCCGGATTTGTTATTGTCGCAGGTGCGGTTGTATTTATGAGAGCAGCGGCAGTTTCAGCAGCAGCGGCAGCAGTTGTTGCGGAATCTGTTGGAGCCGTACATGCAGCAATCGGTGTTACCGTGACAGTTGCATCCTGATGCATGAAAGACAGATTTTTTCAAGGATGCAGTAAATTTAAAAGACAGGAAATCCTTCAAACAGACTTGCAAAATGAGAGAAAAGTGAGTAAGGTAGTAAATAAGAAAAAGTCTGTGGGGGATTTTATGGAATTAATAAATCAGATCTTTGCAAAAGAAAATGTAAACAGTGGAAGGCAGATGGAAATTGACCTTGCCAAGGTGGTTTTCGTACTTATGGTGGCTGCCGTACATATTACCATTGACTGTGTACCGGAGGAAGCCCTTTCTACAGGGCTTCCGTATGTATTTGATTCCGTCATCGGAGGACCGATGATTGCACCGGGGCTGATGTTTGCGATGGGAGCCTGTCTTGTTTACAGCAGGAGACAGGGGTGGAAGGATATTTTCCACAGAGGAATTTTTATTTTTATTCTTGGATTTGTCTTAAATCTATGCCGGTATACGATACCGGATCTGATCGGGTACGCAATTTCAGGAGATGCCGAAAGGTACCTCGACCCGATCCTGTACCAGACCTTTAATAATGATATTTTTCAGTTCGCCGGACTGGCACTGATGACCATTGCCCTGTTCCTTAAGTTGAAACTAAAGGATGGAGTCATGGTGGGGATTGCCCTGCTTGGTTCAATGGCCGGAACTTTGCTTAATGGAGTGGATGTAGGATCTGTGCCCGGGAATATGATACTTGGGTATTTTGTCGGCGTGGAGGACGCAGCCGGGGAGGTGCTTTCGTATTTCGTGTATCTGAACTGGCTGATCATGCCCGTAAGCGGATATGTCTTTGGCAAGCTTCTGAAGCGTATGAAGGACAAGGATCTGTTTTACCGGATGGCAGTACCGGTCTGCCTGCTTGTGGCGGTTCCTTATTATGTGCTTCGTATCAGAAACCGGATCGGTATGTTCGGACTGGGAGAGTCGTGCTATTATCATGTGACGACGCCGGATGTATTAATCTGTCTGGTGACTGCGATCGGAATGTACGGGATTTATTACTTTATCGGAAAGCATCTGCCACAGAAGGCAGTTGCAGCAGCTTACCGGATCGGTGCAGATATGACCGCCTTTTATTTTATCCATTGGCTGTTCGTTGCGGGCATCGTGTATTTGGGACTGTATCTCATCCGTGGGACACAGATTCTTCCGATGCCGGGGATTCTGGTTCTTGCGGTACTGGTAACGGTAGTTTCGCTTGTGCTTGCGGATCTGTGGATGCATAAGTGGAAGAAGGCAGTTTTCAGAAAGTAAGGAATTCCGGAAGCCGGATAATGATAAAAATATCAGATAGAGCAACACGATGCGGAAGAAACAGGAAATTAAAGGAAGAAAATTATGAAAAAACGGAAATTAGGAACCAAAGTAATCATATTGATGGTGGTATTTTCACTGCTTATTATTGTATCCACCTGTATTGCAGTCGTGGTGCGGTACCGGGAGGATGCGCTGGAGAGGTCACGCAGACAGGCGTTTGCCTATGCAAAGACGGCAGCAGCTTATATTGATGGAGACAGGATCGAAGGGTACTTAACGACCTTACAGAAGGATGAGTATTATGAGCAGGTGGAGGATTTTTTAAATGCCAGCCAGGACTATTCAGATCTTAAATATTATTATGTCTATGTGCCTTATGAAGATGATCTTGTTTATATCTGGGATGCAAATGAGGAGGAGGGAGCCTGTGAATTAGGTGACCACGAGGATTATATGAAGGGTGGTAAGGAGGTTTCCTTTGCGGCCTTCCAGAAGGAGCCGGAGGAGCGTGCACTGGTTTCCATGGATGAAACCTATGGCTTTATCACATCGGTGGTTGCCCCTGTTTATAACAGTAACGGTGATCCTGTGGCACTTGTCGGCGTGGATATTTCGATGCCCGGTGTCTGGCAGTCAATTGCAAAATTTATCTTTGCAGCGAGCATCAATATCGTGTTGGTGATTCTGGTTTTCAGCGCCGGACTCTTTGCCGTGGTAAGACAAAGGCTGATTCATCCGATCAGCCTGTTAAACAAGGCATCCGGAGAGATGGTAAGCAATCTGGCATCCGGAGAGGTATTCCGGATTGATGTACATACAGGGGACGAGATTGAAGAGCTTGCCCGATCCTTTGAGAGGATGTATGAGGAAGTCGGGGACTACATCCGCAGGCTTTCCGAGGTCACTGCCGAGAAGGAGAGAATCGGTGCAGAGCTTTCTGTAGCAACGAGAATTCAGGCGAATATGCTGCCAAGTATTTTCCCTCCATTCCCGGATCGGAAGGATGTGGACATTTATGCAACGATGCATCCGGCGAAGGAGGTTGGCGGGGACTTCTATGACTTCTTCCTGATCGATTCTTCACACCTTGGTGTCGTGATTGCCGATGTATCGGGCAAGGGCGTACCGGCGGCTCTCTTCATGGTAATTGCGAAGACCCTGATTAAGAACCGTGCCCTGATGGGAGGAACGCCGGCAGAGATTCTTGCTTTTGTAAATAATCAGTTATGTGAAAATAACGAAGAGGAAATGTTCGTAACCGTATGGCTTGGCATCCTGGATCTGACAACCGGCCTGATGACGGCTGCCAACGCAGGACATGAGTATCCCGTACTGAAACGTGCCGGAGGAGAATTCGAGCTGTTCAAGGATAAGCATGGATTCGTTCTGGCCGGAATGGAGGATTCCGGATACCGGGATTATGAAATCAGTTTCGTACCCGGAGATATGCTGTTTGTTTATACGGATGGAGTGCCGGAAGCAACGAACGCACAGAAGGAGCTTTACCGGACAGACCGGATGGTGGAGGCACTGAACCGGCATGCTGCGGAAGGGTGTGAGGGGCTTCTTCATGAAATGAAGGAAGAAATCCAGAGCTTTGTACAGGAGGCTCCGCAGTTCGATGATATTACGATGCTGGCACTGACCTATTACGGACCGGAAGCAGCTAAGACCGGGGAATAATTGCTTTTTGTACGAGGAAGCCTCTTGCAGAAGGCGGTAGGATGTGCGATTATGGGTTTGTTGGAGATCAGGTGAAAAACCCGAAATAAAACGGGTAAGCTCAGGCGGTGCTTCGGCACCGCCTTTTTAGAAGGTGGACAGACCATGAATTATACTTATATCGTTCAGTGCAGTGACGGAACGCTTTACACGGGTTGGACGAATGATCTGAATAAGCGCATAAAGGCACACAACAATGGAAAAGGTGCGAAATATACGAAGCCAAGACTCCCGGTAGAGCTTGTCTATGCGAAGGAGCATGCAACGAAGGAAGAAGCCATGAAGGATGAGTACCGCATCAAGCAGCTTTCACGCAAGCGTAAACAGGAGCTGTGTAAGGAGTATGAGGAAGAGCAGAGGGAACTGCAGGAGGAGCATCCGGAGCAGGCTGTTTCGTCTGAGGAAAAAAGCTCCGGGGTCCTGAAAGATAAAGATATCCGGGAACCCTTATTTGAGTTTCTGGAGGAAACCTATGGAAAGGTCCGTATTCTGGAAGAAAAGACCATGGGACGGTCGCGGGCAGATCTTGTGATGGTGGCGCCGGAATGTCTTTATGGCATCGAGATTAAAAGTGATGCGGATACCTATGCAAGGCTCAAAAGGCAGGTAAAGGATTACGATCAATACTATGATTACAATATCGTGGTTGTGGGTTCCACGCATGCCATGCATATCGAAGAACACGTGCCGGATTACTGGGGCATTGTTACGGTGGAGCAGATGAATGGAAAAGCAGACTTTTATTTCCTGCGGTTTCCGAAGGAGAATCCGAAGCGGAAATGGGAGAGGAAGATGCAGATTCTGTGGCGTCCGGAGCTTGCCACAATTCAGGAGTGGTTAGCCATGCCGAAGTACAAGGAAAAGAGCAAGCGGTTTGTGGTGGACAAGATTCTGGAACGTGTCCCGGAAAGGATTCCAGAGGAGATATTAAGCAGACAAATCAGTGACATTTTGTTTGAACGGGATTATAATACGATAGCGAAGACTCTGACAGAGTACCGTAAGGCAGAACGGAAGAAGAAGGGAGGAGCATCATGTCGTTACAGAAAGCGGAAGCGTATTTAGAAAGTAAAGGATTTTTGGATCATGTCATTACGTTAGAGGAGTCCACGGCAACAGTGGCACTGGCCGCGCAGGCACTTGGTGTACAGCCCGGAATGATTGCAAAGACCATGTCCTTTTTACAGGGGGATCAGGTGGTTCTGATTCTGACCGAAGGGACGGCGAAGGTGGATAACCGGAAATATAAGGATACCTTCCATGTGAAAGCGAAGATGATCCCCTTTGAAGAGGTGGAAGAAAAGGTCGGCCATGCACCCGGCGGCGTCTGTCCGTTTGGCGTAAATGAGGGCGTTATCGTATACCTGGATGAAAGTCTTAAGAAGTTTGAAATGGTGTATCCGGCAGCAGGGGACGATCACAGCGCAGTAAGATTCACGATCCCGGAACTTGAAAAAGCTGCAGATGCACAGGGCTGGATCGATGTCTGCAAGGAAGAAGCATAGAAACAGAAGAAGCATAGAACTAGAAGAAGTATAGAAATAAAGAAGCACAGAAACAAGAAGTGCAGAAACAGTTGAAAAAAAGAAGGAAAATAGGTACAATATTGTTCTGACAGAAACATAACGAGGAAACAGGAAAACAATCCGATTAGAAAGTTGTGGGTACATATGGCGAAATATACCAGACAGGCGATTATGCTCTGCCTGCTTAAATTACTGGAAGAAAAATCCATCGATAAGATCACGGTCAAGGATATCTGTGAAAGATGTGAAATCAACCGGAATACCTTTTATTACTATTTCAGTGATATTTATGAGGTGCTCGATGCATTAATTGAATATGAAACAGAGCAGTCTTTGAAGGAAGAGGATGCAGAAGCCTCTTTTTATGAGGAACTGCTGCATAAGTATCATCTGGTTTTGAATTACCGGAAAGCAATCGGGCATCTGTATACTTCGAAGAACCGGGAGCTGATATCAAATTATTTTTATACGGTCACGGAAGCCTTTGTCATGAAGCATGTGCAGAAGGAAGCAGAAGGGATGGATGTGCCGGAAGAGGAGATCAAGTTTATTGTGGACTTTTACAGTAATTCGCTGATTGGAATGATGCTCCGGTGGATTAAGGAAAAAATGCCGGCAAAAAAGGACCATCTCATTGAACAATGGTCCATGTCCTATCAGGCTACCGTGAAGATCCTGTTGCAGGGGTGTCTTGCCGAGCAGCATCCGGGAGCTTCGGTGTTTAAGCGCCAAGCTCACGATCCTTTGCCATAAAGAATAATGCAATTGTATCGGGGCCGACATGGCTTCCGGTACAGTAATCATAAGAAGTGTTGATGAAGCCCCGCAGCTTCACACGCTTCTTTATTTCTTCCATCACATAAAGAGAATCCTCATACGCATCGGCATGGGCAATGCCGATGATCTGATTTTCAGGATCTACGATGTTATCACAGACTAAAGAAACCAGTGCATTTAAGGCTGCCTTACGTCCACGGCATTTCTTAAACTGTACAATGTAGCCGTCCTTATTTCCACGAAGAATCGGTTTGATGTTCAAAATGTTTCCAACAAAAGCTGCAGAACCGGAAAGACGGCCTGTTTTAGCAAGATATTTTAAATCACCTACGGTGAAAACGCCGTTCATTTTAGCCGGATAGGTTTTGAGTATGTCATAAACTTCGTCAATTTCCATTCCCCTGTCACGCATTTCGCTTGCATAGATGGCGAGAATTCCCTGTGCAAGAGAAGCATTTAAGGCATCGATAATCCGGATTTTGCGTCCCATCGGAGGATTCTCCATCAGCTCTTCCATGGCAATCCGGGCAGAGTTATAGGTGCCGCTGATATTCTTGCTTAAGGAAAAATATAACACATCCTCACCGTCTTCCATAACCTTACGGAAAGCGGCTTCAAAGTCTCCGGTACTGATGAGGCTTGTCTTGACATCGGCACCGTTGCGCATGGCGTCATAATAGGTCTTACCCTTCTCACGTTCCTCTTCATAAGTCAGCTCTGGATCAAAGCATATCAGCTTTTCTCCATTCACATAATTAACAAAGGAAAGTACCTTAATATGATACTGCTTAACAAGTTCTGCGGGAATGTTTGCTGCGGAATCTACAATGATCTGAAACATATCTTCGTCCTACCTATAATTATTTTCTTCTCCATTTTATGTAGTAAGTGAAACTATGTCAAGTGATTTTGCAAAATCAGACATTTTTCAAGGAATGCCTGAAATTTAGGACGTAAGTGTTTCTTTGTCCATAGGATAGAGGAAAGAAATAGGTTATTCTCTACTTGACAGTGAAGGAGGCGGATAGAAATGAAAAATTTGAAGATGATAAAAAATATATATTTGTTGTTGATAGTGTGTTCCATTCTGGTAGGAGCAGTATTGCTGATCTGGCCGCAGATGGGGGTCAGCGTGATGTGTAAGGTCTACGGCGTGTTCCTGCTGATCTATGGACTTGGCAAGCTTTCCGGATATTTTACCGGTGACCTGTTCCAGCTGGCATTCCAGTATGATTTCGGACTGGGTATTGTTTCCCTGATCCTTGGATTTGTTCTGTTATTAAGAACAGAGCACATTGTAGAATTCCTGGCCGTGTGCATCGGAATTTTCATGCTGGTTGATGCCGCCTTAAAGATCCAGACTGCAATTGATGCAAAGAAATTCGGGATCAGCAAATGGTGGCTGATTCTCATGATGGCTATTATGGTTGCTTTTGTGGGAGCATTGTTGCTGCTTGCTCCGTTTGAAACAGGAAGCATTCTGGTGCGTGTGCTTGGACTTAGTATCTGCATTGACGGTATCATGAATCTGATTGTGGTAATGAGTACGGTACGCAGTATCCGTCGCGGCAGGGAAGATGTGATTGATATAGAGCTGTAAGAGAGCAGCCGGAGGAGAGAACCGGAATATCGGGAATCGTGCTCCGGGAAAGAATAAGAAACAGAAGCAATGATAGGAACAGAAAGAAGGAATAAGGATGATTTCAAAAATAACTCCTTTACTGATGATATTGGTAATTGCATCGATATTAGGTTATATGACGGAGAATATCTGGGTGGGACTCCGGTTCGGTTACTGGGATAACCGGGGCATGATGATGCCCGGACTTCTTGGATATGGCATGGCGATTGTGGGATTGTATCTGATTCTCGGACTGCCGCAGAAGCCGATACTGTTTGGACATGAGTTTTTCTTTGAAAATTCCCTGCAGGGCATTGTGTTCTACTATGTGGCAGCAGGGGTGCTTGTTTCCGCAGCAGAGATTATCCTGGGGAACTTTGTGGAAAAGCACTGTGAGATTGTCTGGTGGAATTATACGGGACTGCCGCTTCACATTGGCAAGTATACCTCCGTTCCGACCTCGATGGGCTTCGCAGCAATGATTACCCTATTTATGGGATGCGTTTTCCCGAGGTTATATGCCTGGGTGGTACAGATTGAGAATCCGTCCCTGTCAATTCTGACCTATGCCCTTACAGGACTTCTTATTATGGATTTCGGCTATGCAGCCAGATATATGATCCGGAATAAGCGGGTAAACAGGCTGTGGCAGATCGAATGGAAGGGTGGCTTCGCTGTTCATAAGCTGCAGGAAGAAGAGAACTGGGAGAACGTTTCCAACGATCAGAAGTATCAGTTTTAATTGGCGGTTTATATGGAAGAAATACGAGGCTTTCAGAGGTTGCTCTGGGGGCTTTTTTTCTGCTTTCTGTCATTCATGTCGAAAAATCTGTAATTCATGTAATCTTCCCCACAAAAAGAAGAAAAAAGTGTATGATGCCTTATGAAAATAAAAAAGGAAATCCAAGGAGGAAAACAGGTTATGAAAAGAAAGTGTTTAGCGGTATTACTGGCAGCAACAATGGTATTAACGATGGCTGGATGCGGAAGTAAAGATAAGGAGGTTACCGGGGATTCCAGTACGGAAGTTACAGAGTCCGTGGCAGAAGATACAGAGGAAACAGAAGAGGAAGAAGCCACAGAAGATGCAGAAACAGTAGAAGATGCAGAAGACGTAGAAGACGTTCAAAGCAGTGAGGAAGACAACGAAGCACTGGCTGCAGAGGTCGGAGAATTCTTAAATGGCACCGTCTGGGCAGGAGCCAATACCGATTACACACTTGTAATGGCATTCTTACTGTCTGCAGACGAATACTATATCGGGATTACGGATGCAGAAGGGAATATCGAAGAGCATCAGGGCACATGGGATATTGATTATGACAATATCTATCTTTATGAAAATGATGCACTTATGGATACCTTAAGCTGGGATATGGCAGAGGATGGATCAGAATTCTATATCATGGTTGACTCTTCCCAGACAACCTTCGGACTGCTCCAGACCGATTCCAACAATCTTGAAGACAGTCTGGATGCAATCGCAGAAGAGGTATTTGGATCAAACTAAGTTATGAACTGATGTGGGTATTTTTCGGGATTGCTGTAAAGCCACGGCTTTAAGTTGCCATGCATATGAGAAAATGATCCAAAGAAGCTGCCAGTGGCAGGTTCGGTTGGTGGCAGTAAATATAGGAGAAATTAAATAAATGAAAAAACACACATATATATATGAAAAAGTAGTAACAATAATATTGTCCTTTGTAATGATCGTAGGATTGCTTGGGGGAATGAAGCTGGATGTGAGAGCAGAAGAAAGAACAATTGATTTGGCTGGTTATATAAAGGATCATTTAGGGGAGACGATGGATTTAGGAACCATATCGGGAAATAGCAGCATCAAAGCGGAAGTGACATTTAACATGGGCATGTGTTATATGGATGGGGTCCTTGTGGATAAAAGGAAGGATGATTATAGTACTGGTGCTGGTGCTGGTAGTAGTATACAAACCGCTCTTAATGGTATCAGAAATCCGGGGATAATGTCATTGGATTTGACCCAAATTGATGGAATCGACCCCCAATTAACATATAGCATGCAAATATATGGCTGGAAAGATGGTGAGAGCTATGATAATGCATATCATATATTTCTATACCTTTCTATAATAACAATTGATACGTTAAATATAACGGTTACTCAACCAGAAGCAGGCCAACCATTGCCTACTGTAGAGAATAGAGGGGTGAATGTCACAGAGGGAGCTGAGGTGACTGCGGTTAAATGGGATGTGAATATTGGTGGCAGTCTAGCTGAAGTGGAAAATGGGGTAAAAGCAGAATATAACACTCAGTATGTGCTGAATGTCTGGGTAAAGGCTAAAGATGGTTACAAGTTTGGAGACAGGGTGGTGTATGACGCAACAATAAATGGTGAGAGAACCGGAGTATCAAGTGGGGAGGAGAAAGGTACTCTGTGGTTTTCAAAGTACTTTCCGAAAACAGAATTAGACCCATATGAAATTAGACGTGTGGATATAACAGTTCCACAGCCTGTTGCCGGAGAAAGATTACCAGATGTTACGCAGGTAACACAAAGCATAACCGGGGCTAAAGTAAATAGCTTGGAATGGCATGAGGGAGAAAGTTTAGCAGGACCGGATGTAACAGGTGGAACGGCGAAAGGCAATACCATATATACTGTGCGAATTCGGTATGATGCAGAGGAGGGATATTCATTTGGAACATACCCAAGCGCAACAGTGAATAGCCAGTATGCAAATTGGGAGATTTGGGATCAGGAACACAAAATATTTTGTGTTATATATAGATTCCAAGCAAAAGGTTCAGACCAAGCAAACACAATTAACTCAGTAAACATAACAATTGATCTACCAGTAGGGGGACAACTATTTCCCACAACATGTACGATTTCACCATCTGGAGTTAAAGTGACGAAAGTTAAATGGCTTGAAGGAGCTACGGAAGTAACAGGTACAGCAGGTTATAATACAGTATATCAGGCGAAGATTTACTTTGAACCAGAAAGTAACTATGAGTTTGGAAGTGGTGTACAGGTAACAGTAAATGGTGAATCTAAGTCATGGTATAATGATGGTGGTTACCATGTTGGGGCTTTGTTTCAAACAGGAGCAAAACCTTCCGATGAAGGAGTTAAGATAACCGATGGTAATGACTCTACATATGAACCCGGCAGTAATGAATCATTAACTTTCCGTGGTAGTGGGGAAGTTGCTTATTTTAAAGATGTTAAGGTTGATGGAACTATAGTTGATAGAACAAATTACGATGTGCGTGAGGGCTCAACCATTATTACTTTTACGCCGGAATATTTGAAAACTCTTAGGAATGGTTCACATACCGTAGAAATGTTTTGGAATATCAATGGAGCAGTAAAGTCAGCAGCAGCTTCTTTCCACATCGGAGAAAAGAGTGGAGAAGTCGTACCCGGGAATACCGGTACCACGCAGCCTGCAGACAATACAGAATCAGAGCCCAGGCACGTTTGCAGCTTCGAATGGGTAATCACACTTGACCCGACAACGGGAGCAGATGGTCTGGAGGAATACAAGTGTACTGGCTGTGGAGTGGTGCAGGAATCACATCCGATTCCTGCAAGTGTTGCAGTGGTTAAGGACTTTTATGGAAAAGTAAAGGAGGCTCCGGAAAAGGGAAGCATCACCTATGATTCTGGTAAGCTTTATACCATCAGCGATTACATTTTGAAGAAAATGGCAGAGCGTAACGATGTGGCTGTAACGGTTAAGTTTGAGTATCAGAATAAAAAGTATCAGATTATCTTCCCGGCAGGTTTGGACTACAGTGCCGTATTGAATGATGAAGAATCCATGTATGGATACTTTGGCGCAGCGGCCAGGTTAGGCCTTAAAGTAACCGGGCAATAACAGGGGAATAACCGGATAATAACCGGACAACAACTGGGCAGCAACTGTGTAATAGCCGACAACAGGTGGATTATTAATTAAAGAAAAAGGTACTGAACAGTTACGAAGAAAGAAAAGGGCAGCAGGATTTTCCGTTGTATGTGAGGAATTTCCGGCTGCCCTTTTGCCTTTGTAAGAAAGGAGGAATTTCCGGCTGCCCTTTTGAATTTGTAAGAATACAGTAACCATTCAGAAAAATCCATTTTCGCGGAATGTCGCACCAGGCAAAAAGGGTTGGTTCAGCTTAACATCCCGCCTAACATGCCTCCGCCGGCACAGAGCGCAAGCACGGTCAACGTATGTATGGTAGACAGATCACCGGGCGTTTTCATCACCATGGACAGAATCAACAGGATGATAAAGTAAATGCTTCCTGCAAGCAGGCCCCAGAGAAATTTGCGGCTTCCTTCCCGTTTTCCAGTGATGAAGCCGGCAAAGAAGGTGGTAATGACATAGATTGCGGTGATACAGACCGTAACGATTCCCTCCGAAAACCGCAGCCGGTACATGAGAAATGCCAGAAGCAGCAAAAGGATACCGGTTAGGATGGCACAGAACAGAAGGCATTTGAAGAAAAACAACAGTCTTTCATTTACCTGAAGCTTTGTTTTCATAATATTTCGTTTCCTTATGTGTGTTTTATGTAATATTTATATGTAGGATCTTGACACAGAATACCCGTTATTGTATCATTTTTAGCAATAGACAGCCGAAAGGCATTAGAAAGAAGGAGTGATTTTAATTTTGGATACCGATGGTGTCATGCAGCTTATTGCACTTATTATTTTAGTTTTGTTATCTGCGTTCTTTTCTTCCGCAGAAACGTCACTGACAACAGTGAACAGGGTAAGACTTAAAACCCTTGCAGAGGAAGGAAACAGGAGGGCGAAGACCGCACTGGAGGTTTTGGATAAATATGGAAAGATGCTCAGTGCAATTCTGATCGGCAATAATATTGTCAACCTGTCGGCCTCTGCACTGGCAACGACACTTGCGATTCATATTCATTTTACAGTCGGAATTGCAACGGCCATCCTGACGGTGGTGATTCTGATTTTTGGTGAGATCGTACCGAAGAACATGGCAATGATTAATTCAGAAAAGATGGCTTTGCTGTATGCTTCCATGATTTCCGGGCTGATGAAGCTTTTGACACCGCTTATATTCGTGATTGATTCCCTGGCAAAGGGCATTATGAAGCTGTTCCGGGTGGATGCTGATAAGAAGACCGCCATGACGGAGAACGAGCTTCGTACCTATGTAGAAGTCGGACATGAGGATGGTGTCATTGAATCCGAAGAGCGTGAGATGATTTATAACGTGTTTGATTTCGGGGATGCCGTAGCCAAGGATGTCATGATTCCCAGAATCGATATGGTGACCGTGGATAAGGAAGCAACCTACGAAGAGGTTATGGAAGTGTTCAAGGACTGTATGTATACCAGAATCCCTGTTTTTGAAGAGGATAAGGATAATATTATCGGTCTGATCAATATTAAGGACTTTATTCTTGTCGAGGATAAAGCGAAGTTCAAGATCAGTGATATTCTGCGGCAGGCTTATTATACATATGAATTTAAAAAGACAGCAGATCTGCTTGTAGAGATGCGTCAGAAGTGCTTCAATGTGGCATTTGTACTGAATGAATATGGCGGTACAGCCGGTATGATTACTCTTGAAGATCTCCTGGAAGAGATTGTCGGAGAGATCCGTGATGAATACGATTCCGATGAGGAACAGCTGATCCAGAAGATGCAGGATCGTACCTACCTCGTAGAAGGCAGCATGAAGCTGAGTGATATCAATGATGAACTTGGAACCGATTTGCAATCCGAGGATTATGACTCGATCGGAGGACTGATCATCGAGCATCTTGACCGTGTGCCGGAGGACGGTGCACAGATTGTCACAGACCAGGGAATCCGGCTGCAGGTACAGGGAGTGAGCCAGAATCGTATTCTGAAGGTGATTATGGAGCTCCCGGAAGAGAAAGAACCGGAAGACAATCCGGAGAAAGATTCCGAAAAAGAAAAATAAACACTTTCCCAAACATCACATTTATGTTATACTATCGAAGTGAACGTCATAATGACGATATCAGGTAAGTTTTTAGATCAGGATATAAAGGAGATATAGGATTATGAAGAGAATTAAGACTTTAGTTACCAGAGATTTAAAGGAATCCATGAAGAAGGGCGGATGTGGTGAGTGCCAGACTTCCTGTCAGTCTGCCTGCAAGACTTCCTGTACCGTAGGAAACCAGACCTGTGAAAAGGCAAAATAAGTATCGAATATAAGTAAGTGAACATAAGCAGCGGCTTACGTCGCTGCTTATATTGCGTATGTGTAGAGCACTTAGTGAAAGCAGGCTGAAGGCGAAGCTTGAACTTAGTGCGAACCGGTCCGGAATATTTAACGAATGCAGGTCGGCAGCGCAGCATAAGTTTAGTTGCCATGCATATGAGAAAATGATCCAGTGGATCATTTTTGAGTAAGAGGGACAAGTAGAATACAAACACAAAAAGGATATAGAAAAGTGATACATCAATATATTAATAATGGATACAACATCGTTCTGGATGTGAACAGCGGCTCTGTGCATGTGGTCGATCCATTAAGCTATGAGCTGATCGCATTAGCCGATAAGCGCCTTGAAGAAGGAAGGTCCGAAGAGGAGATTCTTACAGAGGCAAAGGAGCAGTTCAAGGGTCAGTATTCCGAAGAGGATATTACCGAAGCACTTGGTGAGATCTGGGAGCTAAAGGAGCTTGGACAACTGTTTGCACCGGACATTTATGAGAATTATATTTTTGATTTTAAGAAGCGTCAGACAGTTGTGAAAGCACTCTGCCTTCATATTGCACATGACTGTAACCTCGCCTGCCGTTACTGTTTTGCAGAAGAGGGCGAATATCATGGAAGACGGGCACTGATGAGCTTTGAAGTCGGAAAGAAGGCACTGGATTTTCTTGTTGCCAACTCCGGTAACCGTGTGAATCTGGAGGTGGACTTCTTCGGCGGGGAGCCGTTGATGAACTGGCAGGTGGTTAAGGATCTTGTCGAGTATGGAAGAAGCCTGGAGGAGCCTAATCATAAGAAGTTCCGTTTTACCCTGACAACCAACGGGGTACTGTTAAACGATGATATTCTTGAATTTGTAAATAAGGAAATGTCCAATGTGGTTCTGAGCATTGACGGACGCAAGGAGATCAATGATAAGATGAGACCGTTCCGTAAGGGACAGGGCAGCTATGACCTCATTGTTCCGAAGTTCCAGAAGGTAGCAGAGAGCCGTGACCAGATGAACTATTATGTAAGAGGTACGTTCACCCGTAATAATCTGGACTTTTCAGAGGATGTGAAGCATCTGGCAGATCTTGGCTTTGAGCAGATTTCCGTAGAGCCGGTGGTCGCAGAGAGTACCGAGCCCTATGCATTACAGGAGGAGGATCTTCCGACACTGCTTGACCAGTATGATAAGCTGGCAGTCGATCTTTTAAAGCGTCATAAGGAAGGAAAGGGAGTGAATTTCTTCCACTTCATGATTGATCTGCAGGGAGGCCCCTGTGTGGCAAAGAGATTATCCGGCTGTGGATCGGGTACGGAATATCTTGCGGTAACACCGTGGGGAGATTTGTATCCGTGTCATCAGTTTGTCGGCAGAGAGGAATTCCTGATGGGAAATGTGGATGACGGAATTGTCCGCACGGACATCCGGGATGAATTCAAGACCTGCAACGTTTATGCGAAAGAAAAATGCCGCAATTGTTTTGCCAAATTTTATTGCAGTGGCGGTTGTGCTGCGAATTCCTATAATTTCCATGGCAGGATCAATGACACCTATGATCTTGGCTGTGAATTGCAAAAAAAGCGTATAGAATGCGCAATTATGATAAAAGCCGCATTAGCGGAGGAGGAAGAGTAAATGAAAAAGAACAAAGCGATCATTTTGCTGCTGGTATTTGTATTATTACTGGCAGGACTTGGTTACACTGCGACAGTCGGACTTGGCGTAGATGGTTCCGGATCTGCAGGAAGCATTAATCTGGGTCTTGATCTGGAGGGTGGTGTAAGTATTACCTATCAGGTTGTCGGGGATGAAAAGCCCAGCAGCGAGGATATGAGCGATACCATTTACAAGCTGCAGCAGCGTGTCGATGGTTACAGCACAGAATCTGTGGTATATCAGGAAGGTGATGACCGGATCAATATTGAAATCCCGGGTGTTTCTGATGCCAATGCGATTCTGGAGGAACTTGGAAAGCCGGGTTCCCTGTACTTTATCCGTCAGACCGATTCCGATGGAAACTTAAATTACCAGTATACCGGAACGGATGAGGAAGGACAGCCGGTTTACACATTGATGAAGAGCATCGAGGAGCTTCAGGCAGACGGTTCCATCGTATTAACCGGTACCGATGTTAAGAATGCAGAACGCAGATCTTATCAGAACCAGATGAAGAACTATGAATTTGTAGTAAGTCTTACCATGACACCGGAAGGTGTACAGAAGTTTGCGGATGCAACCACGAATGCTTACCAGAATAGCGAGAGTATTGCGATTTATTACGATGGAAAGATCATCAGTGCGCCGAATGTCAATGAGCCGATTCTCGGAGGCGAGGCACAGATTACCGGTAACTTTACAAGTGATGAAGCAGAGCAGCTTGCTTCCACAATCCGTATCGGTGGCTTGAAGCTGGAGCTTGAAGAGCTTCATTCCAAGATCGTAGGTGCACAGCTTGGTGAGGAAGCAATTTCTACCAGTATTAAAGCAGCAATCATCGGTTTTGTCGTGATCGTGCTTTTCATGATCCTTGTTTACCGTATCGCCGGTTTGGCAGCCAGCCTTGCACTGGGATTATATGTCGAACTGATTGTCATTCTTCTGGATGCCTTTGATATTACATTGACCTTACCGGGTATTGCCGGTATTATCCTTTCCATTGGTATGGCGGTCGATGCAAACGTAATTATTTTTGCCCGTATCCGTGAGGAGATTGCGAAGGGCAAGACTGTCCGTTCTGCAATTGATACCGGATTTAAGAAAGCAACCTCCGCAATCGTGGATGGTAATATTACAACCCTGATTGCAGCAGCCGTTCTTGCAATTATGGGAACCGGTACGATTAAGGGATTTGCCTACACCCTTGCTTTGGGTATTGTATTATCCATGTTCACCGCAATGGTAGTGACCAGAACCTTAATGAATGTCTTCTATGCACTTGGTGCAAAGAGCGAGAAGTTATACGGGACAGCCAAAGAAAAGAAGGCTGTAAACTTTACCTCCAGGAAGGCTGTATTCTTTACCATTTCCATCGCTGTGATTTTAGGTGGATTCGTATTTATGGGAATCAACAAGGCCGGTGGAAAGAATGCATTGAATTACAGCCTTGAGTTTATGGGTGGTACTTCCACGAATGTAACCTTTAATGAAGATATGTCCCTGCTTGATATTGATGAGAAGGTCGTACCGTTAATTGAAGATATTACCGGCGACGGTAATGTTCAGACCCAGAAGATTGACGGAACAACCGAGGTCATCTTCAAGACCCGTACTCTGGATGTGGCAGAACGTGAAGAGTTCAAGAATACCATGGTTGAGAATTTCAATGTGGATGCAGAGAAGATCACGGCAGAATCCATCAGTGCAACCGTAAGTAATGAGATGCGTTCCAATGCGATCCTTTCCGTGCTGATCGCAGCTGTATGTATGCTGGTTTATATCTGGTTCCGTTTCAAGGATATCCGTTACGGTGCAAGTGCCGTAGCTGCTCTGTTACATGACGTACTGGTTGTACTTGCGTTCTATGCGGTGGTGAGAATTTCCGTTGGTAATACCTTCATAGCATGTATGCTGACCATTGTTGGTTACTCCATCAATGCGACTATCGTTATCTTTGACCGTGTTCGTGAGAACATGCAGAACATGGGCAGGAAGGAAACACTTGATGAGGTTGTGAACACCAGTATTACCCAGACCTTATCCCGAAGCGTATTTACTTCCCTGACAACCTTTATCATGGTTGCAGCGCTATATGTATTCGGAGTTTCCTCCGTAAAGGAATTTGCACTTCCACTGATGGCAGGTATTCTTTGCGGTACGTATTCCTCCGTCTGCATCACAGGATCCCTGTGGTTGGTACTTCGTAAAGTATTTCCGCAGAAGAATGCGTAATTAATAAGAAAGTTAGGAAGCCTGCTGCTTTTAAGCAGCAGGCTTTTTGACTTAACAGGAAATAAGTCAAACGCTCCGCGTGGATGCGCAGCTCGCGGAGGAGAAATTAGTTGCTTTGCAACACCGCTCGCGCGCGAAGAGTTCGCCGGCGAACTCTTTATTTGTATATGGGGGTAAAAATGGCAAAATGGATGCTGGCTGCCAGGAAGGCAGATTTTGATGCGATTGCACAGAAATTTCATATATCACCGGTACTGGCGAGGATTCTCCGGAACCGGGATCTTGTGACAGAACAGGAGATTGACCGGTTTTTGAATGGAACGCTTGCAGATCTTCATGATCCTTCTTTATTAAAAGGAATGCAGGAGGCCGGTCAATGTCTTTTTCAGAAGATCGGACAGAGGGTGAAAATCCGTATCATCGGGGATTATGATGTGGACGGTGTGTGTTCCGCGTATATTCTGCTGCGGGGTCTGCGGCTTCTTGGTGCAGATGTGGATACCGTGATTCCACACCGGATGAAGGATGGATATGGACTGAACGATCATCTGATTGAACAGGCAAAGGAGGATGGCATTGATACGATACTTACCTGTGATAACGGGATTGCTGCAGCCGATCAGATCTGCCTTGCGAATACCTGTGGAATGACGGTTGTTGTGACCGATCACCATGAGGTTCCCTATGAGGAGCAGGAGGGGGAACGGATTTACCGGCTGCCTCCTGCAGCCGTCGTAATTGATCCGAAGCAGGAGGATTGTCCATATCCTTATAAGCAGATCTGCGGGGCAGTGGTTGCTTATAAGCTGATCCGGTATCTGTTCCGGGAGGCACAGAAGATCCATTGGACAGGACGGGACGGTGAGCCGGTCGATGAGCAGGCTGTGCAGGCGCTGCTGCAGGAGCTCTTAAGCTTTACGGCACTTGCAACGGTGTGTGATGTGATGGAATTAAGGGACGAGAACCGGATCCTGGTGCGTGAGGGGTTAAAAGAGATGGCAAAGACCACGAATTATGGGTTGAAAGCGCTCCTGCAGGTCAATGACCTGTATGGAAAGCCGCTTACTCCTTATCATGCAGGCTTTGTGATCGGACCGTGCCTCAATGCCACGGGGCGGCTGGATACCGCAAAACGAGCACTGGAGCTGTTTGATGCACCATCAATAGAGGAGGCTGCACTTATTGCATCAGATCTGAAGAGCATGAATGAAAGCCGTAAGCAGATGACCGAGGATGGTGTAAAGCTTGCCACGCAGCAGGTAGAACAGGAGCTTTCCGGGGATGATATTCTTGTTGTGTATCTGCCGGACTGCCATGAATCGTTGGCGGGAATTATCGCAGGAAGAATCCGTGAGAAGTATCACAAGCCTGTTTTCGTACTGACGAGTGCAGAAGAGGGGGTAAAGGGAAGCGGACGGTCGATCGAAGCCTATTCCATGTACGAGGAGATGAATAAGGTGAAGGAGCTGTTTGCCAGGTTTGGAGGGCACAGACAGGCGGCAGGACTTACGCTGGAAACAGAAGACGGATTCAGTGATGCACAGCTTGCCGACCGTTTCCGGAAGGCGCTGAATGCCAATTCTACCCTGAAAAGTGAGGATTTTGAAGAAGTGGTTCATATTGATGTGCCCCTGCCCCTTAAGCTTGCTGACCGGAATTTTCTTGCCGAACTGGAAAAACTGGAGCCATTTGGCACAGGGAATCCGAAGCCGCTTTTTGCAAGGAAGCAGATCAGTATTTTATCCATGGCAAAACTCGGAAAAACAGGAAAATTCCGTAGAATCCGGATCGCGGATGAGCAGGGAAATCCTTATCAGGCGGTATACTTTGGGGATGGAGAAGAAATGGACCGGTATCTGATGCAGAAATATGGAGAGGAACGGCTCATGCAGGGCTACAGGGGAGGACTCATGCAGGGACAGATGGAGATCAGCATAGTGTACTCTCCGCAGATTAATTCCTATAACGGGCGCGAGAGCATCCAGATTTTGATCCAGTATTATCAATAAGGAATGGAACAGAGAACCGAAAAGAGAACAGAACAGGACAGGACAGGACAGGGAATATCGGAGCAGTTCTGAAGGTGATAAAGGAAAAGAGGGAGACAATGATTACGACAGTGACATTAAATCCGGCAATTGATAAAACCATAACGACCTCAAGGCTTCTGCCCGGGCAGGTTAACCGTGGCGACAGCGTAAAGAATATTGCGGGCGGAAAGGGGATCAATGTAACGAAGGTATTGCGGCAGTATGGCAGTTCCGTATGTGCCCTTGGCTTTCTTGGAGGATATACCGGGAGATTTATTGAAGAATATGTGGAGGGGCTTGGTGCTGAAAGTGCATTTACGCAGATTGCGGGAGAAACCCGTACCAGCACGAACGTTTTATCTATGGATGGCTATGTGACGGAAATTTTAGAGCCCGGTCCGGTGATCTGTGAAGAGGAAAAGGAGAGGTTTTTGCAAACCTACACAGAAAAGCTTGCCGGAAGCAGGTTCGTGGTGCTTTCCGGAAGTTCCCCGAAAGGACTTTCCACAGACATCTATGCACAGCTTATTGAACTTGCCGAAAGGCAGAAGCTCCGTACTGTTCTGGATACAAGTGGGGAGCTTCTGGTGCAGGGAGTAAAGGCTAAGCCGTTTCTTATAAAGCCAAACACCAGAGAGCTGGAATACCTTACCGGAAGAAAGCTTAGAGAGCTCAGTGAGATCAGAGAAGCTGCTTTACAGCTTGTTTCGGAGGGGATTGCCCATGTCCTTGTTTCCATGGGCGAAAAGGGCATGCTGTATGCGACGGAGAGGAAGTGTCTCTTTGCGAAAGCACCGGGGGTAAAAGCGTTAAATACGGTCGGCTCCGGGGACAGCGCAGTAGCAGCAGCCGTCATGGCCCTGCAGCAGGAAGCTTCCATGGAAGATACCCTGAGGCTTTGCGTGGCAATATCTGCAGCCAACACGACAACACTGGAAAATGCGGTGATTCCGAAGGAATACGCCGCAGAGCTTCTTACACAGGTACAGATCACGGTACAATAAACATAGCAAAGGCTCCCAACATAACCGGGAGCCTTGCTATTCTTATGAGGGGGAGATAGTGAGTTATCAACTATCTATGGTGTTATCATACTGAATAAATGTGTTCAAAATGTGTCCGAAATCTAAAAAAATCAGAAAAAATATTAACAAATTCTTATCTATGTAAAACGCAGGTAAAAAAGAATTTCTGTCTCCTTTTTATGACATTGAAAAAAAGATTCAATCATGCTATCTTATTATATGGATTATTATGCCCTGGAGGTGTGTTTATGTTTGTATGTAAAGATTTACTAAAGGGACTTGACTACGAATGCGTGGCAGGTCAGGATACCACAGAGGTTACGGAGGTCGTGACTGACTCCAGAAAGATTACGAAGGGATGTCTGTTTATCTGTATCTGCGGATATAAGACGGATGGACACGATTTTGCCATAGAGGCCATACAGAAGGGCGCCAGCGTGCTTGTCGTGCAGAAGGATATTGTACTGCCGGATGGATACGAGGCAACCGTGATTAAGGTAAAGGATACCCGATATGCCATGGCATTTATTTCGGCAGCCTATTTCGGACATCCGGCAGACCGCCTGAAGGTGATCGGAATTACCGGAACGAAGGGGAAGACCACGACCACTTATTTAATCAAGTCAATCTTAGAGCAGTCCGGCTATAAGGTAGGATTGATCGGTACGATTGAAACAATTATTGGTGACGAGCATATCAAGGCCAACAATACCACACCGGAATCCTTCCTTTTACAGGAGTATTTCGCAAGAATGGAAAAGGCGGGCTGTGAAATTGTCGTTATGGAGGTAGCGTCCCAGGGACTGAAATTACATAGAACGCAGGGCTTTACCTTCGAGCTTGGTATTTTTACCAATTTAGAGCCCGACCATATCGGACCGAATGAGCATGCGGACTTTGAAGAATACCGGATGTGTAAGGGATTATTATTTCAGCAGTGCCGTCATGGAATTGTAAATAAAGACGATGAAAATCTGGAAGAATTATTAAAGGGACATACCTGTACGATTGAAACCTATGGCTTTGATAAAACCGCTGACCTGTATGCGGAAGACTTGGAGCTTGTGAAAAAGCCCGGAGAGCTTGGCATTGATTTCCTTGTAAAAAGTAATGTAAAGGATGCGCCGGCAGATTTTCGTGTGGAGGTTCCGACTCCCGGGAGGTTCAGCGTTTACAATGCGTTAACAGCAATTGCCGTCTGCCGTCATTTCAAGGTATCCGTACCGCAGATCCAAAAGGCACTGTTGTCTGCACATGTGCGCGGACGAATCGAGATGGTTCCGGTGTCTCCCGATTTCACCCTGCTCATTGACTATGCGCATAATGCCATGAGCCTGAAGAGTATTCTCACTACCTTACGGGAATATGAGCCGAAGCGTCTGGTGTGTCTGTTTGGCTGTGGAGGGAACCGTTCCAAAATCCGCCGTTACGAGATGGGAGAAGTGAGCGGAAATCTTGCCGATCTGACGATTATCACATCGGATAATCCAAGAGATGAAGAACCGCAGGATATTATCAATGACATCAAGACCGGTATGGCGAAAACCAACGGAAAATACGTGGAAATCTGCGACCGGAAGGAAGCCATTGCCTATGCGATCCATCATGGGCAGCCAGGAGATATCATCGTGCTTGCCGGTAAGGGACATGAGGATTATCAGGAAATCAGGGGTGTAAAGTACCCTATGGATGAACGGGATCTGATCCGGGATATCCTTGCAGGAAAATAAATGAAAGGTACCTTGGAAGGTAATGAACAGCTGCAACACAATTTACAGAACAGGAATAAAGCATGAATCATGGAACCTATGCAAATGTCATTATTGACATTTCCCATGAAAAAGTAGATAGACCGTTTCAATACCGGATCCCGGACTCTTTGAAGGAGAAGCTGGCCGTTGGAATGTGCGTACAGATTCCTTTCGGCACGGGCAACCGCAAGAGAAAGGGATACGTGATTGAAATTACCGGTAAAAATGAATACCCGGAAGAGAAAATCAAGGAAATTGACGGAATCATTACCGATAACCTTCCGGCAGAGGCAGATGCCATCAGGCTGGCAGCTTGGATGCGGCAGACCTATGGCTCGACCATGATTGCCGCACTCAAAACCGTGCTTCCGGTAAAGCGTGCCGTGAAGGCCGTCGAAAAGAAAAAGCTCCGGCGCATTTTGCCAGCAGAAGAGCTGACCTCCCTCCTTGGAGAGTGCATGCGCAAGCATCAGAACGCGAAAGTGCGGGTATTGCAGGAGCTTCTTACCGAAGAGGAGCTTCCCTATGAGCTGGTAACCGGAAAGCTGCATGTGTCGGCAGCAACCTTAAACAGTCTGGTGAATCAGGGAGCCATTACGATCGAAAGTGAGAGCAGTTACCGCAATCCGGTGAGCCTTAATGTTACTGCGCAGAGCGGACCGGAGCTGTCGGAAGAACAGTGCTATATCAAGGAGCAGATTCTTTCCGATTATGATAAAAATATCCGGAACACGTATCTTATTCACGGAATTACAGGAAGTGGCAAGACCCTGGTTTATTTAGCCCTGATTGAGGAGATGATAAAGAGGGGGAAGCAGTGCATTGTGCTGATTCCGGAGATCGCCCTGACCTATCAGACGTTACTGCGGTTTTATAAACGCTTTGGAGACCGCGTGTCGGTAATGAATTCCTCTCTTTCCCAGGGAGAGCGTTTTGACCAGTGCGAGCGCGCAAGAAAGGGCGAAATTGATGTGATGATCGGACCGAGATCGGCGCTTTTTGTGCCGTTCCCGTCTCTTGGCATGATCGTGATAGACGAAGAGCATGAGGGGAGCTATATCAGCGAGAATGCCCCGCGCTACCATGCAAGAGAAACCGCAGAGTATCTTGCCTCCTTAAAGAAAGCATCCCTGGTGCTGGGGTCAGCGACTCCGTCACTGGAGGCTTATTATAAAGCAAAAAAGGGTGAATACCGGTTATTCACCATGAAAAACAGAAAAAACGGCGGGGAGCTTGCCAATGTCCGGATTGTGGATCTGCGGCAGGAGCTCCGGAAGGGAAACCGTTCAATTTTCAGCAGTGATCTGCAGGAACTGATCCGTGACCGGTTAGGGAAAAAGCAGCAGATCATGCTGTTCTTAAACCGTCGTGGGTATGCAGGCTTCGTGTCGTGCCGTTCCTGTGGCTATGTGATGAAGTGTCCGCACTGTGATGTGTCCCTGTCCCAGCATATCGGAGGGAAAATGGTATGCCACTACTGCGGGTACGAAACGGTTCAGCCGAAACGCTGCCCGAATTGCAGCTCCAATTATATCCTTGGCTTCAAGGCAGGAACCCAGCAGATTGAGAGGCAGCTGTATGAGCTGTTTCCGGGGATCCGGGTGCTGCGTATGGACGGTGATACCACGAAGCAGAAGGGAAGCTTTGAAAAGATCCTGTCCGCTTTCGCGGAAGGGGAAGCGGATGTGCTTTTGGGAACCCAGATGATTGTAAAGGGGCATGATTTCCCTAATGTAACACTGGTGGGGGTGCTTGCGGCAGACCTTTCCCTAAATGACAGCGATTATCGTGCCGGGGAAAAGACCTTTCAGCTGCTGACACAGGCGGAGGGGCGTGCCGGGAGAGGAACGCTTCCGGGAGAGGCCATCATCCAGACCTACCGTCCGGAGCATTACAGCATTCAGCAGGCAGCGAAGCAGGATTATGAAGCCTTTTATGAGGAAGAGATCCTGTACCGGGAACTGCTTGAATATCCACCGGCAGGCCATATGCTGACAATCCTTGTGGTTTCTAAGGATGAAAAACGATGCAAGGGACTGGCAGTACGGCTTGCGAAGGAAGCAGGAGCCTATGTCCATGTGATCGGACCGACCCCCGCAGCCGTATCGAAGGTTAAGGACTATTACCGCTATATGATTTACTTAAAATCCCTTAAGGAAGAGCCGATCCGGCAGGCGAAGGAACGGCTGGAGGCTCTTTTAAACGGGTTTGAATTAAAGACAGAAAACGTTATTTTTGACTACGAATAACGATTTTGAATCGTTACCATGATAGATATACATATAAGAAATTGTAACAGGAAAGGAGCCTTAAAATGGCAATCAGAAACGTAAGAAAAATTGGAGATCCGGTATTGAATAAGGTATGTAAGGAGGTCAGAGAGGTCAATGACCGTACCCGGGAACTGATTGATGATATGTTTGATACCATGTATGAAGCAGATGGTGTGGGACTTGCAGCACCGCAGGTTGGAATTCTGAAACGGATTGTCGTCATCGATGTGACAGGGGAAGATCCGATTCTCCTTATTAATCCGGTGATATTAAGTACTGATGGGGAACAGACCGGATACGAAGGATGCTTAAGTGTTCCGGGCAAGACCGGTGTGGTGACCCGTCCGAACCATGTGAAGGTGAAGGCTTACAATGCGGATATGGAGGAGTTTACCTTAGAGGGTGAGGAGCTTTTAGCACGTGCGATCTGCCATGAGCTGGATCATCTTGAGGGAAAGCTTTATGTGGACTGTGTGGAAGGAGAACTGATGAATACCGAGGATCTTAATGAGGAGTAGGAAGGAGAGAGAGGATGAAGATTGTATATATGGGAACACCGGATTTTTCGGTGGCACCGTTAAAGGCATTGATTGAAGCCGGACATACAGTTACGGCGGTAGTGACACAGCCGGATAAACAGAAAGGCCGTGGCAAAGAGGTTTCCATGACTCCGGTGAAGGAATGTGCACTTTCCTATGGCATTCCGGTGCTGCAGCCTGTAAAGATCAAGGCACCGGAGGCTGTGGAGGAGCTCAGGAAATACGAAGCCGATATATTTGTCGTCGTGGCATTCGGACAGCTCCTGTCCGAAGAAATTTTAAATATGCCGAAATTCGGATGCATCAATCTTCATGCTTCCCTGCTTCCGAAATACCGTGGTGCAGCACCAATCCAGTGGGCGATTTTAAACGGGGACAAGGAGACCGGTGTCACCATTCAGCAGATGGAAAAGGGACTTGATACCGGAGATATGTGGAGTCGTGTGGTCGTTCCGATTGATGCAAAAGAAACCGGAGAAAGCCTTCACGATAAGCTGATGGAGGCAGGAGCAAAGCTCCTTGTAGAGACGCTGCCGATCATTGAAGCAGGGAAGATTACGCCCGAAAAGCAGGATGAAAGCCTTGCTGTGTTTTATGCAGCGAAGCTGGATAAGGCAATGGGACATATCGACTTTACGAAACCGGCAGAGGTCATTGAACGGCTGATACGGGGACTGAATTCCTGGCCGAGCGCTTATACCTTTTATAAAGGAAAGACTTTGAAGATCTGGGACGCTGATGTGGTTGAAGGAAAGGAAGGAGCCATTCCGGGAAGTGTCATCCGGACCGGAAAGGAATTCTTCGATATTGCCTGCGGAGAAGGCGCACTCCGGGTTTTGACCGTGCAGCTGGAAGGAAAGAAGAAAATGTCAGTAAAAGACTTCCTGTTGGGCTATGATGTCAGGGAAGAGAACTTTGACGTAACAGGCTGAACAACTACAATTTGATAGATAAAGGAGGAAGAGACAATGTTTTATGGATATGATCCAACCTATATTTTAGTAATCATTGGGGCAATCCTTTCCATGATTGCCAGCAGCTTTGTACAGAGCACCTACAGTAAATATTCAAGGGTACAGAGCCGTACCGGAATGACAGGGGCTCAGGCAGCGCAGCGGATTTTGCAGATGTCCGGAATCAGTGATGTGCGCATTGAGCACGTGTCCGGAAAGCTTACGGATCATTATGATCCGTCCCAAAAGGTGGTCCGCTTATCGGACAGTGTATATGGAAGCACTTCTGTTGCTGCAATCGGCGTGGCAGCGCATGAATGCGGACATGTGGTACAGCATCACAAAGGATATCTTCCTATGAAGATCCGTACCCTCCTTGTACCGGCAGCCAATCTGGGGTCTAAGCTTGGAATTCCGATTGTCCTGTTGGGACTGATTTTGGGTCTGAATTTCCACCTCCCGGACGGAACTTATTTTTCACTTGCACAGATCGGAGTGTATATTTTTACCTTTGCGGTACTGTTCCAGATCGTGACACTTCCGGTTGAATTTAATGCTTCAAGCCGTGCCCTTAATATGCTGCGGGATTACGGAATGCTTGCGCCGGATGAGGTATCCCAGAGCGGTAAGGTGTTAAAAGCTGCCGCCATGACCTATGTAGCTGCAGCGGCAGCCGCAATATTACAGCTTCTTCGGCTGTTCATGCTGACGGGACGAAGAAGACGGGATTAGCACAGGAGATACGAAGTTGAACGAACGAGAACTGATTCTGGAGATGCTGATGGAAATTCTGGAAAGGGGAACCTATTCCCATCTGGTGATCCGGAATGTCCTGAATAAATATGATTATTTAAAGCAGCCCTCAAAGGCCTTTATTAAACGGGTTACGGAGGGCACAATTGAAAAACAGATTACGATTGATTATGTATTAAACAGCTGTTCCAAGACGCCGGTTTCCAAAATGAAACCACTCATCCGTAATCTTTTACGTCTTAGTGTTTACCAGCTATTGTTTATGGATTCCGTTCCGGACAGCGCAGTATGCAATGAGGCAGTAAAGCTTGCCGGAAAGAGAGGATTCCGTAATTTACAGGGCTTTGTAAACGGAGTGCTCCGGAACATTGCAAGGACGAAAACGCAGATTGCTTATCCCGATGAAACAGATCCGGTGAAATGCTATTCAGTGCGCTATTCCATGCCGGAGTGGCTGGTAACCCTGTTTCTTGAGGAACGTGGAGCGGAAATTACGAAGCAGATCTTCGAAGAGATGCAGAAGGTTCATCCGGTGGTGCTGCGTTACTGCGGACCGGAGGAGAAAAAAGAGGACTGGAAGCAGAGTGTGGCGGCACAACAGATTACCCTGCGGCAGCATCCTTATCTTTCCTATGCCTATTTGATAGAGGGAGGGGAGAGCGTACAGAGTATCCCCGGCTATGAGGAAGGTCTTTTCACAGTTCAGGATGTGAGCAGTATGCTGGTTACCGAGGCAGCAGGGCTCCTTGGGGATGAGCTGTTACTGGATGTCTGTGCAGCACCGGGAGGAAAAAGCCTGCATGCGGCAGGACTTTTAAAAGAGGGAAACGTGATTTCGAGGGATCTTACCGACAGTAAGACCGCTTTGATTGAAGAAAACAGCAGAAGATGCAACTGCCCGAATATCCGGATCGAGACCTTTGATGCGTTGGAACCGGATGAAAATATGATCGGAAAGGCCGATGTAGTCTATGCGGATCTTCCCTGCTCAGGACTTGGCATTCTTGGAAAAAAGCGGGACATCCGTTACCGGATGAATCCGGAGCAGATGGAGGAGCTTGTAGAGCTTCAACAGAAGATTCTGTCCGTTATATGGCAGTATGTGAAGCCGGGCGGAACGCTGATGTACAGTACCTGTACGATTCACAGGGCGGAGAATGAACAGATGGTTCAGTGGTTCACACAGAATTTCCCCTTTGAGAGACAGAGTATGAAGGAGCATCTGCCGGAGGACTTATGGGACAGTGAAGAGAACGGCATGCTGCAGCTTTTGCCTGGAATTCATCAAACGGATGGATTTTTCGTTGCGAAGCTGCGCAGAGTAGAGAAAAAGGAGTAACGGACCGGAATGGATATCAAATCAATGACTCTGCCTGAATTGCAGGAGGAAATGGCAGCAATCGGGGAAAAGAGCTTTCGGGCAAAACAACTATATGAATGGATCCATGTCAGGCAGGCACGGAGCTTTGATGAAATGACCAACCTTTCTGTGGCTCTGCGTGAAAGGTGCAGGGAACGTTATGATCTCACGACACTGCAGGTAGTACGGATGCAGGAGTCGAAGCTTGATGGTACACGGAAATATCTGTTTGAGTTAAAGGACGGGAATCTCGTGGAGAGTGTGTTCATGCGCTATAAGCATGGAAACAGTGTGTGCATTTCTTCCCAGGTAGGCTGCAAAATGGGATGTCGGTTCTGTGCCTCGACTCTCGATGGCTGGGAACGGAATCTGACACCGGCAGAGATGCTGGATCAGATTTATGCAATTACGCAGGATACGAAAGAGCGCGTTTCCAATGTGGTGGTCATGGGAACCGGGGAACCGCTTGATAATTATGACAATCTGCTCCGGTTCATTTCTTTGCTTACTGATGAGAACGGACTTCATATCAGCCAGCGGAATGTGACGGTTTCGACCTGCGGACTGGTGCCGGAGATTTATAAGCTGGCACAGGAAAAGCTGCAGATCACTTTGGCGCTTTCCCTTCATGCCACAACGGATGAAAAGCGAAGGAAGCTCATGCCAATTGCCAATCAGTATTCTATCGCAGAACTGATGGAGGCCTGTCAGAATTATTTTGAACAGACCGGAAGAAGACTTACCTTTGAGTATTCCCTTGTGGGAGGAGTCAATGATACACCGGAGGATGCCAGAGAGCTGTGTGCACTGGTAAAGCCGCTCAACTGTCATGTGAATCTGATTCCGGTAAACCCGATCAGGGAACGGGATTATGTACAGTCGGAAACCAAAGCAATTCAGGCATTTAAAGGAAAGCTTGAGCGAAGCGGTATTCAGGTAACGGTGCGCCGCGAGATGGGGAGAGATATCGACGGAGCCTGCGGACAGTTAAGGAGAAGAGTACTTGCCAGGGAAGAAGACTGACACATCGCTGTCAGGTATTCAAAAGAGCGTAACGCCTGCGGATTTGCTTTTTTTCAGCCATCATGCTATGATATAGAACAATTATGGAGTGACTTGCCCTGCCGGGCAGTCAGTGGGAGGTAACGGAGTGTTACAGGCTTTTTCGGTTACGGATATTGGAAAAAGACGACAACTAAATCAGGATTATGTGTTTGCACAGGAAACTCCTTTAGGCAATCTGGCAAATCTGTTTCTGGTAGCAGATGGCATGGGAGGACATAATGCCGGTGATTATGCATCGCGATATGCAGTGGAAACCGTTGTACGGGAAGTAAAGGGAAGCTTTGAAAAGAGTCCGGTACGGATTTTAGGCAAGGCAATTAAAGTGGCAAATGACCAGATCCGCCGTAAGGCCGGCGAAGATGTGAGTCTGTATGGGATGGGAACCACGATGGTGGCGGCAACCCTGATGGGGCACTATCTTCAGGTGGCGAATGTGGGGGACAGCAGATTATATATCGTAAACGATGAAATACGGCAGATTACAAGGGATCATTCACTGGTAGAAGAGATGGTACGGATGGGCGGCATGGACGAAACAACTGCCAGAAACCATCCGGACAAGAATATTATTACGAGAGCCGTGGGGGCCAGGACAGAAGTGGAGGTAGATTTTTTTAATGAAGAGCTGCGTCCGGGGGATCTGATTCTGATGTGTTCAGATGGTCTGACCAACATGCTGGAGGATGAAGAGATTCTGAAGATTATGAAGAGTGCCTATACCATCAGGGAAAAGGCGCTGTGTCTGATCGATGGTGCGAATGAGCATGGTGGGAAAGACAACATTGCAGTAATAATAATTGATGCCTTTGCGAAGGATATATAAGAGGTAAAAGATGATCAAAATTGGAATGATAATTGGAGACAGATACGAAATACTCGAAAAAATCGGTACGGGTGGAATGTCTGATGTATATAAGGCCAAGGACCATAAGCTGAACCGTTTCGTTGCGGTTAAGGTTTTGAAGCAGGAATTCAGTGAGAATGCGAACTTTGTTTCAAAATTCCGGATTGAAGCGCAGGCGGCAGCAGGCCTGATGCACCCGAATGTAGTGAATGTGTACGATGTAGGTGAGGAAGACGGTATTTACTATATCGTGATGGAGCTTGTAGAAGGGATCACCCTTAAGAAATATATTGAAAAGAAGGCCAGACTGTCTGTTAAGGAGGCAATCAGCATTGCCATCCAGATCAGTATGGGAATTGAGGCTGCACACAACAATCACATTATCCACCGTGATATCAAGCCCCAGAATGTCATTATTTCCAAAGAAGGAAAGGTGAAGGTGACGGACTTTGGCATTGCCAAGGCAGCGACCAGCAATACCATTACCTCGAATGTGATGGGATCCGTTCATTATACATCACCGGAGCAGGCAAGAGGTGGATATTCGGATGAAAAGAGCGATATTTATTCCCTCGGTATTACTCTGTTTGAAATGCTGACAGGGCGTGTCCCGTTTAATGGAGAAACTACCGTTGCAATTGCAATTAAACATATACAGGAGGAGCTTCCTTCTCCCAGGGAGTTTGTTTCGGAAATTCCGGTCAGCGTCGAGCAGATCGTGTTCAAATGCTGTCAGAAGAGTCCGGACAGAAGATATCAGTCCATGGGTGAACTGATTGTGGATCTGAAGAAATCCCTGATGAATCCGGATGAGGATTTCGTGAAGGTGGTAGATCCGGATGAAGAGGGAGCCACGAAAGCGGTAAGCGACCGCGAGATGGTATCCATCAAGAAGCAGTACAGGGATCGGGAATCCATGGAGGATGCCATGCATCTTCGCAGGGAACGGGATGTGAAGAGAGAAGCGGCCAGCCGTTCCAATAACCGCCGTTATATGGAAGAGCCGGACGATTACGATACCGGTGATGAGGATGATTATGATCCCAAGATGGAGAAGCTTACTACGATTCTTGCCGTGGTGGCAGCTATACTGATCGGTGCGATCATACTGTTTCTGGTGGGCAAAACACTTGGCGTTTTTGACTTTGGAGGTAATAAGGAAGAAAACGTACAGGAAGAGGTAAAGCAGATCAAGATGATTGACGTGGTCGGGCAGGATGCCGATGCAGTCAAGAAAGCATTGGTGGAGGTCGGGCTGACTCCGGTCATTGAATATGAAGAAAACAGTGAATATGCCAAGGATATTGTTATCCGCTGCAGCGTCAGTGAAGGAACCGTGATCCCCTCCGGAACGGAAGTGATCCTTACGGTCAGCGCAGGCGTAGAGGGTGTGGAGGTTCCGGATGTCGTGGGAATGACCGAAGCAGAGGCAGTATCCACACTGGTAAACAAAGGGTTTGTGCCGAATAAAGTAGACGGATATGATGACTTTATTAAAGAAGGTTCAATTATCAGTCAGGAACCTGTAGCAGGAAGTAAGGCACCGTCAGGTGCTTCCATTACGATCCGTATCAGCAAGGGTGCAGATACCCAGAAGAAGCAGGTGCCTGATCTGATGGGCAAGGATGAAATGACTGCAACCGCACTTTTAACAGAAGCAGGTCTTGAAGTCGGTACGGTATCCGAAGTAAATAATGATTCAGTAGCAGCAGGCCTGGTCTGCTATCAGAGCTATTCTGTAGGCTCCTATGCGCCGGAAGGAACGAAGGTAGATATTAATGTAAGTCTTGGACCGATTCAGGCCACTTACAAATTTGTAGACAGTATTGCGGCTCCGACGAAGGAAGAGGATCCGAATTTTAAATCCGGAACCATGGTAACCGTTACGGTATATGCAGACGATGGAACACAGCTCTTAAGCACACAGACGGATTCGTTCCCGATTCCACAGCAGAATATCTCCGGGATCAGGAGTGCAGCCGGAGTGATTCTGTTCCAGTACACGAATGTCAATGCAGCAACAACCGTTACGAATGATGACGGAACCGTAACCACAATTGACGGTTCTACTGAAAGCAAGGAGATCCGGAGAGCGGTAGCATTTACTGCGGAGTAAAGTTTTGAGTATGAAGGGTAAGATTATTAAAGGAATTGCCGGGTTTTATTACGTGCATACCGAAAAGGGAATCTTTGAATGTAAGGCAAAAGGGGTTTTCCGGAAGGAAAAGGTGAAACCCCTTGTTGGTGATAATGTAGAAATTGAGCTGCTCGATGAAGGGCAGCTTCTTGGCAATATTAAGGCAATTCTGCCGCGGAAGAATGCCTTAATCCGTCCGGCCTCTGCCAACATCGATCAGGCGCTTGTAATCTTTGCAATTGTGAAGCCTGACCCAAATTATAATCTGCTTGACCGCTTCCTGATTTCGATGCAGAAGCAGGGGATACCTACCGTGATCTGCTTTAATAAGAAGGATCTGGCATCGCAAAAGGAGCAGGAAGAGCTTCTTGCAGCCTATCGTGCGAGCGGCTGTGAGGTACTGTTTGTAAGCGGCAGGGAAGAAGAGGGCATCGACCGCATCCGTGAAATCCTCCGTGGTAAGACAACGGTTGTGGCAGGCCCAAGCGGCGTTGGCAAGTCTACAATTGTAAACAGTCTCACTCCGGAAGCTAATATGGAAACCGGTGAAATCAGCCGCAAGATTGAACGCGGAAAGCATACTACCCGCCATGCCGAGCTGTTTGCCGTCGAGGCAGATACCTATATTATGGATACGCCGGGCTTTACGTCCCTGTATATTGAAGGAATGGAAAAGGAAGATCTGAAGGAGTTTTATCCCGAATTTCTGCCCTATGAACCCTATTGTAAGTTCGGGGGCTGCGTACATTTGAGCGAACCGGTCTGCGGAGTGAAGGAAGCCCTTGCAGAAGGGGAGATCAGCCCAATCCGCTATGAGAATTATAAGCTGTTGTACGAAGAACTGAAGGAGAGGAAGAAGTATTGAGGATGACATTCTGGAAATCGTCGATGTATTATTGAAAAAGGACAAATAAAGATACATGGAGAAATATAAGCTGAAAATCGGAATATGTGATGATAATTCCTATGTATGTTCTGAGATTGAAAAATCGGTTTTGCAATATGCAGGGGAAAAGGGGCATTCCATAGAAGTTGACATTATGCAAAGTGGAGCAGAGCTGTGTGAATTACTGGATCATACTGCGAATGCTCCGCAGCTATTGTTTTTGGATATTGAGCTTGGCGATACCACCGGAATTGAGGTTGGAAACCGTATCCGGAAACAGATGCGGAATCATATGATGCAGATTGTGTATATTTCCTATCGGCGTGATTATGCAGAGAAGTTATTTAAGATACGGCCCTTTGATTTTCTGGTTAAACCGGTCAGTAAAGATGCTGTCTATGAAGTGCTTGATACCTATCTGGAAATATTTCCCTTGGAGAAAGTATATTTTTCTTATATGGTGGATCGTTATATCAGTTGTATGGCCTGTGATGAAATTGTTTATTTTGAATGCCATGCGAAAAAGATTTATATGGTGACGATGTCCAGGACGATCTGCTTCTACGGGAAAATGAAGGAAGTGCTGGATCAACTGGATCCGGCGAATTTCTGGCAGGTACATTATTCTTATATCATTAACCGGCATTATGTACGTGAATTCCGGAGAAATGAATTTGAGATGGAGAATGGCGCGGTTATCGGTGTAAGCAAAAAATATAAGCAGGAAATTTTACAAAAGTTATTGGAAATAAAGGGACAGTAAGATGAGTATGTGGGAGATGGTCATCTATCTGGTCGTTAATTTCATGGCAATTAATATAACGGTCAGATTTGCAGAATGTTTTTTGAAGAATAATATACGAAGCCGCCGGGGGAGAATAGGTGGAATCGTTATTTACTGGCTTATCAATAGTCTGGTTTATCTGATTTTCCGGAATGATACCTACAATCTGCTTACAAGTCTGGGAGGAATTATTTTCATAGCCATTATTGTTTATAATGGCAGTATTCTGAAAAGAATAATGGCAGCAATTCTTGCATTTTCCATGGGAATGGTATCCGAAACAATTATCTGGTATATTTTTACACCGGCTGATCCGGGCAGTCAGTCCAAGCTGATGATGAACATAGTCAGTGTATTGATGTATTTTGGGCTGCAATTATTAGTAGATCATTTCTGTCATTTGAAAAAGGGAGATCTTGCTTCAGAGAAGTATTATCTTCTGATAATGGTATTTCCCTTTTTAAGTATCTGGTTTATTTATCTTTTGTTTGCGGATAAAGTGAATGATTCCCTGGTGCTTTTTGGAATCCTGTTCATTATTTTAATTTTAAACTTTTTTCTTTTTTATCTTTATAATAAGATCTATGAACTTGGAAAGGAAAAGTATGAAAAACAATTTCTTGAAGAGGAAGTTCAGATGTATGCGCGCCGCTTTGAGACGATGCAGCAGTCCAGAGACAAAATCCGTGCATTACGTCATGATCTGCTTCATCATCTGCAAATGCTTCAACATTTTGCCCTGACAGGGAACACGGAACAGCTTGTTGATTATATCGGACGCATGAATGAGCAGATTGAGATCGCAACAAGAGGAGTGAATACAGGAAACGATGCCGTGGATGCCATTCTGGATTTCATGATTGAAAAAGCAAAACGGGAAGGGACTGCAATTACTGTAAAAAGCAGTATTCCGAAAGAAGAGTTCATTTCCATCTATGATATCAATATTTTATTGAGTAACCTGCTTGATAATGCGATCGAAGGGGTAAAGGGCTGTTCAGATAAGGAAATCCATCTGAATATAAAAACGGAGCAGGGATTATTATGCATCTGTGTTGAAAATCAATATGATGGAATCCTTTATCAGGAAGAGAACCGTTATTTGACGCGTAAGAATGAAGACGGGCATGGCATCGGTCTTCAGAATGTGTCAGATATTGTGGATAAATATCATGGTATTATGAAAATAGAAACAGAAAATCATATTTTTAAAGTGAATCTGATCTTATATCTTTAAATTTTAGAAGGGCTGCCATGCAGCTCTTTTTTCTTGGCGTATTGGGGGCAAATTTCTTCTAACATTTCCAGATTTTCCCATAAACCGTCATTTTTTTCCCTATTAAAGCACAGAGCGTTCTACATGATAAAATTAAGATCGAAAAGGAGGGAAATGCAGATGAAAAAGAGCATGGACAAACTGATGAAGTTTTTAATGGCGGGATTGTTTGTTGTTGCAGGAGCAGCAGTAAATTCTACCTGCTTTTTTAAGCTTTATCAGGAAGAATTTGACGATGATCTACTGGATGAATTGAGGAAGTATTAATATGTATGACTATTTGTGCAGGCACGGATATGTAAATGAACACAATGCGAAAATCATTCAACTGGGACTGAACAGGGTGAAGAGCTTTCTGCTTGATCTGGCATATACAGTAATAATCGGGGGACTATTACAGATCCCGTTTGAAGCACTTTGCATGGAATTGTCTTATATTGCACTACGGAGCTATTCCGGGGGATTTCATGCATCAACACCGAAGAAATGTAAGTATTATTCGGTTATCTGGACCATGGCAGGACTGATCCTTGTGCGTTTTCACTGGACGAATCAGCTTATAACAGAATGTGTTTTGCTTATATCCTGGCTTGTACTAATGGTTATTTCACCGGTAGAAAGCAGGAACCGCAGACTCAATATAAGAGAGAAGAAAATATTTGGTCTGCGCGCAAGAGTGATTGCCACAGCAGAAAGCACTGTGGCAGTCATTCTTATGCTTTTACATCTGTATAGCTTTGGCTATGCACTTGCAGTTGCAGTCTTTATGTGTGCACTGATGGGGATACTTGGAATGTGGAGTGAAAAGAGAGGGAAGACGGACAGATGAAAGGACACAAAAAAATATGGAAGACCGGAATATTCATTCCGGTAATATTTCTTCTTGGCATGGGAGCAGGAATGGTCCTTTCACATAAGGGCATATCCGATACGAAGAATTCTGTGCTTGCCCATACAACGACAGTACAGGAACTCAGAACAGATAAAATTGCTGTTGTAAATCTGGATACGGGTATTGCGGTAGGAGATGAAAATATAAATTATGCGGGCAGTCTGCTTGTTAATCTGCCGGATAATTTTCTGCTCACCGGCTTGGAGGATGCCAGACAGGGATTAAATCATGGATTATACGCAGGATATTTAGTTGTTCCTGCGACCTTTTCGCAAAATATTGTAAGTCTGAATGAAACTCCGGTAAGAGCTGAAATCAGCTATATGATAAATGATGATTTGACTGCTGAGTATAAGGAAAAGGCTATTTATAGTGTATTGGAGTTTGTTTCAAACTTAAATGATAATGTCAGCTATATGTATCTGAATTCCTTAATGGATGAGTTTCACGATGCACAAGACGAGTCGGAAACGATCATGAAAAATGATCAGGGAGAAAGAGAGGCTATTGATGCAATACAGGCAAAAGATTTGATTTCACTGATTCCGGTGACGGAGGTAACGGAAGTCGAATATGACATACAGCCGGTGGATATTACAGAATATATGACCAAAAATGCAGAACTAACCGGCCAGGTTGGAACAAAATACATGGAATATCTGCAGGCGAGTGAAGTGGATCATCAGAAGCTTATTGTCCAATCAACGGCGCTTATGGAAGAGATGCAGAATATGGACGGCATCATTACGGGAGTAAATCTGGCACTGGATACGGAAGGTAATTCCGTTTATCAGACAGGAGAAGAAAAACTCTCCGCCTTGTTTGAAGAACACAATCAGAAGCTCATGGAAAAAGAACAGGCTCTGGACGAAGGCGTACTGCAAATTTATACCGATGTGCAAAATTATCTGTCTGAATATGAAAAGTCCATAAATGCCTATCAGGAAGAAAATCAGGAAAAATATCTGGATACATTAACGGCTTTGGAAAATCTGTTTCATGAATATCAGTCTTCTTATGTATTAGTACCGACTGAACAATATGTACAGATGAAAGATGCGCTGGCGGCAGCAACGTTCTCGGCAGAAAATGAGGAACAAACAGAAACACCGGAATCTCCGGATGAAGGTGGCACGGTAGAACTGAGTGAACTGCAAAAGCAAATGCAGGATATTCTGGTAGATCACTATTATATATACAGTGATTTCCAGGTGGATGAGAATGGAAATATCAGGCAGGATGAACAGGGAAATAACCTTAAACTAACAGACCTGCTTGCTGAATATAAAAAGGATCTTAACAACGAAGAAATAAAGAAGGAAATATTGGATACCCGGGTGGGAGAAATAGAGAAGATGGATATTGCGGAAGTCAGGAATATTGTTGATTCAGATATTTTGCAGCCAATCCAGAATAATACGGATACATTTATTCAGAATGTATCCACACAATATGCAAAAGAAAAAGAACAGCTCCGGGAATTTGGGGAAGCAGTTGTAAATTATAATCCGGTTAAATATATCAATCATGAAGAGATTCAGGGATTGACAGGAGAAATGTATGAAAATGGTACAGAGTTATATAAAGCAATAATAGAGACCGATATCCAGCAGGAGGAATATGTACGTGATGTATATGAAGCAACAAGAGCCGATCTGGATACCATGCAGGACAATATTGTACAGGCAAAAGAAGATTCTGACCAGGCGGTGGAAAAGGGACTTGAGGAATTAAAACAGATTAAGCATAGTAACAGCGTTGAAAATCAGGAGATATTACTTGATTTTTCGAAAAAACTGCCATATACAAGGCTTGGAAGTCTGGAGTACCGGCAGGCCTATGAGTTTATGGCGAATCCTGTTGGATATCGGGATATTGAGGACAAAGCGGAAAACGTGCAGCCATATGTTGAAGATACGGTTAAACAGGAAAAGGACAGTGTATCGATAAAGGAGTATCAGGAAAAGGATATTGAAAAAATAGTAACCGTGATAATGAGTATGATCTGTGTGATAATTGTTATTTCAACAGTTAAATATCACTTTCATAAGAAGGAAGAACCCTATGAGGTTTAAAGGAAAGGAGGGAGAAAATGGCAGCATTGATGATTGACTATGAAGCATTAGCAGCAGAGGCAGCGAAGCTTCAGGCAGAGGGAGACGCAATGAGCGAGTGCATTGAAAAGATCACATCTATTGTAAATGCACTTCCGGAAATCTGGCAGGCTGAGACCGGAACCAAGTATGTAGAGCAGTACTTTGATCTGGAACCGGGATTAAAAGAAACCGTTGAACTGATCAGCGATATGGTTACTCAGATGAATCAGATTTCTACAAACTTCCAGGATACCGATACCGGTATGGCTGGGCAGATGTAACACATGGGAGTACTGTGTATGCAGATTATGCGTGCACAGTACTCAGATGGAGTGATGCAGGTTATTATCAACATTTGGAAACCCGACATAACATCCAGTATGGCGGATTATGATGATACTTGGAAGACCGCAGCCGAGAACATTTTAGAAAATATGTCGGAGAGTGAGAGATGAAATATAAGAATGTTGGATTGATACATACTATTGCAATATGTATTGTGGCTTTTAATGTGATGGCTTGTAGTAATGGCGATAATAAGGTGCTACAAGCAGATGCCAAGGAAAGTATACAATCAAGTATTGCAAAAGTATCTCATATAGCAGAGGGGATAGAGAAGACTTATGAGCAATCTATACAAAGAAAATGTATGGATAATAATAGAGATGATTATTCGGATCAAGTACTAATAGAGAAGGTGGATCAGTCTGTTTATGATGAACAGGGGCGGTTGATTGCTCAAATTTATTACGACAAACCGGTAATTCAGGGAGATTCAGAGGCCGTAAAGAAAATTAATGCGTACTTTGATAATGAGGCCAATGCTTTTTACAACCAGGGGACAAGTGTTACATGGTTTTCTGCGGATGCATTTCAACAGTTTAAAGACGGCTTGGAATTGATGAAGGAAAGATGGGGGAATGAAATGATGGCTGAATATCCGACCCGTTATGCCATGGATACCAGTGTTTGCTATATGGATGAAAATATTATTAGTATTGTGCAGGTTCGCAACTACATGCTGGAGCATAATTCATGGCATTGCTATGGAAGTACCTTTGATTTACGGACGGGTGAACTGATTCCGATTACAAAGCTCATTAGCATAAAGCCGGAAGAAATGAAGGCAATTTTTCTTATCACAGGAAATATTATAGATATCGGAGTATATGAAGTCCTCAAAGATGATAATTATGTTATAGATTTTGGTGGACATCGTATTGATATGAAATATGAGTATTTCTATGATGGGGAATCGTATTATCTGATTAATGAATTTGCATTGGAGTTTCGGACAAGTTCCGTGCTTAAGTGGAACGGTAAATGGGGAGAAAACCTGGAAGTCACAGAGTTTTATTATTACACAGATCGTACAACAGGACAGATCGCATGTCGGGAGCCTGGAATGTCATAGAACGAACACTATTTTGGAGGAACGAACATGAGAAGTACAATGATTATTATGAGTCTGTTATTTGCTGCATGGGTTGGATATGAAAAGCCGGAAACACAAATTGTAAAGAATTATGAATATACAGAGACAGAAGCAGAGATGGACACAGCCGAACAGGAAAACAGGAAGTGGTTTGAGAGTGATAAGGAGTGGGCAGACAGAAGAACGAAAAGTAATTCAACTCTGGAGGTTACCATAGAGCGTACAGATCATTCCGTTTTCAATGAAGAAGGCTTGCTGTTGGCTAGTATTTATTATGACAGACCGGTTGTTACAGGTGATACTGTTGCGGCGGAGAAAATTACGGAATTCTTTGAAGATGAGGAAATGGAGTGGTTTTTGGGATTGAGAAGTCCATTGGACTTTAAGGAAGAGGATACCCACTATTACAACCATGAGTTTGGAGACTTTTTATATGCTGTGCAAAAAATGCGTCAATGGTATGGTGATGAGGATGTGGCTGAATGGCCCTGTGTATATAGCATAGAAACCAGAATCGTGTATATGGATGATGATATATTGAGTATTATGCAGATTATGGAAAAACGTACAGAACGAAGGGAATATAATTATTTTGGAAGTACATTTGATCTAAATACAGGAGAACTTCTGAAGCTCACAGATCTGACAGATATGAGTAGTGAGGACGTGGGAAATATCTTATCCGAAGTCGGATATCCTGCTCCTTTTAATGAATTATCAGATGATTATACTCTTGTAAGTTATGGAGAAGAAATTAATATGGCCTATCAGTTTTTTGTGGATGAGCAGTACCTGTATCTGTTAGATAACACAAGGCGGAATTATAACGATGGGATCATATACCGGGTTGATGAGACAGGAGAGCCGGTCATGTTGGAATGCAGGATCGAAAGGAAAGATAATAAGAATAGAATCCGTTCAAGGATCATTACAGATTATTAGGCGTATCAGATGAAAAACAACTGTAAAACAGGACATTCTTATGAAGAACGGGAAAAGATGAGGGGAACTTTACAATGAAAGTTTATGAAATTATTTTAGGAATTATTCTGATAGGAATGACGCAGCTAAGTCAAATTCCGGCAGATATAGAGGTAAATGATGTTGTTGTGGAATCAGATTATTCGGATACAGAGGAAAATAATACTGCCACGGAGTCAGGCTGCCACTGCACAGAGAGAAGTGAGGCTGCTACTGAGTCAGATGATTCTGACACGGAGATAAGTGATGCTGCGATAGAAGCAGATGAACAGGAAAATATGGAATGGCTTGAGAGTGATGAGGAATGGGAGGACAGAAGAACCAAAAGTAATTCGACTCTGGAAGTTACCATAGAACGTACAGACTATTCTATTTACAATGAGGATGGACTGACGATGGCCATTATTTATTATGACAGACCGGTTGTTTCTGGAGATAGCGTTGCAGCAGAGAAAATTACAGAATTTTTTGAAAAAGAAGAACAGGACTGGTTTGCAGGAACGGGAAGATTATTAGATTTTCCCGGAAATGATTATGATAATCTATTCGACTGCTTTTTAGGCAGAGTGGCTGATATGCGAGAGAGGTATGGTGATGAGGATGTGGCAGTAGAGCCGGGCTTATATAGCCTGGAAAGCAGGATTATGTATATGGATGATAATATTTTGAGTATCTTGCAGATTAAAGAAAAACGAGCGGAACGAGGGGGACATTATTATTATGGCTGTACATTTGACCTGCATACAGGTGAACTTCTGGAGCTTACGGATCTGGATATAAGTGCAGAGGATATAAGAAATATATTCTCAAAAGATAAATATCTGGATCACTTTAGTGAAATGTCGGAGGATTATATTGTTGTAGCGTATGAAGAAGAATTTGATATGACATACCAGTTCTATGTAGATAAGAAATATCTGTATCTGTTGGATAATACGGTAGAGAAATATAATGATGGAATCATATACCGGATTGATGAGGCGGGGGAACTGGTCACGCTGCGATATCTAGTGGAAAGGGAAGACAATAAGAATAGGATCTATTCAAGAATCATTACGAAAGACGGCGCATTGTGGTAGGTGCTGGCTGAATCGTGGGAAAGAAAGCAGGAAGAAGGAGAAATTATATAAACGTGTGTAAACAGAAAAATACAATTATTTTCGTTATAGCAGTCAGCATGATATTGTCTGCCTGCGGAGCAGCGGAAGTTCAGAAAGAAAACGGTGCATATGTAGAAGGAACAGAAAATGAAGCTTCTGAAAATGCCCGGGAAGAGCCGAAAACAGAAGCTGTTCCGGAAGAGCAGGAA
>ERZ779877.235-NODE-235-length-64144-cov-7.361014_pt1 | contig 64144 bp, 50 predicted proteins | sample MGYA00511556_ERZ779877 | MGnify/ENA primary metagenome ERZ779877 (study PRJEB29588, sample SAMEA2159338) | human gut metagenome | biome: human gut; feature: human-associated habitat; material: faeces | place: Denmark | collected 2008/2010 ... | reverse complement strand
CGGCCGCCGCAACAGGCGTACCGTAATCGACGCCGATATCCATGCCGCTGTGATAAATGGTCGAGCCGAAAATAGGATGGACGCGGTAGCCGTACTGAGACGTAATGACTCCGTTGACCGGCCACATCATAGCTCCCGACCCGCTGACAGGCTGATAGCTCGTATATCCTCCTCCGCCCGCCGACTGCTGTGCTGCCGCTGCCGCCGCAGCTGCGGCGGCCCGTTCGGCCGCGCGCTGGCGGAGCATTTCACCGATAGCTGCCGAAGACGCTTCCAATTCGCGGTACGCCGCTTCTGCCGTGGCCTTGTCGTTTTCAGCCTGATACAGAATAGCCTGCTGTTCCTTCTTATGTTCTTCGATTTCAGCCTTCTTCTGTTCCGCTTCGGCCTTCAGCTGTACCTGATGCTGCCGTTCCGCTTCCAGTTCCTGCCGGGCCTGATGGATGATGTCCCGCTGTTCCCGAATGGACGAAATCAGCTCCATGTCGGCGGCCACGACCCGGCGCAGCAGTTCGACGCGGTTGGCAAAGTCATTGAAGTCCTTGGCTCCCAGAATGACGTCGAGATAATTGAGCTGGCCGTGCATATAAATATCGCGGATGCGGACGCTGAACACGTCGAGACGCTTGTCGAGCTTAGCCTGTTCGGCTGCCAGCCGGGCTTCCGTATCCCTGATTTTGGCTTCCGTCTGGGCCAGCTGGTCGGAAATCGACTTGTATTCCGCTTCGGCGGCGTCGAGGTTTTCCTGGATGACCCGCAGCTTTTCAAAGACGCTGCCGATGACCGCTTCGGCTTCATTCTTCTTTTGTTCCTGTTCCGCCATCTGCTGCTGCACGTCGGCCAGCTGGTTCTGCAAATCCTCGTCTTCGGCGAAGGACGCGAAGCACGGGCTCAGCAAGGCCGATATGACCATGGCGGCTACGTATTTTTTCTGTTTCGTAAACGTAACCATACCTTACACCTTCATATACCGCTTCAACGAAATCGTACTGCCGATAGCCCCGATGACCATGCTGAGGAGCAGGAGGACGCCCCCCATTTGATACATGAAGGGGTACATGCCGACCATGGGCAGGAACGCCAGAGTACGGTGAATCGTCACCGTAATGAATTCATAAAACTGCAGCAGGGCCAGGTCGGCGATGACGCCGCCGATAAAGCCCAGGAACAGGCCTTCCAGCAGGAAGGGCCAGCGGATAAACCAGTTCGTCGCACCGACGTATTTCATGATACCGATTTCCTTGCGGCGGGCAAATACGGTCAGGCGAATCGTATTGGAAATGATGAACAGCGTCGCAAAGGTCAAGAGGATGATCAAGGCAATGCCGCCCCAGCGGACGACGGCCGTAATCTGAAACAGCTGCTCGATAATTTCCTGGCCGTAATGGGAGCTTTCGACTTCCGGATATTCGGCGACAATAGCCGCCGTCTTTTTAACGGCTTCCGGATTGGTGAAGGTCAGCTCGTACGAGCTGGGCAGAGGGTTCTTCCCTTCCAGGGCATTCAGGATACCCGGCTGGTCCTTCATCCGTTCCTTCAGCTTTTCCATGGCCTGATCTTTATTGGTAAAGCTGAGTTCCTTGACATCAGGCAGGGCTTTCAGCCGGCGGCCGACGCTCATGACCTGGTCCGTCGTCAAGTCGTCCTTTAAATAGATGCTGATCTGCACCTGGCTCTCCAGATTTTCTGCAAAGTGATCCAAATTGGCGACGATAATCGTAAATACGCCTAAGATGAAAAAGGACAAGGCGACTGTCGCAATGGACGCGATAGTCATGAAGCTGTTGCGCCAAAAAGACTTGACCGCTTCGGACACGAAGTAGCGCATCGTTCTAATCTTCATCGCCGTATCCTCCCTTCTGTTCGTCCCGGACTACTTTGCCGTCGACGATTTCGATAACCCGCTTGTTCATCAAGTCGACCATCTGCTTATCATGGGTAACCATGAGGACTGTCGTGCCCATATGGTTTATTTTCTTAAACGTTTCCATAATATCCTTGGACGTGTCCGGGTCCAGGTTGCCCGTCGGTTCGTCGGCAATGAGCAGCAGAGGGCGGTTTACGATTGCCCGGGCGATGGCTACGCGCTGCTGCTCGCCGCCGCTCAGATTCTGCGGCAGGTCGTCGGCCTTGCTCAGCAGGCCGACCAGGTCGAGAACCGTCCGTACCCGCTCTTTAATGACCTTCCGCGGCGATTCGATAACTTCCATGGCGAAGGCCACGTTTTCCGCAGCCGTCTTATTGGGCAGGAGGCGGAAATCCTGGAAGACGATCCCCATTTTGCGCCGCAGATAAGGCACGCGGCTCTTAGGCAGCTTATTGACTTCTATCCCATCGACGAAGACCGAGCCCTGGCTGGGCAGTTCTTCGTGGGACAGCATCTTGATAAACGTCGATTTGCCGGCGCCGCTGGCGCCGACGACAAATACAAATTCGCCCTTGCCGATGTGCAGCGACACATGGCTCAAGGCTACGGAACCATTTTCATATACTTTTGATACGTCTTTGAAATCAATCATGGGAAACCTCTTTCCAAGTATCTGTGCAAACTGCGGCCCTAACGGCCGTCCGTATTTCTGCTCTTCAGCCGGGCCCGCAGGCTGTCTTTTCCTTCGATAATCCGCAGGGCCAAATAAGCGTTGCGCAGCGACTGGCGGCGCAGGTGATTAAGCCGCGCCTTCACGTCCGGCGCAATGCCTCCGGCAGCCAGCTTCTTCGTTACGTCGGCGACGAGATCCTCAGCGGCGACCGTCTCGACGGTGCCGCAGAGCTCTTCTCCGATGAGCTGGATAAAGCTGTCTATCTTCGGGTCGTAGGAAATAGCCGTCACAGGCACCTCCATGAGGGAAGCGAACACCAGGGCGTGCAGGCGGTTGGCAATGACGGCGTCCATGCAGCCGATGAGGGACATGAATTCCACCGTATTATAGCCTTCCCGCAGGACGACGGCTTCCGTTTCCATCATGGCGGCAATATCCTCGCCGGCCTTGACGTCGGCGGGATACTGCATGGGAATGAAGATGATGCGGGCGTCCAGACGGCGCTGCAGCTCGTCGGCGGCCTTGGCAATTTCTTCTTTGTACCCCGTCATCCCTTGCCAGTCGCGGACGGCGATGCCGACGCGGGTCCGGATGCCTGTGACACCGGCTTTTTTCAGCAAGTAAAAGCCGATTTTTTTATCGACGGGATGCATGGAAAGGACGGCGTCGGCCGTGACGTGAACCGGCGGAACCGTCACGCCCAACGCCTCCAGCTCCCGCTTCGATTCGCTGTCGCGGACGCCGATGACCGTCGCCTGCTGCAGCACCTGCCGCACGGCCTGCCGGGCCTTTTCGCCCCGCACGGGACCTATGCCCTGGGCATAGAGCATGACGGGCTTATGGAAAAACAAAGCGATGCGCATGACCAGCAGATAATAGTAGAGGCTGCGAGTGCTGGTCACGTCCTGGAGCAGGCTGCCGCCGCCGCTAATAAGAATATCACAGCGGCGAATAGCCGCTGCGATAGCGAAAAAGTTCATGCGGTGAACTGTATGTACGTTGTGATGTTTCCGGGTCATCTGGCAGTTGCCCGTAATGACCGTAATCTCCACGTGGGGCATGATGTCCCGCAGGGAGCCGATAATAGCCGACAGCATGGCCTCGTCGCCGGCGTTGGCAAATCCGTAATAGCCGGAAATAACGACCTTACTCACGGGGCTTCACCCGCTTTCCCAGCCAATTCGTAATGTACTCGAGGAAGGCAACGCCGCAGACACCAATGATGCCTAACGGCAGGCCCAGCAGCCAGCCGTCGATGCCCCGGATAAAGGACATCAGGAAGGGCGTGCGGATGTGGGCGAACGTTTCGACCATGGAGCCGACGCCTATCGTCGCAGCCAGCACTAACAGGAAGTGCAGTATCTGCGGCCATTTGCGGTACATGGCGGCGACCATGAGGAAGAAGGCCGGATGGCCGACGAGAAATTCCTTTTCCCGCGGACGGGCGTACATGGCATTTTCCAGAAACCGGCGCAGCGCTACTTCAAAATCGGGCACGGGAACGCCTGCCGTATGGCCGCTCCGCCCGACGAAAATGAAAGCTACCATAGCCAGCATGCCCAACAGGATGAGCGTCCCCATCTTGATGGGAATATTGAGGAAGTCCTTCGCAAAAGCCGCAAAATCCTGCGGCGAGGCGATCGTCCGGCCCCACAGGGGGAAGCGGAGCAAATAGCCTGCGGCTACCAATAGGATGGGCAGCACGAAGGTCAGCTTGACGCCGCGGTAAAAATCAAATTCCATAAAGAAACGGATATTGCCAAGCATGGCCGCAATATACAAGCCGCCGATCATGGCGATGGCCACGGCGCAGGTCAGGCCGACGGCGCCGTCGCGGACGACTCGTCCGTACCCCAGGGGCGCGTCTATCGGCTTCTTTCTCCACCAATCCAGCAGGAGGAGCATAGCCGCTGTCGGCGACGCGACAGCACAGCCGATAGCCATGAGCTGCAGGAACAGGGCGCTATGAAACAGAGCCGTTCCCCCGGCTCCGCCGACGACTGCCAGCGCCAGGAGAATATAATTTACCTTTTCCGATAAGGGAATGAACAGGTTCAGCACGAAGACAAACCCGCAGGCCGCAGCCGCAGCCGTCATGGCCAGCAGCAACGCGTTGGGATAATACCCTTCCATGATAGAGGCCCTGCCCAGCGCATAGCCCCGGTCTTTCAATTTCTGAGACGTTTCCTGAATATAGGACAGGTTCGTCTCCGTCAGGTTCATGCCATGAAGAGGCTTTTTATACAGGGGATATAAATTGACGCGGACGTTGCGTTCCAAATCGCTGATGTAAAAGCGCATGGCCGCTTCTTCCGGCGTAATCTTTTCCAGTTCTTCCTTAGACATGGCGTAGATACGCACCGTCTGATAATCGAGGAGATCGGCCAAATCATACATGCCGTCCTGACGGTCGTACTGCAGCTGGTTGGCCGCTTCGATCATGTAAAAGGGCAGGCCCTGGGCCTTCATATGCTCCGCCGTCACAGCCAGCATCGCCTTGCGCTGCTCCTTGTCCGGCGTATAGCCCAGCACTTCCTTGCCGACGAACATGATGCCCGACACGTCGGGAATATCTGCGGCTCGCTGGAAAAACTGCTCGATCTGTGCTTTCGATACGTTGCTGTAATTCGTCGGCCGCAGGATGACGTGGAACCCGCGGGCCGCAATGGCCTTGGCGTCAGCCGACAAGATTCCCAGATTCGTATCGCCCAAAGCCGGCATGGATCCGCGCAGTCCTAAGATGCGGTATTGGGAATTGGCAATGACGCCGACGCTGTCCGCGCCGAGGCGGGCCTTCAGATCCGCCGTAATTTCGTCGAAGTACGGGTCTTCCTTGTCCTTAGGCTGGCCGACGACGTAATAATCATAAGACAAATCGCCGATCTGCAGCTGCGGATAATACAGCTGGAAGCCCAGCCGCGTAATGAGCGATATGTCGCCCCGCTGGGTCAGCTTGTTCAGCGTCGTGTCGTATATGGTGAAGCTCGTAATGCCGGCCTGCCGGAATTTTTCCAGCGCCTCGTCTGTGTCATAGCCGTCGTTGCGGACCATGCTGACGACGGCGTCGTAATCCATAGCCTGCTCAATCGTCATCGTCCGTTCTTCCACAGCGTAGCGCTGGATGCACATGTATATGGAGCAAAGGAGGCCGATGAGCACGGCGGCGATCATCAGCATGTTGCTGTAGCGATGTTGTTTTTCCATGTTTCCACCTTACTTAATGAGCGGCCGTCTGGCCGTGTATAGTCAGCACGTCGCCGTGCATCGTCACGCTGTCCGGTACGATTCCCAGGGGAAATTCGCTGAAATCGTACACTTCGGCGCTGCCCAGACCGCGGGCGCGGTACTTCATGCCGAAACCCTCGACGGTGACGTCGTCGGGAATGAACATGAGCTTTTTCTCATCCATGCCGAAGCGGCCGTGAATGACCGCCCGGGCGTTCAGCAGGCCGCCCAGCTTGGCCGAGCCGCTGACTTCAATCGTATCTCCCAGAAAGACGACCGATACGTCCTTCAGGCCATCTACCTTTTCTACTAAAAAATTGCGCAGCTCATTGCTGCTGACAGACGCCGACATTTCGCCGTGCGCGGCAGAAGCCAGGGTCATCTGCTGGTCCAGCAAGGCGTCCATCGGGCTGAATTTCACGCCCTGCAGGTCGCAGTCAAAGCTGTCGAACATCAGGCCGCCGACGCGGAAGGCCTTGCCGTGGACGCTGACCGCATCGAGCTCGCCGAGGAGCACCTTCATGCCCGGCGAGGCCTCGACGCGCACGTCTTCCGGTTTGAGGTCCATCTTCTGGGACAAGGCGTAATGAAGAGCCACTTCCGCCGTCTTCGGGCCGAAGGCGTTGACGCCGACGAGAACCGCCGCCGCGATGATCAAAAGTGTGATTAGCTTTTTCATTTATATATCCTGTCTTGAAATCTTCTTATCCTTTTCCTGCTGCAGATAGCCTTCGATGAAGATATCTAAATCGCCGTCCATAACGGCCTGGATATTGCCCGTTTCCACGCCGGTGCGGTGGTCCTTGACCAAGTTGTAGGGATGGAATACGTACGAGCGTATCTGGCTCCCCCATTCGATGGCCTGATGGACGCCGCCGATTTCGGCTTTCAGTTTTTCCTGCTTTTCCCGTTCCAATTCAAAGAGCTTGGCCCGCAGGTACTTCAAGCACATTTCCTTGTTCTGGAGCTGGGACCGTTCGTTCTGGCACTGGACGACGATGCCCGTCGGCATATGGGTCATGCGGACGGCCGAGCTGGTCTTGTTGACGTGCTGGCCGCCGGCGCCGGAGGCGCGGAAGTAGTCGACGCGGACGTCGTCCATATTGATTTCTACGTCTACGTCGTCAGGCAGCTCGGGCATGACGTCTACGGCCGTAAAGGACGTATGGCGGCGCGCCGCCGCGTCGAAGGGGGAAATGCGGACCAGGCGGTGCACCCCTTTTTCCGACTTCAAATACCCGTAGGCATATTCGCCTTCAATCGTAAAGGCTGCGCTCTTGATGCCCGCTTCGTCGCCGGGCTGCATATCCATGACGTTGATGCGGTAGCCGTTGCGCTCGGCCCAGCGCATGTACATGCGGATGAGCATCTGCGCCCAGTCCTGGGCTTCGGTGCCGCCGGCGCCGGCGTGGAAGGTGACGATGGCGTTGCACGTATCGTATTCATCGGAAAGAAGCAGGAGGATTTCCCTCTTTTCTACGTCTTTTACCAGTTCCTTATACTGCTTTTCGATTTCGCCAGCCAAATCGGCATCGCCTTCTTCCATAGCCAGCTCCAGGTAGTCGCAGGCATCCTGCACCCGCTGCACCAGCTCTTTATGGCCTTCGACTTCGGCTTTCAGCTGCGTCGCTTCCTGAGAAATGGCCTTGGCCTTTTCCGGGTCGTTCCAAAAGTCCGGATCGCTCATCTGCATATCCAGATTCATAATTCGTTCTTCTTTTCGAGGTAAGCTAAAGTGAATCCCCGATTTCTTGTATTCTATTCTGCAAATCTTCCAAAGGCTTACGCAATTCTTCTAATAGCACAAGTATCACCATCTTTCATATATCAACATTAATTACCGATTATATCACAGGCATTCTCTTTTTTACAGAGAATTTACTTTCTTTTTCTGCATTTCAGCCTTAGTCCTGCTGCTGTTGCTTTCTCTGTTCTTCCCGTTCGATATCCTCGCGGCTGACGGGCTTGCTTTCTTCGTGCACTTCCGTCGCGCCCTGGAGCCGGTCTTCCGCCTTGGGCACGGGCTTGCTGTACGTTACCTGAATGTGATAGAGGAAGGTAATGACCGTCCGCTTGATGGAATCGATCATTTCTTCAAACATTTCATAGGCTTCGAATTTGTATTCGACCAGAGGATTCTTCTGGCCGTAAGCCCGCAGGTTGATGCCTTCCTTCAAGGCGTCCATGGCGTCGAGGTGATCCATCCACTTGCTGTCGACGACGCGGAGCATAATGGCTTTTTCCAGCTCGCGCATCGTTTCGGCGCCGATTTCCTTTTCCCGTTCGTCGTACAAGGAAACGGCAATGTCCTTGAGTTTTTCCTGTACTTCGATGCGGCTGAGGTTTTCCAGTTCTTCTACCGTTACAGTTCCCTTGGGCACGAAGTACTGTTCCATCTGAGCCAGGAGGCCGGCAAAATCCCATTCTTCCGGATAGAGCTTTTCGTCGGCATACCGGTCCAGACCGTCGAGAATAATATCATCGACCATGCCGAGGATCGTATCGCGCAGCGATTCGGCGACGAGGACCTTGCGGCGCTGCCCGTACAGGACCTCACGCTGCTGATTCATGACGTCGTCGTATTCAAGGACGTACTTACGGATTTCAAAGTTGTGGCTTTCGACCTTCTTCTGAGCCTTTTCAATGGAGCGGGTAATCATGGAATGGGTAATCGGTTCGTCTTCGTCCATGCCCAGCTTGTCCATGAATTTAGAAATGTTTTCCGAGCCGAAAATACGCATGAGGTCGTCTTCCAGAGACAGGAAGAACTGCGTCGTGCCCGGGTCGCCCTGACGGCCTGCGCGGCCCCGGAGCTGGTTGTCGATGCGGCGGCTTTCGTGCCGTTCCGTACCAATGATCATCAGGCCGCCCAGCTCGGCTACACCCTTGCCGAGCTTGATGTCCGTGCCGCGGCCAGCCATGTTGGTCGCAATGGTGACCATGTTCATCTGGCCGGCGTCTTTGATGATTTCCGCTTCCTTTTCATGATACTTGGCGTTCAGCACGTTGTGGACGATATTTTCTTTTTTCAGGAGCTGGCTGATGATTTCCGACTGGCTGATAGACGTCGTGCCGACGAGGATCGGCTGGCCCGTTTCGTGGCGCTTCTTGACTTCACGGACGACGGCCCGGTATTTGGCGTGCTTCGTCTTGTAGATGACGTCGGGCAGGTCCTTGCGGATAGCCGGCTTATTGGTCGGAATAACGTAAACATCCAGCTTGTAAATCTTATTGAATTCGTCTTCTTCCGTCTTAGCCGTACCGGTCATGCCGGCCAGCTTATCGTACATGCGGAAGTAGTTCTGGAAGGTAATCGTCGCCAAGGTCTTGCTTTCGCCCTGAACCTTGACGTTTTCCTTCGCTTCGATGGACTGGTGGAGCCCGTCGCTGTAGCGGCGGCCGAACATGAGGCGGCCCGTAAATTCGTCGACGATGACGATTTCGCCGTCTTTGACGACATAATCCTTATCGCGGTGCATCATGAAGCGGGCCCGCAGGGCCTGAATGACCAAGTGGTTCAAATCGAGGTGGTCGTTGTCGAACATATTCTTAATGCCCAGCATCTTTTCGACCTTGGCGACGCCGCTTTCTGTCGGCGCGATGGTCTTTTGCTTTTCGTCCATCGTGTAGTCTTCTTTTTCAAAGGTCTTGACGATGTGAGCCAGCGTATAGTACAAGTCCGTCGATTTTTCTCCCGGTCCGGAAATAATAAGCGGCGTACGGGCTTCGTCGATGAGGATGGAGTCCACTTCGTCGACGATGCAGTAGTTCAGGGGACGCTGTACCATCTGGTCCTTGCTGATGACCATGTTGTCGCGCAGGTAGTCGAAGCCGAATTCGTTATTCGTGCCGTACGTAATATCGGAATTATAGGCGCGGCGGCGCTGTTCATACGTCAGGTCGTGGACGATAAGGCCGACGGACAATCCCAGGAACTTATAAATCTGACCCATTTCTTCGCTGTCGCGTGTGGCCAAATAGTCGTTGACCGTGACGACGTGGACGCCTTTGCCGGTCAGGGCGTTTAAGTAGACGGGCAGCGTCGCGACGAGGGTCTTGCCTTCGCCCGTACGCATTTCTGCAATGTCGCCGCGGTGCAGGACAATGCCGCCCAAAAGCTGCACGTCAAAATGGCGCATGCCGAGGACGCGGCGCGACGCTTCGCGCACGACGGCAAAGGCTTCAGGCAGAATATCGTCCAGCGTTTCCCCTTCGGCCAGGCGGCGCTTGAATTCAAAGGTCTTCTCCTGCAGCGAAGAATCGCTCAAGGCCGTAAGCTTCGGTTCTAAATCGTTAATATGATGGACGATAGGCCACATCTTCTTTAATTCGCGTTCGGTATTATTGCCGAGCAGTCTCTGCATTATTTTATTAAACACGTAATAAGCCCTCCAATTGCAACTAAGTTATTGATACATATTTATATTCAATTGTATATTTTATCAAACCAGGCCCTAAATGACAATACATTCTGCCCTTTCCCCCTCTCATCGTTCCCTCTCCGCCTCATCTTTTTACATTTTTTACTTATTCTATACATGATTTTCTGGTACAATATAGGTGTACCCATATCACCTGCATCGATTTTATGTGGATATGACTAGTTATCTCTTAGAAAGAAGGGCATATATGATAACCATCTCTGAAGAAACAAAAAAGACCTTTCAAGACAGGTATCCCGAATTTGAAGACGCCTGTCAGGCTTTTTTCCGCCAGGAACTTCCGGCAGGCCAATATAAGGGCATTTCCGGAAAATACGGCAGCTACGCCGAACGGGGCGGCAACAGCGGCATGCTACGCATGCGGTTCTCCGGCGGCCGCGTCACAAAGGACCAGATTGCCTTTTTAGCCCGGGCCATCGATACGTATCACGTGCAGCTGGCTCATTTCACGACAGCCCAGGCCATTCAGTATCACAAGATGGACGGCCCATCTATTTTATCCTTATATAAGGAATGCCTGGAGCACGGCATTTACTGTATCGGAGGCGGCGGCGACAACCCCCGCAACATCACGGCCAGCCCGCTCCGCGGCGTAGACCCGAAGGAATTCTTCGACGTATCGCCCTACGTCGATGCGGCGGCTTCGTTCATCCTCACGCTCATTCCGGAGCTGCACCTGCCGCGGAAATATAAAATCGCTTTTTCCAACGGCACGGACAACGAAAGCCACGCTACGTTCAAGGATTTAGGCTTCTTAGCTAAAAAGAACGGCACCTTCGACGTCTATGCCGCCGGCGGCTTAGGGGCGGCCAATCCACGCCTGGGCGTCAAGGTTGGCGAAGACGTCGCGCCGACGAAGATTTTGTATTACATCGACGCCTTCGCCCAAATGTTCATGGCCCACGGCGACTATAAGAACAGAGCCAGAGCCCGGTCCCGCTTCATGCCGGTCAATCTCGGCGACGAAGAATTCTGCAAGACCTTCCAGACCTTCCTGGAAAAATCGCAGGAAAAAGACATCTCCTTTATTCCCCAGGAATACGTCGTAGCCAAGAAAGCACCGTCCTCGGCCAAGCCGAACATCGCCCGCATCCACAGCCAGAAGCAGGATAACCTCTACTACGTAGAATACCATCCCCTCGGCGGCACGCCGGACATGACCGTATTCAAGAAGGCCCTGCAGTTCCTGTCCAGCGTTGAAGATGCAGAACTCCGCCTGAACACGGACGAATCGCTCTACGCCGTCAACCTGACGGCGGAAGAAGCCATCGCCTTCGCGGCCATCACCGAAGAGGACACGGCGAGAAATACTTTTGAAAAATCGGTCTGCTGCATCGGCGCGGCCATTTGCCAGCAAGGCCTGCGCGATTCCCACGGCATGTGGCTGCGCACGGTCAAGGCCCTGCGCGACAGCGGCGTCGACACGTCGTACCTGCCCAAGCTGCACATTTCCGGCTGCCCCTCGTCGTGCGCAGCCCAGCAGGTCGCAGCCATTGGCCTGCGCGGCGCAGCTAAAAAAGTGGACGGTGATATGAAGCCGGCCTTTACGGTCTTTGCCGGCGGTACCTACGCGACGCCGACGAAGGAACGCTTCGGCGCGCAAATCGGCGTCATTACGGAAGACAACATCCCCACCTTCCTGGCCGCCTTGGCCGAAACGTTGAAAGCCAATGGCCAGTCCTTTGACGAATGGTACGGAACCCATGTCGACGAATTTGCGTCGCTGGTCTCCTCCTTCGAATAAATTATCCAACACGGCAAAAAGCCGGGAGAACCCAACCGAATGGGCCTCCCGGCTTTTTATATTGCCTGCGGCATTATTATTTTACGTTCTTTTTCGTCGCGTTGCTGCGGATATCCACTTCGACGAGCCGTTCCACTTCATCGCCGCGGACGCCGATCAAATAATTGGTAAAGTTCGCCGTCGAGCAGGAATGATTCGGAATGATGCAGATCTTGTCGCCGACCTTCAAATCGGTCGTTCCGTTGACGTGAATCTTCCCGACTTCTTCCGACAATCCGTCTACGTATAATTCCGGATGCCCCTTGACCGTGCCGTACCCTACGATAGACGTATTGCCGTGGGCTCCCTGATCCAGCCCCAAACATTTCGTGCCGGCGTCGCAGATAAACAAATCTTCCGACGGATGGGACACGACGGAAGCCAATACGTACAGCGCGCATTCTTCTTCCGAAGCCGTCTGCGTAGACAACTGAATCGTATCGTTGAAGATGTAGTTGCCCGGATGATAGATGGAAATGTGCTCGTCGGCAATATTCTGGGCAAAGGTAGGCGTAGAGCCGCTGGAAATGATATCCACCGTATAGCCTGCCTTTTGCAGCGCTTCTGCCGCCGCTGCCATGCTGCGGGCTTCATCTTTGCAATAGCCTGCCAGGTCTTCATGGCTGCATGCGCCGTATACATGGCCCGGATGGGTAGAAATCCCCTTAAATACCAGATGGTCGCAGGCTTTCAGCGCGTCGGCCAAGGGAACAACCTTATCGGGAGACACACCGAAGCGGTGAAGGCCGCTGTCTACAATAATCGTGTACTGCACGGAAACGCCCTGTTTAGCCGCCTGTTCCTGAATTGCCTTAGCCGCGTCTTCCCCGTCAATGCGGATGATAAAATTGCACTTCTGCGACAAGGCGATGACCCGATCGATAGACACGTTCGTCGCTACGGGATAGGCATACATGATATTTTGGATGCCTGCGGCGCACAAGGCTTCCGCTTCGTCCAGCGTGCCGCACAAAAATCCCGTGCAACCATATTGCTGCTGCAATAACGCCAGTTCCGTGCTCTTATGCGTCTTGACCATCGGCCAAATCTGCTTTCCATGCGCCGCAGCCAAGTCAGCGTACTTCTTCAGGTTATGTTCCATATAATCCAAATTCAACAAAATAGCCGGCGTATACACTTGATCAATTTTCATATTCACATATCTCCCTTCTTGTACAAATCCTTCTTGTACAAATACAGTAAAAAATGTAATCAATTATTTTTTGTTAAACCGTAAATGTGCTGCAAATACAGAGCTCCTGCACTAAAGCGACTTCGTACTGCTGTTTTTAAGCACATTTTATTTAATCCAATTATATTAAATACAATTTTATTTGTCAATCGTATAATTAAATACAATTAAATTAAATAAATATATATTACATTGCATTCATAGAAAAACAGAGCAGCCATTGCTATTGCATCTTCTGCTGCTCTGTTTTGTTCTATCTATATTAAAACGTTTTATAAATCCCAGCTTCCCGCTTTTTCGTCGCTGCGTTCGATATATACGAGCCCAAGACGACGGAATAGCCTTTGCGCTCTGCGATTTGCCGCATGTAATCCAAATGGGGGCAAGGCGGCCGATGGGAGTTGTCGGAACAGACGCACGAGGCGAAATGGACGACGACGTCTTCCTTTCGTTCGCCGCGGCGCTTCAAATGCTTCGTCAGGTTTTCCAGCTTGGCCGCTACTTCGGCGCCGCAGCAGCCGCCGCAGGTAACAGGCATGTAGCGGACGTCTTCTTCATAGGACGCAAAAGCGCCTTCTCGCTTGTAAAATGCATCCATGCAGGGATAGCCGCTGCAGCGGTTCATGACCAAATGACATTGAATGACGACGACGAGCTTGCTCATATCCATTCCTCCTCATAAAACAACTACACAACTACCTTTTGAGCTTCCGCATCGTATGCTGCACGTAGAAATAGCTTCCCGCCGTAAACAGGCAGGCCGCGACCCAGCAGATCGGGCTGGCGCAGCAGATGCCGAAAAAGCCCCACATACCGGCCAAGACGAAGGCCGACAAGCCGCGGAACACCAGCTCGATGATGCTGCTGATGAGCGGCACGCTGGAAATCCCCATGCCCTGCAAGGCGTTACGGTAGACAAAGATCTGCCCGAGAAAAATATAAAAGGGCACAGACGTGTGCAAGTACAGCATGGCCTGCTGCAGGAGCAGGTCGTCGTGCTCTGCCGTAAAGACGGAAATCAGCTCCTGCCCGTAAAACAGCATGGCCCCAATGGCAAACATGCAGAAGCCCAGCGACACGAGGGAACACTGGCGGACGCCCTTGCGGATGCGGTCATATTTCTGAGCGCCGTAATTCTGCGCCGAGTAGACGGCCATGGCGATACCGAAGGAAATCATGGGCTGCAACGCCAGCTGTTCAATCCGCGTCGCCGAGACGAAGCCCGCAATGGTTTCGGGGCCAAAGGTATTGCAGACCGACTGAATCGCTAAAATCCCCAGGGAAATAATCATGAACTGCATGGCCATGGGCAGGCCCAGGCGCAGGTGCTGCCAGGCAAATTCCCTGTCGAAGGCCCAGTCGCTGCGGCGCAGTCGCAGCATGGGGAAGCGGCGGCGCATATAACAGAAGCACAGCAGGGCCGACACGCCCTGAGCGATGACCAAGGCGATAGCCGAACCGGGCACGCCCCAGCCGAACTGCATGATAAATACCAGAGCCAGAACGACGTTCAGGACAGACGACAAGATGAGAAAATACAAGGGCGTACGGCTGTCGCCTAAGGCCCGGCAGATACAAGCCAGGAGATTGTACATCATCATGGCGACGATGCCGTACGTAATGATGATGATATAACTGTACGAATCGGCGTAGAGCTCGTCGGAAATATTCATGAGCTCCATGAGCAGAGGCATCTGCCAGGCCGCAATCGTCGTCAGCAAAACCGTCAATCCGACGGCCAGCATAGCCGACATGGCGACGGAACGGCGCACGCCTTCATCATCGTTTGCTCCGAACCGCTGGCCCGTAACGACGGAAAATCCCGACGTCAGGCCGATAGTCAGGCCCAGCAGAGCCATGAACAACGGTCCCGACGCTCCGACTGCCGCCAGGGCATGGACACCGATGATCCGTCCGACGATGATGATGTCGGCAATATTATAAAATTGCTGAAATACGTTCCCAATCAGCAGGGGAACGGTAAAAGACAAGATCAGGCGTATGGGGCTGCCTGCCGTCATATTTTTGACCATATGCCCTCCTTTATCTTTCGCCATGATAGGCGTATAAAAAAATAATAGCCTTATTATACCATAGGCCGGCTAAAAGACAAGAAAAACAAAAAGAACGGCGTCGAAAGAGTATTCTTTCTCACCGTTCTTACGGACGCGCCAGCAATACTAACGATTGCAGCTTTTTTTCACTGCATTGCTCGACGTAGCTGTACAGCAGCCGTTCCAGTGCCGCTAAGCCCTTCGCGCTGAAGCGCAGCGTCTCCTCCCGCTCCCAGCGGTATTGCAGCAGGCGCTTCCAAAGCTGCCGGATCTCCGGCGTCAGCTTCTCTTCCCGCATGTCCGCCAGTCCTTCGTCGCCGAAGTAATAGCCCTCCTGACCATAGGGAGACGAAAACACGCGCACCGTATCGACATCGGGATAAAACCCGGCCAGTCCGGCCAGCTGCCAGCCGGCGATAATCGTCAGGACCCGCGGGTCCTTGGCCGCCAACAGGCGGCTGTAGCGCAGGAGCAGGCCGTACACGTTGCCGTCGGCCTGCCGGTACGGCGTGAGGTTCAGGACCATTTCGACGAAGATCTGCGAATACACGTAGTGATCCCACGTCAAGTTCATCATGGCCTCGTTTCCCCGGCATTCGTATTCCCGCAGGGATAGGACGTCGCCTTGCTCGGCCGCATCAAAGGTAATCTCCCCCAAGGGCATAAAAGCCCCGGAACCGCTGCGGCCGCGGCTCCGCTCGGATACAAACAGCCGCAGCAGCCCTTCCTGCCGGGTAAAGACGGACAAGATCCGCTGCTTTCCCCGCTTCTGTACTTGAAGGATCAGGCCGTCGTACGGCCGGACCGGGCGGAATATATGGTTACTCCTTATCATGCTCCCCTTCCCCCTCTGGCGGCGGCAATTCTTCCGGCGGTATGGGCACGGCCTTGAGGCGAGCAATGCGGAACCGCTGCATTTCCAATACGACAAAGCGATAGGTCCCGATAATGGCCTCTTCCTTGACGACAGGCGTATGGCCCAGCACATTGAACACATAACCGCCGATGGTATCCGTATCGACGTCTTCTTCGACAGGTATGTGAAGCAGCTCTTCTACGTCCTCCAGCAATACGGTGCCGGCAAACTCATAGGCGCCATTTGCCAAAGGCTGGATTTCTTCTTTTTCCATGCTGTGCTCGTTTTTAATGTTGCCGACCAGCTCTTCCAGAATATCTTCCAGCCCAATGAGGCCGACGGTACTGCCGTATTCGTCGACGACCATAGCCAGATAGGTCCGCCGGGCCCGCATGAGCTGCAGGAGCTTGGACGCCGGCATGATTTCCGGAACCATCAGGATAGGCCGCTTGATTTGGCGAAGGTTGGTCTGCTTATGCATGTACAAATCCATCAAATCCTTGATGTGTATCAGCCCTAAAATGTGGTCCTTGTCTTCTTCGCACAAGGGGTACCGCGTGTGGCGGGACTGGCGTATCGTCGCGATGTGCTGGCTCATCGTATCTTCCAAATACAGGCAGACGATATTCTGCCGGGGAATCATGATTTCCCGGGCCAGACGGTCGGCAAAATCAAAGACGTTGCCGATGAGCTCGCTTTCTACCTGGTCGATCTTCCCTTCCTTGTGGCTGGCCGTGACGAGCATGCGGATTTCATCTTCCGAATGGGCCATGTCGATTTCATTGGTCACCTCGAGATCGCGGCCGCGGAGAATGGCTTTGCCCAGCCAGTTGCCCAGGCAGATGAGCGGGTAAAGCAGTCGGCTCCACGGCTGTATCAGCGGCCGGATCGTTTTCAGGCTCCGTTCTGCCCGCTGCAGGCCGATGGATTTGGGAATGAGCTCGCCAAATACCCAGGCGATGCCGCACAGGACGACGCAGACGACGGCGTAGGCCGCCCAGACAATCCACGCTTCGCCGGCGTACTGCACAAACTGGCCGTATCCGTTATACAAGGCGAAATAGATCGTCGCGCCGCCGACGAGGCCGAAGAGGGCCATGCCCAGCTGGGCCGTCCCTAAAAACAAGGTCGGGTTATCGTACAGCTTGAGCAGGGGCTTGGCGCTTTCGTCGCCGTCTTCCACCAATTCTTCGATGTATTCGCGGCGCAGCTGGGCAAAGGCAAATTTCCCTGTAACGCAGACGGCGCTGCAAAGGACGCATATGCAGTAAATCACAAAACATTCCAGCAATAGTTGCGGTTCAATAAGTCATCTCTCCTATTCGTTCTTATAGCCTAGCTCGCTGAGGGCCGACGCCTTATTGCGCCAGTCGTGCTTTACTTTAACCCAAATATCCAAAAATACGGACGACCCCAGCAGGTTTTCGATCTCCCGGCGGGCCTGCTCGCCCACTTCCTTCAGGACCGAGCCGTTCTTACCGATGACGATGCGCTTCTGCGAATCCCGTTCGACGTAAATCGTCAGGCGGATGTACACCTTGTTCCTGCCGCGGGGCTTCATCTCTTCCACGTAGGCGGCGATGGCGTGGGGCACTTCGTCGCGCGTGCATCGGAACAACTTTTCCCGGACGATTTCCGCGACGAGAAGCCGTTCAGGCTGGTCTGTAATCATGTCGTCGGGGAAATACTTCGGCCCTTCCTGCAGTATCTTTTTCAGCTCGTCCAGTACAGCGTCCACGTTGTCGCCGTTCAGCGCCGATATGGGGATAATCTGTTCAAAGGGATACAGGGCGTTGTATTCCGTAATTTTTTGGAAAATCTCTTCCTTGCTCATCAAATCGACCTTGTTGATGATGAGGAATACGGGAACGCCGGCGTCCTTGACCTTGTCAAGAACGAACATGTCACCGGGGCCCTTCTTTTCGTTGCCCGAAATGAGAAACAGCACGGCGTCGATGTCCTTGAGGGACTGGTAAGCCGCTTCATCCATGAACTGGCCCAGCTTGTGCTTCGGCTTGTGGATGCCCGGCGTGTCGAGAAACACGATCTGGCAGTCTTCGTCGGTATGAATGCATAAAATGCGGTTGCGCGTCGTCTGAGCCTTATCGGACACGATAGATACCTTCTGCTTGATAATGCGGTTGATAAGCGTCGACTTGCCGACGTTCGGGCGGCCTACGACGGCGACGAATCCCGATTTAAACGTAGTTTTTTCTTCCATATATACTCCTTATTCCGTTTCTTCCTGTAGTGTAAAGGCAAAGGGCAGCAAATCCTCAAGGGCCAGTACCCGGTAGGCGCCGTCGGCGCGGGTCGCAACGACGTAAGACACGCCGAATTCAGCCATGACCTGCCGGCACGCGCCGCAGGGCATCGTATCGTCGGCACTGCCGACAATGGCAACAGCTTCAAACTTCCGGCAGCCGGCGGCGACGCCGCGGAATATGGCGTTCCGCTCGGCGCAGCACGACAAGCCATACGAGCTGTTTTCTACGTTGCAGCCCGCATATATAACGCCGTCTTCTCCCAGAGCCGCCGCGCCGACGTAAAACTGGGAGTACGGGGCATAAGCCCTTTCCCTGGCCTTTTTCGCCGCTTCGATGAGCAGGCGGACGCTTTCCCCGTCCATTATAATTCTTCTCCCTGACGGACGTAACCCAGGCGGTGGAGGATAAATTCCTCTTCCTTGCGCATTTCCGCCTTGTCGTCAGGCTCCATGTGGTCGTAGCCGAGGATGTGCAGCATGCCGTGAATCGTCAAATAGGCCAGCTCCCTTTCAAAGGAATGGCCATATTCTTCGGCCTGCTCCTGTACCTTTTCCAGGGAAATGACGATGTCGCCCAAAAGGGCCGCGTCAGGGCCGTCGTAGCCGTCGTCTTCCCCTTCGTTCAGGGCAAAGGACAAGACGTCTGTAGGACGGTCAATCTGGCGGTACTGCTTGTTCAGCTCATGGATGTATTCGTTGTGGCATAAGAGAACGCTGATTTCCGCGTTGGGCCCCAAGCCGTACACGAGCGCCGCTTCCTGGCATACCTGCTCGATTACCTGTTCGTACGTGTCGTTCTGGAACGACGGGTCTTCGTAGTTGATGTTGATATTCATACTGGTCCACCTTTCTATTCTTTTTTATAGAAATCTTCATATGCCCGTATGATCCGCCCGACCATGTCGTGACGGACGACGTCTTCGTCGGTAAAGTACACCATGCCCAGTCCGCGGACGTTCTGCAGGACCTTCTGGGCTTCGATGAGGCCGGACATCTTGCGGTCTACTAAGTCTATCTGCGTGACGTCGCCGTTGACGACGACGCGGGAATGGTTGCCCATACGGGTCAGGAACATCTTCATCTGCTCCTTCGTCGTATTCTGCGCTTCGTCGAGAATGATAAACGACTCCTCCAACGTCCGGCCGCGCATGTAGGCCAGCGGCGCCACCTCGATGATATTGCGGGTCACCATCTTCTGGAACTGGTCGTAGCCGAACATATCGGCCAGAGCGTCGTAGAGGGGACGCAGGTACGGGTCGATTTTCTCCTGCAAATCGCCGGGCAGAAACCCCAGCTTTTCGCCGGCTTCTACAGCCGGGCGGGTCAGGATGATCCGCTCTACTTCACGGTTCTTCAGATAATACGATGCCAAGGCTACGGCCAGATAGGTCTTGCCCGTGCCGGCCGGGCCAATGCCGAAGGTCACGAGATTTTTCCGTATGGAATCGACGTACTGCTTCTGTCCCGCCGTCTTGGGCTTAATGAGCCGTCCCCGGGCCGAAATGCTGACCGTGTCGCCGTAAATAGACTGGAGCAGGTCTTCCTTGCCCTGCTTAATCAGCGACGACGAGTAGCGCACGTGCTGCGTCGTCATGTACGTATTTTCCCGGTACAGGTACCGCAGCGTGCGCAGTACTGTCTCCACCTGGCTGACGCCGGGCTCGTCGCCGACGATAATCACTTCGTCGCCGCGGGAGGCAATGCGGCAATCGGGAAATTCCTTCTGTATGGTCTTTAAAAATTCGTCCTTCATGCCCAGCACGGCTTTGGCCTCGGACAAGTCCGAAAAGATAAATCGTTTTTCCATAGGCAATGGTCATGTCCCCTTTGTTAGTAATCTGTAAATTTCCGCACGGCTTTTCCGTGAAGGTACGTGCATTTCGCTCCTTGACGGGTGTCGCGCCGCGCGAGCTCAGCGTCGATCATATCGCGGATTTTCCACCAGCCCATGCCCCAGTTGGCAAATTCCGTCGCTTCCTTCGGCGCCCGGCCGATGAGCCGCTGGAACACGATGTCCGGCCGCGTGTATTCCAAAAAGGTCACGACGCGGTCTACGTATTCTTCGGCGGAAATGAGCTGTATCTCCCCGGTCTTGTACCAATCGGCCATGACGGTATTCTTGATGATGTACAGGGCATGGAGCTTGATTTCGTGCGTCGGCAGGGCGGAAATAATCTTGGCCGTCTCGACGACGTCTTCCATCGTATCCCAGGGCAAGTCCAATATGACGTGGGTGCAGTTGCGGAAGGGATAGGCCTGTATCATCATCATGGCGTCGATGTATTCGGCCAGCGTGTGGCCCCGGTTGATTTTCTGCAGCGTCTTGTAGTTAACCGTCTGCAAGCCGAACTCGACGAGGATATCTACGCCGTAGGTCTCCTTGATTTCCGCCATAATATCGAAATACGTCGTATTGACGCAGTCCGGCCGCGTCGCGACGGCGATGCCGACGATGTCGGGCCGGCAGGCTTCGATGAGGTATTGGCGGAACACGTCGGGCCGGATATAGGTATTGGTGAAATTCTGAAAATAGGCGATGAATTTATTGGCCTTGTATTTAGGCTGGATATGGGCGATGTTGGCCTCTATCTGCCGCTGTATGGTCATGTCAGCCGGCAGGTTTTCATACCCTGCGCCGATGGAGCCGCAGAAGGCGCAGCCCCGCGTGCCCAGCGTGCCGTCGCGGTTCGGGCACGTATCGGGAATGCTGATGGGCAGCTTATATACCTTTTCGCCGTACCGTTCTTTCAAATACGTCGAATATACATTATATCGTTCGTTCATATCTTATAATTCCCCTGTACTGTGTTTAGGCGGCACGACCTGCCACGATACGCCGCCCTTTCGTTTTTCTGCCAGAACATAGGCTCCTCCTTCGGGAACGGCCGTATAGCGCCGCAGCTCGTCCAGCGTATCCCTGCCGACGGGCCAGATGCGGCAGCGCATCTTGACGTCTCGCCAGCTCGTGAAAACGTAATCGGGCACATACTGGCGCAGCCATTCCTCGTCGCGGAACATGGCGTCCGTCTCTTCGCGAGGGGCTTCCTGCCAGCCCAAAAAGCCGGCATGATAGCGGAACTGGAAGCATACCTGCATATCCAGGGCCAGCAAGTCCGCCGCGACGGCCTGCTGCTCTTCCGTCAGGCCCAGCCTGTCCCGGCAGCAATGCCACAAGAATTGGCAGAGCCCCTCGTCTGACAGGGCCTGTTCGTCGTACCCCAGGGCCAGCCATTCGTCGGTCAGGCCTTCGTACAAAGCAAAATAATCCCGGGCGTAGATTCGGGATACATAGGATAAAAGGCAGGTAAATTTTCCCGAATTATAGGTTCGTTCAAAGACGTCCTCAAAGACCTTCATGTACCGCACCCGTTCATAAGGCAGCCACGTCGTTTCCAGCACTTCGTAAGGCCCCTGCGGGTCATAGCGGTAGTCGCCGCCGTAATCGCGGCGGATACCCGAGCCCTTGAGGAGCTTCAAAAAACCAATCTGCAGCTTGTGGGGCCTGAGAGCGTATATATCGTTAAACGACTGGCGCAGGCGGCCGAAATCCTCATAAGGAAGACCGACAATCAAATCCAGATGCAGGTGGATGTTTCCGCATGCCAAGAGCCGTTCCATAATATGCTCGATGCGCGGCCAGTCGTTGTGCCGCCGAATAGCCTGCAGCGTCGGCTCGTGGGTCGACTGAATGCCCATCTCCAGCTGGATGCGCCCTTTAGGAGCCGCTGCCAGCAGCTCCAGGTCTTCGTCCATGAGCAGGCCCGGCTCGATTTCCAAATGAAAGTTAATATCTTCGGTCACGCCGATCATATAGCGCAGCAGCGGTCGGTAGTGGGCCGGATTGCAGTTGAAGGTCCGATCGACGAATTTGACCTGATGCACGCCGGCTGCGACAAACTGTTCCAGCTCCTGCAGTACGAGGGGCACGGAACGGAAGCGGACGGCGTCGTTCATGCCCGAGAGGCAGTATTGGCAGTGAAACGGGCAGCCGCGTGAGCTTTCGTAGTACATAATCTTATGGTCGAGCAGGGAAAAATCCTGTCCCTCATAAGGAAAGGGCAGACGGTCCAGCTCGGCCACTTCCTGATAGGCATCGCTGCCCTGAATCTGGCCGCCGACCCGTCCCATGACGCCCGGTACAGCCGTCTCGTCTTCGCCTCGCGCTAAGGCCTGCAGAAAAGCCGGCACCATATCTTCGCCCTCGCCCTGAAGCACGTAATCAATGTCGGGATGGTCCCGCAATATCTCCTCTGCCGTATAGGACACTTCCGGCCCGCCGACAAAGACGATCGTCTGCGGCCGCACCTGCTTGATGAGGGAAATGATATGGCAGGTCATTTCGATATTCCATATATAACAGGAAAAGCCGATGATATCGGCGTCGAACTTGGAAATGCGGCGCAGGATGTCATAGGCATGCTGATTGATCGTATATTCCGCCGTCTTCACCGCGACGCCCTGCCGGCGGCACGCCGTATAAAGGCAGCGCAGCGCCAGGGAGGAATGGATGAATTTGGCGTTTAAGATAGTCAATAACGTGTTCATGTAGGTCTTCTTTCCTTCAGTCAGAAAGTAATATCACTACAATTATACTACATGCCGCTCCTTTTCGCACCCTATGAGGCTATGCGATTTTGCACAGTCGCCTTAGACCTGTCGGGCATACGCGGCGTATCTTCCGCCCTCTCTATTCACAATGGCGCCTATGGAGTATAATAATAGGTATGAAATTATTTATCAGGGAGGCATATCTATGCTGAAAATTGCTCTCGCCCAGCTTGATATACATGCCGGCGACCCGCGGTATAACACCGCCGCCATGAAAAAAGCCATTGCCAAGGCTAAGCAGCAGGGCTGCGACATGATTATCTTCCCGGAACTTTCGATTCCGGGCTATTTTATCGGCGACGTCTGGGACCAGCCCGACTTCATCGACGACTGCGTCCGCTTCGGCGAAGAAATCCAAGCCGCTTCAGAAGGAATTACCGTCGTTTACGGCAACGTAGCCAAGGAACCGGGCCGGGTCAACTTAGACGGCCGAACCCGTAAGTACAACGCCATGTTCATCGCCAGCGACGGCAAGCTCCTGTCGCCGGAACGGTCGCCCTATCCGTTTTATATCAAGACGCTCCTTCCCAACTACCGCGAGTTCAGCGACATCCGCTATTTCACATCCCTCATGGAAGTGGCCCAGGAACGGCGCGCCTTCCCGGAAGACTTCTTGTCGCCCGTCCACATCGCCTTCGCCGACGGACGGAAGCTCTGCGTAGGCCCGCTCATCTGCGAAGACAGCTGGGACGACAACTATCCCTTCAAGCCGATGTCGTACTTAGGCAATACGTACGATATCGACCTGTTCGTCAACATTTCCAGCTCTCCCTTTACGCAGGGCAAGACGGAACGGCGTCACCGCCTGTTCGGCAAGGCCATCGGCGAAATCGGCAAGCCCGCCGTATACGTCAACTGCACGGGCATCCAGAACAACGGCAAAAATGTCTACACCTTCGACGGTTCCAGCAGCGCCTACGACAAGGACGGCCGCCTTCACTACGAATGCGCCGCCTTCGGCGAAGAGCTGGCCATCGTCGAATACGACGAGCAGAACCACGTCTTCACGTCGCCGGTCCACGTCAACGAACAGCGCGGCAGCACAGCCGACATCTACGCCAGCCTGCATTACGGCCTGAAATCCTTTATGGGATCCCTCGGCCTGGATCACGTCGTCATCGGCGTATCGGGAGGCATCGACTCGGCCGTCAACGCCGCCTTATACGCCACAGTCCTTCCGCCGGAACACATCCTCTTAGTCAACATGCCCAGCTGCTACAACTCGGAAATGACTAAGGGACTGGCTAAGGAGTTGGCCGACAACCTGGGCTGCCTGTATACGGTCATTCCCGTACAGGACAGCCTGGAATTGACGCGCCGCCAATTCAGCGATGCCGCATTATATAAAAATGACGTCAAAGCAGGCCGTCTGGAGCTGACCAGCTTCATTGAAGAAAACATCCAGGCCCGGGACCGTTCCAGCCGTATTCTGGCCGCGGCGGCAGCCGCCTTCGGCGGCGTCTTCACCTGCAACGCCAACAAGGCCGAATCATCTGTCGGCTACGCTACGCTGTACGGCGACAGCGCCGGCTTCCTGGCCGCGACGGCCGATTTGTGGAAGCATCAGGTCTACGACCTGGCCCGGTACTTGAACGACGAAGTGTTCAAACGGGAAGTCATTCCCCGCGGCTCTATCGACATCGTCCCCAGCGCCGAGCTGTCTTCCAATCAGGATATCACCAAAGGCCAGGGCGACCCCTTGGTATATCCCTATCACGACTACCTCTTCGCCGCCTTTATCGAACGGTGGCAGCGGGCGACGCCGGAGTCGATACTCCAGTGGTATGCCGACGGCACGCTGGAAGAACACATCGGCTGCCCCGTCAAGGTGCGCGACCTCTTTCCCGACGCGGCGTCCTTCATCGCCGACTTGGAAAAATGGTGGCGCCTCATCGCCGGCTTTGCCGTCGCCAAACGAATTCAATGCCCGCCAATCTTATCCGTCAGCCGCCGTTCCTTCGGCAACGACCTGCGGGAATCGCAGCTCAAGCCGTACTACACGACGCGCTATTTGGAATTGAAAGAAAAAGTGCTGCAAGGCAGATAACTGCATATACGACGCATACAGCCGCATCGCAGCGATGCGGCTTTTGTCGTACACGGTATTGAGCATACAGAAAAGGAGTTCTCACGGGAACATACCCACGAGAACTCCTTTTCTGCGCTTTCAGCCAACGGTGCTGCACAAGGCAGCACCGCTGAGCCAAAAACGTAAATCCAGTATCGCCCTTCCAGTCAAAAAGGAAGCTGCAGATACAATACTCTTACATATCACCTAATCTGCCGATGGTCTGTTTCTTCTTCACCGGCTGATGGCCGATTTTTTCAACGAGGATGAACAGCATCGGAATGAGGAATACGCCCAGAATCGTCGCCATAGACGTACCGAAGACGACGACGATACCCATGGTGACACGGGATGCCGCGCCGGCGCCCGTAGCAAGAGCCAACGGGATAGAGCCTACGACGAAGGCCAGGGACGTCATGACGATAGGACGGAGACGAATCTTCGCCGCTTCAATCGCTGCCGATACGGGATCCATGCCGCGTTCATCGACACGGACTTTAGCGTATTCGATAATCAGGATGGCGTTTTTAGCCGCCAAACCGATAACGGCGAGAATACCGATCTGGAAGTAAATGTTGTTCGTCTGGTCGAAGATGTACGTGAACAGCGTCGCGCCGAACAAGCCGGCCGGCACGCTGAACAGTACGGCGAACGGTACCTTCCAGCTTTCGTACAAGGCTGCCAATACGAGGAATACGAAGAGGATAGCCAGACCGAAGACGTAAATCGTCTTGTTGCCGGCTTCGACTTCTTCACGGCTCATGTCGGCCCATTCATAGGTGTAGCCTTCGCCGAGCGTATCGGCGGCGACTTCCTGCAGGGCTTTCAGCGCATCGCCGGAGCTCTGGCCGGCAGCCGGAGCGCCCATGATCTTAATGGCCGGATAGTCGTTGAAACGAGTGATAATAGAAGCCGAGCCAATTGGACGAGGCCGTACGAAGTTGGCCACGGAAATGAGCTCGTTATTGGAATTGCGGACGTAGAGGTTCTTGTTGCCGTCGACGGTTTCACGGAACTGCGGAGCTGCCTGGATGACGACCTTAAAGTTACGTCCGAAAATAGTGAAGTCGTTGATCTGGTACGAGCCGTAGAAAGACTGCAAAGTCTGGTATACAGAGCTCATAGATACGCCTTCTCTAGCAACCATGTCGCGGTCTACGTCGAGGTAATACCCCGGCGTATCGTTGGAAAAGGCCGTATAGACGGAGCCGATTTCCGGCCGTTTCGCCGCTTCGGCAATAAATTTATTGGCCGTTTCCATCAATTCGTCCGTCGTATGGCCGCCGCGGTTTTCGATGTGCAGCGTAAAGCCGGCAGAAATGCCCATGCCGTCAATAGGCGGCGGGTTGATGGCGACGATAGATGCCTGGGGAATCTGCGCACCGTGAGCCATGATCTTGCCTACCAGCGCGTCAACGGACATGCTCGGATCTTTACGCTGATCCCAGTCTTCCATGCCGACGAAAGCCGTCGCACCATTCGTCTTAGCGCCGCCGGCCAGCATGTTGTAGCCAACGATATTCATGGACTGCGTAACGCCGGGCTGCTGTTCAATCCAGTTGCCCAAATCGACGGCAATCTGCTTGGTAATCGTCTGGGACGTGCCTTCCGGCAAGGTCGTGCTGACGATGACGAAGCCGTTATCTTCCGACGGCACGAAGCCTGTCGGAATGATGGTGAACAAGAATCCGGAAATACCGGAAATCATAATCAGGAAAGCGACGCTCCACTTGATGCGCCGGTTCAAATGCACCAGACGGATACCGTACCAGTTCGTCATGCGTTCAAAGGCAAGGTTGAACTTCTGGAAAAATTTAAAGATACCCTTCGGGTTTTCCGTCGGCTTATGTACCTTCAGGATAGAAGCACACATGGCCGGTGTCAGCGTCAAGGCGACGAAGGCCGAAATAGCTACGGAAATAGCAATCGTAAAGGCAAACTGCCTGTACAAAATACCGCTCATGCCGCTCAGGAAGCCGACGGGAATAAATACGGATGCCAGTACGCAGGCAACACCGATAACCGGGTTCTGTACGTTCTGCATGGCGATGATCGTCGCTTCCCTCGGCCCCTTGTTGTTGTACTTGATTTCGTATTCGACAGCTTCGATAACGACGATGGCGTCGTCGACGAGAAGGCCGATGGCCAAAACCATGGCGAACAAGGTCAGGGTATTAATGGAGAAATCTAAAATCGTAAAGCAGGCAAAGGTCCCGAGCAGCGATACGGGGACGGCAATCAACGGGATCAGCGTCGACCGGCCGCTCTGGAGGAACAAGTATACGATAGCCGCTACGAGGAGCAGCGCTTCTATAAAGGTGTGAATAACTTCGTTAATAGACGCCGATACGAACTTCGTGCTGTCGTAAATAACGCGGTAATCCAAGTCGGACGGGAAGGATTTTTTCGCTTCTTCCAATACTTTCAGCGCACCGCTTACAGTCTGCATGGCATTGGCATCGGACGTCAGGCTGACCATGAAGCCTGCCTGAGGCTGGCCATTGAAGTTACCTTCAACGTTATAATCCTTAGCGCCCAGTTCTACCGTGGCGACATCGCCGACGCGGACCATCGTTCCGTCCGGATTGGTGCGGATGATGACGTCCCGGAATTGTTCGGCAGTCTGAAGACGGCCTTCGGCGCGCATCGTATACTGGTACGTCTGGTCGTTCGTCGTCGGCTGCGAGCCGATGGAGCCGACGGCAGCCTGGATATTCTGGCCTTCAATAGCAGAAATAATATCCGTCGGCGTGACCTGAAGGATATTCATCTTCAGCGGGTCCATCCAGATACGCATGGCGTAGTCGGAGCCAAATTCTTCAACGTTGCCGACGCCGGAAACGGATTTCAAGGCATCCATAAAGAACTGGGTTGCATAGTTCTTCATGAACGTGGCGTCATAAGTACCGTTCGGGGAATACAAGGCGAAAACCATAGCCGTAGAACTCGTCGATTTCTGGACCGTAACGCCTGTTGCCGTAACTTCCTGCGGCAATGTCGCCTGAACCTGGCTGACGCGGTTCTGCGTATTAACCGTGTCCATGTCGTCGTTACTGCCCGTTTCGAACTGGACGGTCAGGGAATACCGGCCGCTGTCGTTACTGGAGCTGGACATGTTTACCATGTCGTCGACGCCGATCATCTGGCGTTCGATGACGCTGGCGACGGTATCACTGATAACTTCGGCGTTAGCGCCTGTATAGGTCGCGGACACGCTGACCTGCGGAGGCGTAACGTTCGGATATTTTGCGACAGGCAGGGACATCATCGCCAAGAGACCGGCAATCGATATGATCAACGATATGACGATGGCGAAGATCGGCCTGTCAATAAAGAATTTTGATATCACTCTCTCGCCCCCTATTTACTTTCTGTTTTCACAGCTATATCGGAGCCGCTTTCAATTTCGGCTTTTGTCAGCAAGTGCTGATCGAGCGTCGCGCCGCCCGTAGCTTTCTGGTAGCCGTCGACGATGATGAGGTCGCCGTCGCTGATGCCTTCGTTGATAATCCAGAACTTGCCGACCTTCTGACCCGGCGTAACGGGCTTATTCTGCGCCTTGCCTTCGCTGTCGATGACTGAGACGAAGTAGCGGCCCAGGGTCTGCTGTACGGCGCGCTGCGGAACCATGACGGCGTGCTGCTGTACCTGCGTGTCAGAAACGACGGTAGCGTACAAGCCCGGAATCAGGAGGTTCTGCGGATTTTCAAACTGCGCTTTGATAATGATGGAGCCGGAATTGCCGTCCATGCCGTGGTTAATCTGCACGACGTGGCCTTCATAGGCGTACATAGAGCCGTCACTCAGGCGCAGCTGCAGATGGTCTCCCCAGCTGCCCGGTTCGTCCGACCGCTTCTTCATCATCTGCAGGTATTCCGCTTCGCTGACGGAGAATTCTACGTACACAGGATCTAACGTAGAAATCGTCACCAAGTCGGTCTGGCCGGCTGTAGCGTACGTGCCGACGGCTACGTCGTCGACGTTGAGCTTGCCGCTGAACGGAGCGTATACGATCGTATCGTCGACGTTATCCTGAGCAGATTGCACCAGCGCGTCGTTGGCTTCCAGCACAGCCTGCTGCTGCCGCGTCGCCGCTTCCTGATCCGTCAGTGTCTGAACGGAAATCGCGTCCTGCTCGACCAGCTGCTGATACCGGCGCAGGTTGAGCTGCTGATTGGCCAGATTGGCCGCAGCCTGAGCCCGGTTGGCCTTGGCGTTTTCCAAAGCCGCATCGTATTCGCGGCTGTCGATACGGAATAAAGGCTGCCCCGCCGTGACCTGCTGGCCGCCCTGCACGTATTTTTCAACGACGCGGCCGGAAATCTTAGCGCGTACAGGAACCTTATCCGTCGCAATGACCGTGCCGCTGTACTCGGCCCGCACAGGCGTGTCTTCCGCCGTTACCTTATACGTATTGACGGCGACAGGCGCCTTCTGCCCGGCCTCCTGAGAGCCGCACCCTGCCAATAACGACGCGACAGTCAGCACCGTCACGCCCATCGTGAATACCTTATGTTTGTGTATCATTCGTTACTTGCCTCCTGTCTTTTTATTCCGTATAAAATTACACGGATACATTTTTCCATATATTCGGAAAAAGAAGATTCATGTTCCGACTCGTCGAAGTATTCCAATATATCATCGGAAGCGCTGTGCAGCATGTGAATCAGAAGAAACTTATCGACTTCCTTAAAGGAATCTTCCTGCTGCGCTTGTTCGAACAACTGGCTCAGCAGCGCCCAATCCATGCGGCGCCGTTCTTCCAGCGCGGCGCAGACCTCGGGCATCTTGCGCAGGATTTCATCGGTCTTGCGAACGGAAAGGACAGAGATATAATGCGTCTTTACGTTGAAGAAGTTTATGATTTTTTCTTCCGTCGTCATCTCCGTATTCGCCAGCAGGGCCACATGCTGTTCATGTATGTCGTCGATTAAAGAAAGCATCGATTTCTCAATAATTTCCTGCTTCGATGAAAAATGCTCGTACAGCGTGCGCTTGCTGATGCGAAGGTTTCGAGCCAAATCATCCATATGAAAATCCGCACCGCGGCGGTTGATTTCATGCAAAGCTTCGGCAATGATCTTTTCTCGAATATCTGCCGCCATTTCAACACATCCTATGTAGTGTAGTAAACTAAAAATGAAAACTCAGTACCAATTTATAGTTTAATATACTCTATCTTATTAGTCAATAGAAATTATCTGGGTGATGAAAACTTTTATTTCTTTTTAAGTTTCCGACGGCCATCCGTTAGTATGTCTTTCCCAAAGACGCAATGCGTATTTTCATGATGGCCTTTTTAATCGGTTTCCCCTCTCCGTCGGGAGCGCAGAGGCAGCGATGGCCGTCGGCAGGCGTAAAGACGGCGAAGGTTCCCGGGACCATGCGAATTACCGTATCTTCGCCAATGCGGGGATTATAAAACCAGGCATCGGACGCCGAGCGGTCTTCCACGACGGCGCCGGCGTTGCGAATGGGCTGATAACCGATGATTTCGTCTCCTTCAATGACCGTCTGGATGTCGATGTACTCGCGATGGGCTTCCATCGTCCGTTCCGCCGCCGGATGGGTTTCGCCGACGTCGACGTTCATGTAGTTGCCGTCGCCCAAGTCGTGACGGCCCGGTGCCAGCGAAGCCAAATCGTATGACGCCAGCTTTTCTATCCACCGGGCTAAACCCGCCGGCACATACGGAATTTCTTTTTCCCACTGCTTTAAGTTACCTACGTACATAGCTCGTCCCTCCTAGTCTTCTTCCTGTTCCCGCTGCGTTACGTTTTTATCAAACAGCGCATCGGCAAATTGGGCCGCGTCGAAGGGCCGCAAATCGTCGACGCCTTCACCGACGCCGACCCAACGGACGGGCACGCCCAATTCCCGCTTGATAGACAAGATAATGCCGCCCTTGGCCGTGCCGTCGAGCTTGGTCAGCACGACGCCCGTCAGGGGCACGACCTCGCCGAACAGCTTGGCCTGGCTGACGGCGTTCTGTCCCGTCGTCGCGTCGAGGACCAGCAGCGTTTCATGAGGCGCGCCGTCGATGTTGCGGCCGGCCACGCGGGCCATCTTCCGCAGCTCTTCCATGAGGTTTGATTTCGTGTGAAGCCGTCCGGCCGTATCGACGAGGAGTACGTCGATGCCCCTGGCCTTAGCTGAAGCCGTAGCGTCGAATACGACGGCCGCCGCGTCGGCCCCTTCCTGATGCTTTACGATAGGCACGTCGTTCCGTTCGGCCCAAATCGTCAGCTGCTCCGACGCAGCGGCGCGGAACGTATCACCGGCGGCCAGCATGACCTTTTTCCCCTGCTGGGTGTAATACTTGGCCAGCTTGCCGATAGTCGTCGTCTTGCCGACGCCGTTGACGCCGACGATGAAGATGACCTCCGTCGTCCCCGTCCGGTCCGGCATGGGCTCAGCGTTTTCCTCCAGCAGCTCGACGACGCATTTTTCCAAATAAGGAACGACGTCGTTTCCGTCGCGAATCTCTTTCGATTTGACGCCTTCTCTGATTTTACCCAGCAGGTAATCCGTCGTTTCGACGCCGATATCGCTGGTCAGCATGACCGCTTCCAAATCCTCGTACATTTCGTCGTCGATCTTGGCGTAGCCGCGGACGACCGTTTCAATATTCTGAATAAATGATTTCTTCGTCTTTTCCAGACCTTTGCGCAATTTTGAAAAAAAGCCCATGATTACGTTCCTTTCTCTAAGAGTTCGTCTACTTTAACAGTTAATAGCCGGGATACGCCCCGTTCTTCCATCGTCACGCCCTGCAGCGTATTGGCAGCTTCCATCGTCTTGCGGCGGTGCGTAATGACGATGAACTGCGTCGCGCCGCTGTAATTTTTCAAATAGCGGGCCATGCGCTCGACGTTAGCCTCGTCCAGGGCTGCGTCCACTTCGTCGACGAGGCAGAACGGCGCCGGATGATAGGCCAGGAAGGCCAGGAGCAAAGCGATGACCGTCAGAGCCCGTTCGCCGCCGGACAACAAGGACAGCTGCTGCTTTTTCTTTCCCGGCGGCTGAATCATAATCTCGATGCCGGCGTTCAGCACGTCCTGCTCGTCCGTCAGCACGGCCTTAGCCTGGCCGCCGCCGAAGAGGCGGCTGAAAATCTGCTGAAAATGGCCGCCGATCTCGCCGAGAGCCTGACGGAACTGGGCAGTCATAGCGTCGTCGATTTCGGCGACGATGTCTTCCAGCTTGGCCCTCGATTCCTGCAAATCGGCGCATTGCTTCTGGTAAAATTCCTGCTGCGCCAGTGCCGCCCGGTATTCTTCCTCAGCGTTGCCGTTGATCTGCCCCAGCTCAGCAATGCGCCGCTTCAAGTCGGCCACGCGGTCGTGGAGCTCTTTCAGCGAGCCGTCGCGCCGCCGTTCCATCGCTTCCTGCCGCGTCAGGCCCTGCAGGGCCAGCAGTTCTTCGCCGCGGCGTATGTCGCCGCTGTATTTTTCCAGCTGCACGTTGGCGGCGCTGAGGCGCTCGCTGCACAGCCGTTCCCGTTCCCGCAGCTCCGTCAGGGCTTGCTCCAGCGTCTGGCTTTGCCGGAAGTTTTCTTCCCTGTCGCGGTAAAATCCTTCTTTTTCCGCATCCTTCTGCTGCGTTTCCCGTTCTTTCAAGGCAATCTTTTCCGTCAATTCCTGCAGCAGCGTTTCCGTTTCCGTCAAGCGGGCCTGCCATTCGCGCCGCCGGTTGGACAGCCCTTCGCCGTCGCGGCCGTGCTGTGCCGTTTCTTCGCAGTGCCGGCGCATCTGCTCTCCTGCCTGGCGTACCTGTTCTTCCAGCGTCGCCACGGCAATCTGCCGCTCCGTAAGGGTTTGACGGCATTCCTCCGCTTCCTGCAAGGCCGCCGTCCGCGCCGCTTCCAATTCCTGCGTATTTTCTGCCGGCGTCTGTTCCAGGATGGCCAACGCCTCTTCCTGCCGCACCAGCTCGGCCTGCATATCGGCCCGTATCTGCTGCAGCTGCTCTGCCTGCCCGTCGAGGCGCTGCAGCTCTTCCTGCGCGTTCTCTGCTTCCTGCCGGGCCGACTCAGCCTGCCACTGCCGCTTCTGCAGCTCTACCTGCAGCGCGCGGCTTTGCTCATCCTGTTTGTCAAGGGTTTGTTTCAGCTCTTCTGCTTTGCAGCGCATCTCGCGCCCTTGGGCAGCCGTCCGTTCCTTGGCCGCCCGAAGCTGGACGGCCTGTTCCTTTAAGTCTTCCAGCAAAGCCCGCCGGCTGATCAGGGAGCCTTCCTTGGCCTTCAGGCTGCCGCCGGTCAAAGAACCGCCGGCGTTGAACTGCGTGCCGTCCAGGCAGACGATGCGCAGCCTGTATCCATATTTCCGCGCCGTCCGGGAACCGGCGTCTACCGAATCGGCGACGAGGGTCTTTCCCAAAAGCGACGCAAAAATACCGGCATAGGCCGCGTCATAGGTCAAAATATCGCTGGCAAATCCGATGATGCCCGGCTCCTGGGCTGCCGCTTCTTCGTCACGGGTCCGCCGGCGTTCCTTCACCGTATCGAGGGGCAAAAATGTCGTCCGGCCGGCTCGGCGGTCTTTTAAATAGGCAATGGCCGCCTTCGCCGTCTGTTCGTCTTCTGTCACGATGTACCGGGACGCCGCGCCTAGAGCAACGTCCAGCGCCGCGGCGTAGGCCGGCGGTATGCGGCACAGTTCTCCGACGAGGCCGCACACCTGGCGTCTCCAGCCTGTCTTGGCGTCCAAAACGGCCTTAGCCGGACGGCCTGCCCCTTCGTGCTCCTGCTCCATACTTTCCAGCACGCGGATGCGCTGAGCCAGCGCGTCTTCCTGACCTCGCTGGCGGCGGTACGTATCTTCTATGCGCTGCAGCGCCTGCGCAGCTTCTTCCCATTGGCTGCGGCTGGACGCTACAGCCCCTTCAGCCGCTGACGCTTCTTGCCGCAGGGCTTCTTCCTGCGCCGCCGCGTCGCCGCAGCGCCGCTCGGCTTCTTTCCGCGCCGCCTGCTGCGCCCCTACGGCCCGCTGCAGCTCATCGCAGCGTTCTCCATTTTCCTGCAGGCGCCGCCGCAGTTCTTCTGCATCGCGCCGCAGGACAAACAGCTTCTGCTGGCGGTCCGAATTAGACGCAGTTACCTTTTCCAGCTCAGCCGCAGCCTGACGGGCCTGCTCTTCCGCCTTGCCGAACAGGGCCTGCGTCAGGGCCAGGCCTTTCCTGGCCGCAGCCAGCTCCGCCGTCTTCTGAGCCGACAATTCCTGCAGCTCCAGGCCGCGCTTAGCAGCGTCTTCTTTCTTTTTCTGCCAGTCCCGTTCTTCCCGATCCAGCTCCGCTCCTCTTTCCTTCAGCGCCTCCTTGCGCTGGACGAAGGCTTCGCGGCGGCTTTTCATGCCGTCCAGTTCGGTATGGACCTGCCGGGCTTCGCTGTCGAGTCGCCGCATCGTCACCCCTTCCCGCTCCATAGCGGCCATCAGGGTACTGCGCTTCTCTTCGGCTTCGGCTAACGCCTTCACGACGTCCTGCCGTTCCGTCAGCACGGCCAGGCGGTTGTTTTCCGCCTTTTCCAGCAGCCGTTCGCAGTTGCGCAGTTCCTGCAGGGTCAGCGTCCCTTCGTAGGATATGCGCTCTGCGTCTAATTCGCGGAAGGTCCGCAAGGTTTCGGCCTGTTCCTTCATGGGCCCCAGGCGGTCTTCCAGCATAGCCATCATGTCGCGGATACGCTCGACATTTCGCTCCGTCTCGGCGATTTTCCGCAGGCCTTCCTGCTTGCGTCCCTTATAGCGGCTGATACCGGCCGCCTCTTCAAAGATAATGCGCCGGTCTTCGGGCTTGCTGTTCAGGATGCGGTCAACACGGTTCTGCCCGATGACGGCCATGGAATCCTGCCCGATACCCGTATCGGCAAAGAGCATGTGAATGTCCTTCATCCGGCAGGGCCGCTTGTTGATGTAATACTCGCTGTCGCCGGAGCGGAACAGGCGCCGCGTCACGACGACTTCTGCAAAGTCTACGTCCAGCGTGCCGTCGCTGTTGTCAAAATACAGCGACACCTCCGCCGCCCCCTGGGGCCGCCGCCTTTCCGTACCGGCAAAAATGACATCTTCCGCCTTCTGCCCGCGGAGCTGGCGCACGTTTTGCTCGCCCATGACCCAGCGGACGGCGTCGGAAATATTGCTCTTGCCGCTTCCGTTCGGCCCGACAATCGCCGTTATGCCTTTGTCAAATACCAGTGTCGTTTTGTCTGCGAAGGATTTAAATCCCCGCAGCTCCATTTTCACTAATCGCAATGGACCGTTCCTCTTTCCTCGCGGCAGTTTTCTTATAACAATACAATAAGGTTATAATATATGATAGGAACAACCATACCCAGCGTATAATCGGCCACCGCTTCGTCAAGCCCATCATGTTCAAGGCGATAGCCAGGATCATGACGTTGCCTACGGCGCTGAGCTCGCGGATGACATCGGGCGTCATAAGGGGCGACAGCAGGGACGCCGCGGCATACACGGCCAGCTCGTATACGATGATGACGATGCCTACCGGCACGGCGCCCACTCCGTACAACGCTCCGAAAATAAAGGCCGATATGCCGTCAATGGTAGATTTCAAATATAAGAGCGTCGTATCTCCTAAAAGAGCTGCCTGAATAGGCCCTAAAATAGCCATCGCGCCGACGACCTGCATGACCGACAAGGTGACGAAGGCCTCGACAAAGTTCGAATCGCCGCCGGCTTTCATGCGGTTCCGCAGCCAAAGGCCGAAGGACTGCATCCGGTCTTCGATAGCCAACACCGTCCCAACGGCCACGCCGATGGCGATGGACAACACCATGAGCAGTATGTTTTCCGTTTGAATGGCGCCCTGAATCGCCATGACGGCCAGGCACAGACCGATGGCCGAAAAGACGGCCTTCGATACGTGCTCCGGCACGCCCTTCTTCAATATGACGCCCAGCACGGCGCCCAAAGCGGTCGCTGCCCCGTTGATAATTACAGCAATCACAATATATCCCCCTTTTGCTGCTTCCGCAGCTTCTCTGTACGTATCTTTCGAATTCCTTCGCCTCGCGGCGCGTCTTGCAAAAAGATATACTTATTCATTATAACAAATTCTCTCTTGTTCGTGTAGTCTATTCTCCTCCTTCGCCGTGGCGGACGGCCAGCCACCCGTTTACCCTAAATTTACAGTTCATTTCGTTTAAAATCTGCCCCTTTCCCTTGACTTGATAGATATTTATGATTATATTAGAATTTGGATTCGAAAGTCCGCTAAACTAAGAGGAAACGGAGAAGCGCCATGATTCAAGTATACAAACACAATAACGGCCACCTGGAAAATAATATTTCCCTGGTGTCTGCGGAAAAAGGCTCATGGATCGACGTCGTAAATCCCGATTCGGAAGACTTACAGCTCGTATCGATGGTAACGGAAATCCCGACGGACGTGCTGAAGACCGCTCTGGATACGGAAGAACGTTCTCACGTAGAATTAGAAGACAACTACATCTTCGTCGTCATCAACATCCCGATTATTCTGGAAACGGACAGCTACGACACCTTGCCGCTGGGCATCTTTATCACGCCCGATTTCATCATCACCCTGTGCATCCAGGAAACGGAAGTCATGCGCGCGTTCACGGAAAATAAATATCCTCTGTTTTATACCTTCAAAAAAACGCGTTTCTTGTTCCAGATACTCTATCGCTCAGCCACGTTGTTCCTGAAATACCTGATGCAGATCAACCACCGCACCGACGATATCGAAGATATCCTGCGCCATTCCATGCGCAACAAGGAATTCTTCCTCTTATTGGAATTACAGAAGTCCCTGACCTACTTTACGTCGGCCTTGCGGGGCAACGGCATCGTCATGGAGCGTCTCATGCGCCTGCGCCGCAACACGTCTCTCCATCACCTGCTGAAAATGTACGAAGAAGACGAGGACCTGTTGGAAGACGTCATCATCGAAAACAAGCAGGCTATCGAAATGGTTGAAATGTATTCCAACATCCTCATGAGCATGTCCGATACGTTCGCCTCTATCATTTCCAACAACCTGAACATCGTCATGAAATTCCTGGCCTCCATCACGATTATCCTGGCCGTACCGACGATTATCTTCAGTTTTTGGGGCATCAACGTCCCCCTGCCCTTCGCCAACAACGTCATGGGTTTCGTATACGTCATCGCCATCGCCTTTTTCTGCGCCCTCTGCGCCGTCTTCATGCTGTGGCGAAAGGATTTATTCTGACAGACAAGTTGTATACTGCAAAAGCTGGCCTCACCGCTGCCGAAACAGGCAGCCGGCGATGACCAGCTTTTTTGTCTGCATATATTTAAGTATATTATTGTCCGGCCGTCATGCTCTTGATCGGCTCAAAGCTGCGCCGATGGATGGGACAGGGGCCGTACTGCCGTATGGCGTCGACGTGGCGCTGCGTCAAATAGCCTTTATGGACGGCAAATCCGTACTGAGGATAAGCCTCGTCGTATTCCATCATGACCCGGTCCCTCGTCACCTTGGCGATAATCGAAGCCGCCGCAATAGACGCGCTCTGGCTGTCGCCGTGGACGACGGACTGATGAGGTACCGTCAGATCCTTCAAGGGCATGGCGTCGATGAGGACGGCTTCCGCCGGCACAGCAAGGCCCGCCGCTGCTTCGTACATGCCCTGCATCGTCGCGTGGTAAATGTCGAGGGCATCGATTTCCAGCTCCGACTTGGCAACGCACGACACGGCCACGGCTTCAGCCATGATTTTATCATACAAAGCGTCCCGTTTCGCCGCCGACAGCTTTTTGCTGTCGTTTAATCCGGGACATTCCCAGTAAGGCGGCAGGATGACGGCGGCTACCATGACCGGCCCGGCCACGGGGCCCCGCCCGGCTTCGTCGATGCCGGCGACGTGGTATATGCCGTCGTTATAATAGGCCGTTTCCAGGGAATACATGTGCATGACCCGTTCCCGTTCGGCTTCTTCCTTCATCTTGCGGCGGATATAGGTATCCGCCAATTTTTGCACGGAAAGGCGGCGGTCTTCCTTCATCGCCTGCAGCAGGGCCATGATGTCGGCAGGATTCTGTTCCAGCAGGGCTTTAATATCGGCAGTCTTTAACTGCCCGATGTCGATCATGATTCGCCGCCCCCAAAATCTTCGCCGCAGCGGTCCAGGGAAATCAGGCCGATTTTGCCTTCTCGGTATTCCTTCAAAATGAGCTTATATGTCTTCTCCATGTCGACGACGCCGCCTGCTACGATGCAGCCACGCTTGCGGCCGATGGCTTCGATCGTTTCCAAGGGCGCAGCTCCCAGCGCGTCCAGTTTAAATCTCGCCAGCAATTCGTCGGCGTAGAACCGGCTCAATTCTTCGATGAGCTGGGTAATGACCGTTTCCATGTCGAATACGGTGTCGGAAATGGCCCCTGTCGCGGCCAGCCGATAGGCGCTGACCTGATTTTCCAGCTTAGGCCACAATACGCCCGGCGTGTCGAGAAGGTCGAGCTGGTCGCCGATGTGAACCCACTGCTTGCCCTTCGTTTCGCCCGGCTTGTCGGCCGTCTTGGCGGCGCTGCGCCGGGCCAGCTTGTTGATAAGCGTCGACTTGCCTACGTTGGGAATGCCGAGAATCATCGTCCGCACGGAACGGTTCTTCAGTCCCCGGGCCCGCCAATGAGCCAGCTTCGGTTCAGCTAGCTTACGTACCAGGGCGACGAGCTGCTTAACGCCCTTGCCGTCCTTGCTGTTCAAGGGCAGCACGATGCGTCCCTGCTTCTTATAATACTGCACCCATTCCTTGACCATGTCCGGGTCGGCTAGGTCGGCCTTGTTCATGACGACGACCGACGGCTTCTGGCCGATGAGGCTGGCTATCATGGGGTTGGTGCTGCTCATGGGGATGCGGGCGTCGACGAGCTCGATGACAACGTCGATGACCTTCAGATTTGCTTCTATCAGCCGCCTGGCTTTCGCCATGTGGCCGGGATACCAGTTGATAATCATAACGTACCTCTCTTTTGTCTGTGTTTCGTTTCTATTGTAGGAGATTCTGTCTCTGCCGTCAACTGGCAGCCGGTCTTCGCGCGACTTGTCCGCCGCGCCGGGTTCTTCCGCTTAGAACGCGAAAATCAATTCTGCCCGCGTCTGTTCTTCCGGATCAGCCATGCCGCCGGCCTTGGCTTCCGTAGCGAAGGACTGCATGACGCTGAACATGGCGTTCTTGGCTAATACATAGTCGACGCCGACGCCCCATGACGTCAGATTGTCCATCTGCGAGGCGAAGCGCCACGACGTCGTAAAGCCGCCGAGCCAGGTACCGTCTTCTGCATCGATGTATTCCGTCCAGATATCCCACGATTTCGGGCTTGCCATGCTCGATTTCCCGTACATCAGGCGGCCGATGAACAAGTCGGCAGAGCCGTCGTCGTGCGTATACTGCGTATCATGGTTTAAGTTCGTGCGTTCATACTGAGCCAATACATTCCATTTCGAGCCGATGTTGACGCTGGCATAGGCGCCCCATAAGGAGTCGGCGTTAAAATCCCTGTTGGCTTCTCCGTTCCCAGTCGTATTGAAATCATTATAATATACGCCGGCAGCCGAATCGCTGCCAAAAAAAGCTTCGATTTCGCCGTAGCCGGTCTTTACGCCGTTGATGGAATCATCGCCTTGGACGCTGCCGGCCATGACATTCCCCTTTTTGAATTTGCCGTAGCCCGCCGTAAGAGCAAAAGCATCTGTACGGTATTGCCCTTCAGCGCGGTCGAAAATATCGCTGTACGTGTACCCATAGCTGCGCGGGCCGCCGATCTTGTATATATCCGTCCGGCCGAGGCTCAGATAAAAGGAATCCGCCTCGTAGTCGACTTTAAGGGCGTCGGCAAAGGCGTCGTTCGTGCCGCCGCTGACCGCGCCGTTTTCACTGAAGCTCTGCCAATCCGAACTAATGCTTACGGTGGCTTTCAGCCGTTCGTCGAGCTGTGCCTGTCCGCGAAGGCGGATGCGGTAATCCCAGGAATTGTCATTTTCCTTGCCGGCGCGGCTGCCTGCAGAATTCTGATAGCGATAGCGGAAGCGGGCGTCGCCGCTAAACTTCACATTGCCGACCTTGTTCTCTAAAGCCGCAACGCGAAGGCCGAGGCGGTTCAGCTCTTCAGCGTACTCGTCGGCCAGCTTGTGAATCACGGCCCGCTGTTCCACCGACGCCCTGTCCATATGAGCCATAGCCTTGGCGACCATTTCAGCCGCTTCATACCGCGTAATGGAACGGTTTCCCTGAAAATAATTTCCGTCTACGCCCTGAATCACGCCGGCCTCAGCCAGCTCCGCCACAGAGTGGTAAGCCCAGCTGTCGGCAGGCACGTCGACAAAGGGATTGGCAGCCCCGGCACTCGTCATGCCCATTGTCAGGATACTGGCCGCCGCCATAGCGATTAGTTTCTTCATCATGTATAACCCTCATTTCAAACGTATAGTGCGTTCTATCTCCACTCCGTACGCAGCATTTTCAGCCGTCGCAGGCCACGCGGCTTGTACGCCCTATGAAGACACAACGCTACTTATTTTGCCTGATATATCCGATCTTGTCAACTATGAAATGAGAAAAAGTATGGCGAGACGAACCGTTTTGTAATAGGAAAAGGACATGCCCTGCACGGGCATGCCCTAACGTATATCCTATGCTATTATCCTTTGCGCGTAGCCGTCAGTTCCTGAATATGAGCGACGACTTCGTCGACTGGTTTTGCGCCGAGATCGCCTTTTGCTCTGTCGCGGAGGGACAAGGTATTCGTTTCGATTTCCTTGTCGCCGATGATAGCCATGTACGGAACCTTTTCCATCTGAGCCTTGCGAATCTTGTAGCCGATCTTTTCGTTGCTTTCGTCTACTTCTACGCGGATGCCCAGCTTCTTGAATTTCTTGCGCAGTTCCAAAGCATAGGCCAAATGCTTATCGGAAATGGGCAGGAATTTGATCTGTACCGGAGCGAGCCATACGGGGAAGGCTCCAGCATAGTTTTCGATGAGGATGCCCAGGAAGCGTTCAATGCTGCCGAAGCAGGTACGGTGTACCATGACTGGGCGATGCTTCTGGCCGTCTTCGCCGACATAGGTCATGTCGAAGCGTTCCGGCATGAGCATATCGAGCTGGATCGTACCGCACTGCCAAGTACGGCCGATGGAATCCTTGACGTGGAAGTCGAGCTTCGGACCGTAGAAAGCGCCGTCGCCTTCGTTGACCTGGTACGGAATGTTTCTGTCTTCTAATACCTTGCGCAGGGTGCTCGTCGCTAATTCCCAAATTTCGTCGGAGCCCATGGAGTCTTCCGGACGAGTGGACAATTCGACGCGGTATTCCAAGCCGAATACGTTGTAAGCCTTGTCAAACAAGTCGATAACGCCGGAAATTTCTTCTTCCATCTGGCTCGGCAGCATGAAGATGTGGGCGTCGTCCTGGGTGAAGCAGCGAACGCGGAACAAGCCGTGGAGGGCGCCGTGGAGCTCATGGCGGTGAACCAGGCCTAATTCAGCCATCCGCATGGGGAAATCGCGATAACTATGGACGTCGCTCTTATATACGAGGATACCGCCGGGGCAGTTCATCGGCTTAATCGCGTACGGTTCGTCGTCGATAGTCGTGAAGTACATATTGTCACGGTAATGATCCCAGTGACCGGACTGTTCCCACAGGTGGCGGCTCAGGATCGTCGGCGTGCTGATTTCGTCGTATTCCGCTTCATCGTGCAGTTCATACCAGAATTTGAGCAGCGTCTTGCGGAGAACCATGCCTTTTGCGTGGAAGAACGGGAAGCCCGGGCCTTCTTCGTGGAAGCTGAACAAGTCGAGCTGCTTGCCCAATTTACGATGGTCACGCTTTTCCGCTTCAGCCAGCATGTGCAGATATGCATCCAAGTCGTCTTTCTTTTCGAAAGCCGTGCCGTAAATACGCTGAAGCATCTTATTATGTTCATCGCCGCGCCAGTACGCACCGGCCACCGTCAGCAGCTTAAAAGCTTTGACCCGGCCCGTCGTTTCGCAGTGCGGTCCTGCGCACAAATCGACGAAATCTCCCTGGCGGTATAAGGAAATCTGTTCGCCCTCCGGCAGGTCTTCAATCAATTCTACTTTGTAGTCCTGACCGGCGTCTTTAAACATTTTCAGCGCTTCGTCGCGGGATACGACTTCTTTCGTCAAAGCGAGATTTTCTTTGACGATTTTTTCCATTTCTGCTTCGATGGAGGCGAAATCTTCCTGCGTAAACCGGTGTTCCGTATCGAAATCGTAGTAAAAACCGTTTTCGATGGACGGGCCGATAGCGAGTTTAACATCCTTGAACAAACGCTGAACGGCCTGCGCCATGATATGGGATGCCGTATGGCGGAGCGTGTCCTTCCCCTCCTGGGCGTCAAAAGTCAGGAATTCAACGGTAGAACCGTCGACGATGGTTTCCCGCAAATCCGTTACGTCTCCATTGACTTTCGCTACCAATACTTTCTTAGCCAAGCTGTTGCTCAGCTCTTTTGCGGCATCATACAACGAAATGCCGTCGGCAAATACTTTTTTGCTGCCGTCTTTTAACACTAATTCTGCCATAATACATCCTCCTTAATAAAAAAGCTCCCGTCCTCAAGGGACGAGAGCATGCTCACGTGGTTCCACCCTAGTTCATCAGTAAAATACCGATGTACTCAAACGCTATAACGTGGCTACCGAACCGCCGTACTGCAACTTCCGGCGATTAGCTCCAAGGGGGTAACACTTTCACGCTTTAAGGACACTCACACCAACTATGCCCCTCTCTGATAAAGCCGCTGAAAATATCATGTCCTTTTCAAGGCTTGTTACATATTTCTATGTATGCGTAAATTATACGACGTACGATGTACCTTGTCAAGAAACTTTAGTCTTTTTTTACTTCAAATTAAGAACTTAAAGAACTGCAGCTACGTAAAAAGGACTGCCCGAAGACAGTCCTTTTTTAGGCTTATGGAAATCTAGGTATTATGCCATACCTTTGGCTGCTTTAATAGCTGCTGTGAGTTTGGGAACTACTTCGAAAGCGTCGCCAACGATACCGTAGTCGCAAACTTTGAAGATCGGAGCATCTTCGTCTTTGTTGATAGCGATGATGCAGTCAGAACCCGTCATGCCTGCCAAGTGCTGAATAGCACCGGAAATAGCGCAAGCGATGTAGAGTTTCGGGCCGACAGTCTTACCTGTCTGGCCAACCTGATGGAGAGCGTCGATCCAGCCAGCGTCAACAGCTGCACGGGATGCGCCGACAGCGCCGCCCAATACGTCTGCTAATTCTTTCAGGATACCGCCGTCAACAAACGGTTCAGCGCCGTTCATGCCGCGGCCGCCGGCAACGATAACGTCAGCTTCTTCGATTTTAACGCCTTCGCCGCCCATTTTAATGAGTTCAACGAATTTCGTCATGAAGTCAGCATCGGAAAGTTTAGCTTCCATTTCGATAACTTCGCCTGTAGCGTTCGGATCAGCTTCCGGTTTTTTGAATACGTTCGGACGAACAGTACCCATCTGCGGACGGTTATCCGGGCAAATGATTTCAGCCATGATGTTGCCGCCCAAAGCCGGACGAGTCCAAACGATAGTCTTGCCGTCTTCGTCAACGGAAAGGCCTGTGCAGTCAGCCGTCAAGCCCGTTTTCAGGGAGTTAGCAACACGGGGGCCGAGGTCACGGCCGATATTCGTAGCGCCTACGAGGAATACGTTCGGTTTAACTTCATGGAAGAAGTCGCACAAAACTTTAGTGTAAGCCGTCGTGTTATAGTTAGCCAATTTTTCATCGTCATATACATATACTTTGTGAGCGCCATGAGCGATGAGTTCCTGAGCCAACGGTTTTACATTATAACCAATCAGTACCGCACCTACTTCGTCACCGATGCCGTCAGCCAATTTACGGCCTTGGCCCAACAGTTCGAAAGATACGTTACGTAATTTGCCTTCGAATTGTTCAGCGATTACATATACGCCTTTGTATTCTGCTAAATCCATTTTCACTGTTCCTCCTTAGAAATTAGATGATTTTGTTTTCAGTCAATTTAGCCATCAACTGATCTACTGCTACCTGGGCGTCTTCTTCGTTAATAACGAGACCCTGTGTTCTCTGAGGCGGTGTGAAAATCTTACGAACTTTTGTCGGAGAACCGCTCAAACCAATCTGAGCTTCGTCAGCGTTGATGTCAGCAGCAGACAATTCAGGAATTTCACGACGTTTTGCTTTCATCGTACCACGGATGGTCGGGAAGCGCGGTTCGTTCAATTCTTTAACGGCTGTGATCAAAACGGGGAACTGAGCTTCCGTTACGATGTAGCCTTCTTCGTTCTGCTGTTTAACTGTTACAGTCGTGCCTTCAACTTTGATGTCGGCAGCATATGTAATCTGAGGAATGCCGAGTTCGCAAGCAATCTGCGGGCCAACCTGAGCTGTATCGCCGTCGATAGCCTGTTTGCCGCAAAGGATGATATCGAACTGTTCGATGCCTTTGAGTTCAGCAACTTTTTTAACAGCCTGAGCTAAGCAATAACCTGTAGCCAATGTATCAGAACCGCCAACTTTGCGGTCTGTCAGGAGATAAGCGTCGTCAGCGCCCATTGCCAGAGCTTCGCGCAATACGTCTTTTGCCTGCGGGGGACCCATGGAAAGGACTGTTACCTTTGCACCCTGATTGTCCTTCAACTGCAAAGCTGCTTCCAAAGCGTTCTGGTCAAAGGGGTTGAAAATGTTAGGAACACCAGCACGAATGACGGTATGTTTTACGGGGTCAATCTTAACTTCTGCTGTGTCCGGAACTTGTTTGACACATACCAATATTTCCATTTACGTTTGCCTCCTAAAAAAAGTATCTTTTTATTCAACAGGCTTGGTCTGTTCAGACCAAGCCCGTATCATAAACCTTAAAAATTGCTTACCGCAACAAAGCGCCGGATGTTACCATCAACTGAACTTCGTTGGTGCCTTCGTAGATCTGAGTGATCTTAGCGTCACGCATATGACGAGCAACCGGATATTCTTCGCTGTAGCCGTAGCCGCCGAAGATCTGAACAGCTTCAACGGAAACTTCCATAGCTACGTCGGAAGCGAATCTCTTAGCGATAGCAGCGTCAACCGTGAACGGCTGGCCTTCCTGTTTCTTGAATGCAGCTTTGTAAACGAGGTTACGAGCAGCTTCAATCTTCATCTTCATGTCAGCCAGTTTGAAGGAAATGGACTGGAATTTGCAAAGCGGTTTGCCGAACTGAACACGCTGTTTGGAGTATTCAACTGCATCGTTCAAAGCAGCTTCTGCAATGCCGAGAGCCTGAGCAGCAACGCCGATACGGCCGCCGTCCAAGGTCATCATAGCAACTTTGAAGCCTTTGCCTTCGCCGCCGAGGAGGTTTTCTTTCGGAACTTTTACGTTCTGGAATACTAATTCCATCGTCTGGGAAGTATGGATGCCCAATTTGTCTTCTTTCTTGCCGAATGTGAAGCCTTCCCAGCCTTTTTCGATGATGAAGGCGCTGATGCCCTTCGTGCCCTGGGATTTATCGGTCATAGCGAATACGATGTAAACGTCAGCTTCGCCGGCGTTGGTGATGAATACTTTGGAGCCGTTCAGGATGTAGTCGCCGTTTTCGTCTTTCGTAGCAACGGTCTGCTGGCCGGAAGCATCAGTACCAGCGTTCGGTTCTGTCAAGCCGAATGCGCCGAGTTTCGTGCCTTCGATCAAGCCGGGCAGGTATTTTTCTTTCTGTTCTTCCGTACCAAACTGCCAAATCGGGTTGATGCAGAGGGATACATGAGCGGACAAGGTGATGGACATACCAGCATCGTATTTAGCCAATTCTTCAACGGCCAGGATGTAGCTCAATACGTCGCATTCAGCGCCGCCGTATTTTTCTTCGAAATAAGCACCAGCCAAGCCGAGGCCGAGCATTTCGTCAACGAGAGCACGATCGAAAATGCCCTGATGGTCGCGTTCCGTAATCGTCGGGGCCAATTTCTTTTCGCCAAAGTCTTTAGCCAATCTTACAAATTCCTGTTGTACATCTGTTAAATTAAAATTCATGATACTTCCACTCTCCTTAAATAATAGTGTGAATAGTGAAACATTCCCGTGCAGTGCATACTGTTTGGGGCACATATACACAACCTTTAAGTGCTTACACCTGAATTGTACAACTTTTCACATGTTAAATCAATAGCAAATGTCACTTAAGGCACAATATAATTATGCTATTTTGTAATCCTTGTCGTGTATCCAGACTTTTTAGGACTACTTAGAAAAAAAATTAAAAAATTACCTTGACAAATGCCGGAATGATTCAACCTATAAGATAAATGTGCTAATCGTCTCGCCGTGCTGCGGCAGACGAAAAGGCAGTGCAGCACTGTGCTTGTTCCACTTTTAACATTACGCATGGTAAATTATACGTCATACGAAAATTAAGGAAAGCTATGCGTTTATTATAGCACGAATCCCCAGGAAGTTGTCAAGAATCTGGGCCGTAATTCCCCAAATTTTGTATTCTTTATAATAGTAAAAGAGCACATTATATGTGCTGCGCTTTTTCCACCCTGCCTGTCCCGACACGGGCAGACCGGCGGGAAATCCCGGCCCCGGCCTCGTAGCCAGCTCAACCTGGGCAACCTCTGGCTTACGGCCGCTAAACCATGCCAAAGGCACCGTAAAGAGATGGTCTATCTCTCCCCGGCTGACAACGAAATTCGTCGTATCCAGCTGGGCCGCAAAGGGATATATCTTCACACCTACAGGCGATTCTACGTAATCCAATGGCCCCCAGACCCGGATATGCGGCAATCCTACGCCTAATTCCTCCTGCGTCTCCCGCAGTGCCGCCTCCAGAGGACTGGCGTCACGCTGTTCTATGACGCCGCCGGGAAAACAAATATCACCGGGCTGCCAGCTCAACTTGCTGCTCCGCACCTCAAAGACTACATGCTCTTCACCGTCAATGCGTACAATAGGTACCAGTACAGCGCAAAGCACTGTATTCATGCAGGGATTCTGCCGGACAATTCTTTCCGGCCAGGGCTTGAACTCATCCATGACCATCCTCCTTATGGTAAAAAAAGAGGATGCCGTTCAGACATCCTCCTCTATGCTTCATATATTGCTGCACTTATTTTACAACGATATTGATGATTTTTTTAGGTACGACGATGAATTTGACAATAGTTTTGCCGTCTGTAAAGTCCTTCACGCGCGGCATAGCCAGTACCTGTTCCTTCAATTCATCCTGACCGATTTCAGCAGGAACGGTAATGCGTTCGCGAACCTTGCCGTTAATCTGGATGGGCAGTTCGATTTCATCGACAACCAATGCACTGGCATCGACTTCCGGCCATTCCTGTTCATGGACGCTGCCGTCAAAGCCGGCGATCTGCCACAATTCTTCCGTAATGTGCGGCGTAAAGGGAGCCAGGAGCTTTAAGAGATTGGTGTTGACCTCTAAGGCAACGTCGCTGCGGATAGATGTATTGGCGCCGACATAGGCATACATGGCATTTACCAGCTCCATAATTGAGCTGACAGCCGTATTCAGCGCATAGTCGCCGTCTACGCCTTTGACGTCTTCCGTCACTTTGGCGATGGTTTTATGTTCCTGCAGGCGAAGCGCCTTTTCTGCTTCCGTCAAATCGCGGTCCCTTTCGCCGTTCTTAGCCAGGTCAATGTACTGGTGGACGATACGCCATACGCGGTTGAGGAAACGGTACGAACCTTCTACGCCTTGATCGGACCATTCGAGGTCACGTTCCGGCGGAGCGGCAAACAGGATAAACAGCCGACCCGTATCGGCGCCGTATTTGGCGAGGATTTCTTCCGGCGATACGACGTTGCCCTTTGATTTCGACATCTTGCTGCCGTCCATGAGGACCATGCCCTGGGTCAGCAGGCGTTCGAACGGTTCTACATTATCGACGAGGCCGGCATCGTGGAAGACCTTCATGAAGAAACGGGAATACATCAGGTGCAGAATCGCGTGTTCAATACCGCCGATGTACTGGTCTACATTCATCCAGTGGTTGGCCTTCTTCGGGTCCCAGGCCTGTTCATCGTTGCGGGCGTCGGTATAGCGCAGGAAATACCAGGACGAGCAGACGAAGGTATCCATCGTATCGGTTTCTCTCGTCGCCGGGCCACCGCATTTCGGGCAGGTGCAGTGAACGAATTCTTCGCTCGTCGCCAAGGGAGATACGGCGCCGGCCGTAAACTGGACATCCGTCGGCAGCTTAACCGGCAGCTGATCTTCCGGCACGAGCTGTTCGCCGCATTTCGGGCAGTAAATAATAGGAATCGGCGCGCCCCAATAGCGCTGACGGGAAATAAGCCAGTCGCGGAGCTTGAAGTTGACCGTGCCCTTGCCGAGGTTGTGGTCGACGAGCCATTTCGTAATGGCTTTGCGGCCTTCTTCGTCAGTCAGGCCGTTGAATTCGCCGGAGTTGACCAGAACGCCCGGGTCGTGGTACGCCCCTTCCATCGTATTCAAATCGAGGCTCATATCTTTATTCTGTACGACTAAGCGGATAGGCAGGTTGAATTTCTTAGCGAATTCCCAGTCGCGCTGGTCGTGGCCCGGAACGCCCATGACAGCGCCCGTACCGTAATCTACCAGGACGTAGTTGGCAATCCAGATCGGCACTTGTTCGTTATTCAGGGGATTGACAGCGTAAGCGCCGGTGAACATGCCTTCTTTTTCGGCGTCGTTCGACGTCCGTTCGATGTCGTTCATGTTCTTCATGCGCGTAATAAAGGCGCGAAGCTCCGCTTCGTTTTCCCGGCCCTTGATGAGCTCTTCTACATAGGGATGTTCCGGAGCCAGCACGATGTACGTAACACCGAAAATCGTGTCCACGCGGGTAGAGAACATGGGAATGGATTTGCCGATTTCCGGGATTTCAAAGGAAAATTCCGCCCCTTCGCTGCGGCCAATCCAGTTTTTCTGCATCGTTTTAACCCGTTCCGGCCAGCCGGGCAGGAGCTTCAAATCGTCGAGAAGGCGGTCGGCATAATCGGTGATTTTGAAGAACCACTGCTTCAGATCCTTTTTGACGACAGGCGAATCGCAGCGCCAGCACAAGCCGTCGATGACCTGTTCGTTAGCCAGTACGGTGTTGCACTTTTCGCACCAGTTTACCTTGGCTTCCTTGCGGTATGCCAAACCGCGCTTGTACAGCAGCTCGAAAATCCACTGCGTCCATTTATAATATTTTTCATGGCACGTAGCCACTTCGCGGTCCCAGTCATAGGAAAGGCCGAGGGCCTTCTGCTGGCGCGTCATGTTTTCAATATTGCTGAACGTCCAATCTGCCGGCGGCGTGCCGTGTTTGATAGCCGCGTTTTCAGCAGGCATGCCGAAAGCGTCGTAGCCCATGGGATGCAGGACGTTGTAGCCGTTCATGCGGCGGTAGCGGGCGATGACGTCGCCGATGGTGTAGTTGCGGACATGCCCCATATGGAGATTGCCCGAAGGATACGGAAACATTTCCAGTACATAATACGGCGGCTTGCCGTTGTCGTCGGGGCAACGGTCTGTCTTGTCTTCCAGCCATTTATGCTGCCATTTCTTTTCTATTTCTTGGGGAATATATTTTTCCAATTACTTATGCCTCCTATCGCTGCGTACAGTGGGCGGTGCCGCGCTGCTGCAGGGTCTTCTTCTTATTATAGTGTTCCCGTGCCGTCAAGTCAATTCTTGCGGAGCAAAACTCTGCCAAAAATGGGGCGCTTCGAAGCCTTTTCTCCAAAAACTTGCGCCGCCGAGGTTGTATTTCGTAATTAATTTAGCTTTTTCCGTCAAGGACTTTTCATCTTCAAACCATACCTGGACCCGGCCCGTCGTCAAGGGCAAATCCATGTAGTACAGGCCCAGTTCGTCGTTCCACGTAACGTAGTCCTTGTATTTTTCAAGCAGTAGTCCGCTGGCCGACATGGGCAGCGTCCGTACCAGCAGCACCGGCTTCTTCGGCTTCGCCTCTTTGGAAGCAGCCGTCTTGCCCTTCGCCTCGGCCTTCCTTGATGTCGTCAAAGCCTCTGCCGCAGCATCCTTCTCAGCCGCTCCTTCCGTCCCGGCAACAGGCGGCCATTCATTGATATCCAGCGGCAAGTCCTGTTCTTCCGTCGTTTCATACCACAGACGCATGTACAGCGGCATGCCCAGGACAACCTTTTCCGCCGGCACGATAGCCGTCACGTTCTGCACGGCCTTTTCTACCCAGGGATAAGACGCCACGGGGCCGGCTACGGAGCTCGTGCGGCCGAACTGATCGTAGGCCATGATCATCAGGTAATCGAGATGCGGCGCTAAGGCCGCCCGATCGTATACGCGGGACCAGTTCATGCTGTTCGATATGGGAGTCACATCCATGGACAATTTCAGCCCATAAGCCCGGCAGGCCCGGCTCAGGCGTCCTACGAACGCCGTCAGCCTGTCCTTATCATCATAGTTGATGTTTTCAAAATCAATATTGTAGCCCTTGAAATCGTACAGCAGTGCATAGCCTATCAGTTCTTTAATAATCCTATCCTGGAGCTTGTCGTCGCTCAATACGGCATGGGTCAGGGCCGGGTCGAAATTATTGTCAATGAGGGGCCACATGGCGTAGCCCTTCGCAGCATAAGCGTCGGCCAGCATGGCGAAATCATCGTGCCGCAGCGCTACGCCCTGATCGGTCAGGCGGAAAGCGCAGGGCGACATGACGGGCTGCGCCGTATCCAGGGACGGCAGGTTTTCATCTCCCTGCATGAGAGGATCCCAAAACAAGACCAATCCCATCTTTCGTTCCTGCTTTTTCCGGCTCTTTTTGTCCTTTTTTTTCTCTTTTTTGTTATCTGTTTTAGTATTTGCCTCCGCCGCTCTATGGCTGTCACCCAAAGGACGCAGCGTCGGAGCGAGACGGGTAGGAGACACAGGCCGCATCAGCTCCCGCTTCCCCTCTTCCCACGTCAGGGAAAGGCCCATCGTGCGGTAAATACGGCGTATATTCAGGCTCGTTTCGCCGTCACTTTGCCGCGCAGGCAGGCGCAGCGCCGCCTGCATATCCTTCCATAAGACGGATCCATCCTTTGCCGGCGGCAGTCGCAGCCAATACGTCCCCTTCTTGGCATCGGCCTTGTACAGGCCATACTCCTGCAAAGCTTTTTCCGATACGAGCCAGCGGCCTTCTTCTTCCCGAATCGCCATAGACGCCGGATGTTCCGCCGCTGCCGGTATGGCTGCCCGCGGAATGGCAGCCCACGGCCCGCGGTCCGGCACGGCTTGTTCCGATACGGCCTCTCCGCCGGACGCCGCCACGACAACTTGAAGAGACACGGCGAGCAGCGACGCCAGGCACAGCGTCCGCAGCCGCGATGTATGTTTCATAGACACCCTCCTTTTGCAAAACAGGTGGAAATTTCTCTGAAATCAGGTATAATGAAAAAAATGCAATTTTCCTCTCTAGGTATACTGCATGGCTATTATACCATAAAGAGAAAGTATAAAACATCAAAGGAGGCTATTCTATTGCATCAATATCTCTTTTTTATCGGCGATTTCCCAATCCGGGCCTACGGATTGTTATTTATGCTCGGCATCATCTCCGCCGGCATTACAGCCTACTACATCACGAAGCGGGATGGCCGGGGCTGGCACGTCCACATATTCGACTTTACCCTCTGCTGCGGCCTAGCCGGCATCGTCGGCGGCCGCCTTTGGGACGTCTTCTTCTTCGACTGGGCCTATTATCACAACCACCTGCTGGAAATCCCCTTCGTCTGGCAAGGCGGCATGGCCATCCAAGGGGGCCTAGTATTCGGCGCCGTCGCCGGCTATTGGTACACGCGCCGCCATGACATCGACACCTGGGCTTTTGCCGACCTCATCGCACCGGCCATCATCCTCGGCCAGTCTGTCGGCCGCATGGCCAACCTCATGAACGGCGATGCCTTCGGTCATCCCACAGGCGGAAATTTCGGCATTGTCTATCCCGAAACGACCCTGGCCTACCGCACCTACGGCAGCCAGCCCCTATGGCCGGCAGAAGTCTGGGAAGGCCAGCTCGACGTCCTCGTATTCATCCTTTTATTGTTCTACAGCTGTTTTCCCCATAAAAAAGGACAGGTCTTCTGCCTGTACGTCATGCTTTATGCGGCAGAACGGTTCTTTCTGGAATTTCTGCGCGGCGACTACGTCAGCCTGACTCTGGGCCTCAAATCAGCCCAGCTGACCAGCGTCGTCGCCTTTGCCGCCGCCTTCATCATCTTCGTGCTTCTCCAGTGGAAGGGCACAACAGACACAAAAGACAGCATCCAAAACTCATAACATATACTATAGAATACTATAGAAAAAGCCGGTCTGCATCCCGCAGCCGGCTTTCTTTTGCATTACTCTATTTCTTTCAGCATCTTTTTCGGATTGTCGCCAGGCCGTACCTTGCCAAAGGCCTTGACGACGACGCCGTCTTCGTCAATCAAATACGTCGAACGCTCGATACCCATGTACTTACGGCCGTACATGCTCTTTTCCACCCACACGTCGTACGCCTGAATCACCGTCAGTTCCGGATCGGACAACAGTGTAAAGGGCAGGCCGTAGTTTTCCTCAAACTTCTTATGCGACGCCACGCTGTCCTTGCTGACGCCCAGCACGACGGCCCCCTTTTCTTCAAACTGGGGATACAATTCGGCAAACCCGCAGGCCTGCTTCGTACATCCCGACGTGTTATCCTTAGGATAAAAATACAGCACGACCTTCTTCCCGGCAAAATCGCTCAAGGACACCATAGTGCCATTCTGGTCCGGCAAAGTAAACGCCGGCGCTTTCGTCCCTACTTCTAACATATTCCTGCCTCCTTATGTTTGTTTTTAAGATTTTAAAAGCTTTTCCACAGGTTCCAGCAATTCCGGATGGCGTAAAATCCAACCCGTTATTTCACAATAGGCATCTCTCTCCTTCTTAAATTGCATGCTGTCATGTTCAATAGGAACCTCATCGCCAGTAACAATTAACTGCTGAGAGATTTGTTCTCTATAATCGCCTATTCTATCTTTTGTCATCCAATGCGTTGGCGTCACAACTTGATCAATCGTTTTAAAGAAAGACTCCATGAGCGAATAGTATTCAAACCCTTTCGGCGCAATCGCTTCAAAAATAGTCGGCAATATATTCATATGTCCGCCAATCGTATTATTAGCAAACATATCTGGAGTAAACTCTCGATGATACATGGCAAAGGACGTAGCAAATTTTTCCCTTAACGTTTCCGTTGTCCGCTTTATAATGCTGCCGTCATAATTATATACACGCCGCGCATGATCGCCCGTTGCAATAATAAGGCTGTCTTCATAATTTTTCTGCATTTCTTCAATAAAAGAAAACATCGATTTATCCGTATACCAATAAGTTCCCATATTAGCCATCATCGTTTTATTTCGACGCAGTGATTCCGGCGCATCGGGCATTATCTTGTCAGGATCCCATCCATATTTCTTAATAGGAATCGTATACGGCCCATGATTTGACGTAGTATATACAAAATGAAAGGTAGGCTGGACAGTCGTATCAGCTTTAATTCGCTTAGCAACTTCCTCCAAAAACAGATGATCATAAATCCCCAGCCAAGTTGACGGCGTCCCCTTCGCACAAATATCCGGTCCTCCATAGGCTTCATCAAAGCCGATAGCCCTCGCAAAATTACCAATACTAGCCCAAGACAAGCTGCCTCCATACCATAAAGAGGTACGATATCCTAACTTTTTTAATTGCAACGGCAACGATGTCCTAAGACTATTATGCCAAAATTCATTCGTCTCATTTATTTCCAATTGGCAGTCGTAAATACCAGCCATGAGACTTGTAACTGCCGGCTGCGATATTAGTCCTGCCGGCAAAAAGTTTTCTACTTTAAATGTATGTGGATTATTTCTAAAAAGCTTTCCTCTATCAGTCAAATGCAATACATCAAAAAGTTCATCTAACATAGATTGAGTATAACTTTCTCCTACAACAAAGAAAATATGTGATGGAGTATGTATACGAGGACCCGCAGCAATATGCTTAAAATTCTTTAAAATCAGCTTGTCACTTTCTGTGCTTTTAAGAATAAGCGGTTCCATAATTTTTTCAGATGTAGCATCATCATGAGTCAGAATAGTCTGCACAGGATATTTTAATGCCATTTCCAAAGCAACTAAATCATCAACAACAGCTTTCGATAAAAAATCATCCTCTTTTACAATGGTAGGGATAGTGTCACGTTCAGGTTTGTTCGCATGGCGCAAAGTTCCGCCAAATCGAAAGAAATAAAAACCTATAATGCTACAAAGAACTACCATACCATTAAAGAGATATTGCATCCACAGATTATTAAAAACAGGATAAGGAATGCTCGGCACAGATAACAATACTTGCGTTACCAAAACACAAAATCCAACATATGGAATATATCCTAATAAAATAAAAAAACCATGATTTTGATTGAAAAAAATATCTAAAAAATTCATCTTATCTGCATTTTTTCCTAGTTTCACTAATGAGTTGAAGATATCGTGAAAATGATAATAAAAAATCATTTTCCCCATAAATGCAGTATATAAGACCACCATATATGCCGAATTTAAAACCAAGCGAACCTCATCACTGACAGCATAATAGGAGCTAACAAATGCAGCCGGAATACTGACTACAATCATGGAAATCAAAAAGACATATGCATTGAAATCCATTCCCCACCAAAAGCCAAACTGAAAGCAGCGGATTATCCTTTTTGCGTCGTGGGCCAATCTCTTTTTAGGCCGATACACGCCAATAAATGCCAAGCGAAATAAAGCGCATACGACAGGTGCTAAAACTGCTAACTTGATATCTTGCTGAATTCCTAAAAAGAAATACTCAAACATGTTATACCTCTTTTCACAGATATAGTTACATCCTCTTTTCAAAACAGTATTATAGCACGAACAGAGGCAACTAACAAAACATTAGTTGCCTCTGACCTCACACTCTATAATATTCCTTATACCACGCAGCAAATTTTCCCAATCCCTCTTCAATACTCGTGTTGGGCTTGAAATCAAAATCCTGTTCCAATTCGCTTACGTCGGCGTACGTCTGGTACACATCACCGGGCTGCATCGGCAGATACTCTTTTTCCGCCGTCTTGCCAAGAGCCTGTTCCAATACTTCAATGAAATGCATGAGCTGTTCCGGCTTGTTGTTGCCAATATTATACACCTTATATTGGTTACCGACCTCATTTGCTTTCGGTGGATTGCACAGCATGTGCTCGATGCCTTCGACAATATCGTCTACATAGGTAAAATCGCGGTACATATCGCCGTGATTGTAAATTTTAATCGGCTCGTTTCGATACATCATGTTAGCAAATTTAAAGTAAGCCATATCGGGCCGGCCGTATGGACCGTATACGGTAAAAAACCGCAGCCCTGTCGCTGGGATGCCGTATAAATGGCTGTACGTATACGCCATGAGTTCGTTCGATTTCTTCGTCGCCGCATACAGGCTGATGGGATGGTCTACGTTGTCCGTCGTCGAAAAAGGCGTTTTTTCCTGATTGCCGTATACAGACGAGCTGGAAGCAAACAGCAGATGCTGCACGGGATACTGACGGCATGCTTCCAATATATTAAAGAAGCCGACGATGTTCGAATCAATATACGCCCGCGGATTGTCGATGCTGTACCGCACGCCGGCTTGGGCCGCTAAGTTTACGACAATATCGGGATGAAACGATTGAAACGCCGCAGTTACAGCCTGTTCGTCCGCTAAATCGTCCTTGATAAAGGAAAAATTAGAAAACGCATGTAATATGCGCAACCGGCTTTCTTTCAGCGACACGTCGTAATAGTCGTTCATATTGTCAAATCCCAGTACGACGGCGCCCATTTCCAGCAGCCGCTTCGCCAAATGGAAGCCGATAAATCCGGCAGCTCCCGTAATAAGTACCTTTTTAGTTACGTCAAACGCCTGATATGCAGCCATAGTATATACCTCCATCTAATCGCGGTCAAATAAATCCCGCGTATACACCTTATCCTTCACGTCAGCCAGCTCGTCGGACCAGCGGTTGGTCACGATGACGTCGCACATGTCCTTGAAAGCGCACAAATCCTTGACGACAGGCGAACGGAAAAAGTCGTCCGCCTCCAACGTCGGCTCATATACGACAACGGGAATTCCTTTCGCTTTGATCCGCTTCATGACGCCCTGAATAGCCGAAGCCCGGAAATTATCGGACGCCGTCTTCATCGTCAGGCGGTACACGCCGACGACACGGGGATTTTTAGCGATAATCATATCGGCAATATGATCCTTTCGCGTCCGGTTGGCCGCTACGATGGCGGAAATCAAATTCTGCGGTACGTCGCTGTAATTCGCCAGCAGCTGTTTCGTATCCTTCGGCAAGCAATAGCCGCCGTAACCAAAAGACGGATTGTTGTAGAAATCGCCGATACGTGGGTCGAGACATACGCCGCGGATAATCTGCTCTGTATGGAGGCCCCGCATTTCGGCATACGAATCAAGCTCGTTGAAGTAAGCCACCCGCAGCGCCAAATACGTATTGGCAAACAATTTAATCGCTTCGGCTTCCGTAGAGCCTGTAAACAGCATGGGAATATCTTTTTTTACTGCCCCTTCGGCCAAAAGATTGGCAAATACGCGAGCCCGTTCCGAATCCTCGCCGACGACGATGCGCGACGGATGAAGATTATCATATAAAGCCTTGCCTTCGCGGAGAAACTCCGGAGAAAACATAATATTATCCGTATGGTACTTTTTCTTGACGCTTTCCGTATATCCCACTGGGACGGTAGATTTGATCACCATCACCGCCTGGGAATTGATGTCCAGCACTTCTTCAATTACGGCCTCTACAGACGACGTATCAAAGAAATTTCTATCCGTATCATAATTTGTCGGCGTAGAAATAATGACAAAATCAGCATCTGCAAAAGCTTCTTTAGCATCTAAAGTCGCCTTAAAATGCAGGTCATCACGCTGTAAAAAAGCAATAATATCTGCATCAACAATAGGCGACCTTCCTTTATTCAGCATCGTTACCTTTTCCGGCACAATATCTAATGCAACGATCTCATTATGCTGAGCCAACAAAAGGGCATTGGAAAGGCCAACATATCCAGTTCCGGCAATAGCAATTTTCATATCCTTTATCTTCCTTACCGCTAAAAATTCATGAAATACATCGTTAAAAAATCATTAATTGTCTTCTAATTTTCATTATTAAATAAATCAAATAAGCTTTAATTGATTTCGCAAATTCTTTTTTTCTTTATACATTCTTGATAAATATCTATATTCTGTATAATTTTTAGGAAGATCGTACGGAACTTCATTCCATGGCGAATCCTTTGCATATCTTCTCCATGTTGCATAATACGTATATTTCCATGCATGTTCCCTATCATTGTTAAAATAACTTTTTCCCCAAGTCAGAGTATACAACTTCCATGGTTTCTTATTGCCTGTATAATGAATAAATTTTATCTTTTCAGAAAGAATATCTTTAGTAACAGACATGGTGCAATTATATGTACAAGAAGTATCAAATAGTACTTTTCCTTCTAATAAAATATTCAATACATCCTGATCCATATATTTGTAATTCCGTTCCATTGCTAACTTAATAGCTTTATTCCCAATATCATTCTTTACATAATTTGGTACATTAATTAACATAACTCCAGAATTGAAATACTTAGTTGTTTGCATTCCAATTGAAGAACAATATTGTTTCCACCAATCAGGAACAGATGTAAAATCCTTAATTACATAAGCAACATATGAATACAAATTAATAGAAAATAAATCAACTATTCTATCTATACATAATATATCTACATCCAAATATAACACTTTTTGAATTTTCAGATTATACAATACATACGGCATTAACAATCTATAGTAAGCCGTAATACTAATATCGCTTGTGCTATATAAATTATGTAATTCTTCATCATCTAAAAAATACAAAACAATAGGAACATGGTATATATTCGATAAACTTTCCATTCTTTGCTTTTCTATATCAGAAAAGTTTCCTCGAAAAAAAATGTGAAATGCAAAATTATCTGAATTATTTTGTAAAATTGAAAAAATTAAAACACCCATTGCGCGAATAACGTTTTCATCAGCGCAAACAGCAATATTATATCTTTCTCTATAGTCCTCAGCATCATTAAATTCATATTTCTTTCTTACGTATTTCATGATTAATAATCCTTTTATCTTACAATAAATCTCTCAATACTTTTATTTTCCAGAAAATTTCTTCCCTATTTTTAATATACTATACCAAAACAAACATTCTATTTGTTTTAATGTTTCACCTTTTTTATGATATACTTCTGCTAATTTTTTAAAACTATGATAATATTCTGTCTTTTTAGGAGGCATAGGATTAGGCATACTTTCCCAAAAAGATATATCTAAATAATGTCTCCATAATTCATCATCTTCGTCTAATACAATTTCCCACGGTTTATCTCTACCCGAATAATGAATTAAAATCCCCTCTATGCTAAAATCTTTATCTTTGTGATGAAATAAATTCGGAATCGGCTGCATATTACCGTCCAAAACAAGATTCATTAAATCCTGAGTTTGTCCCTTAAATCTTCTCGGATCTGCACCTTGGTAAGCAAATACACGCTCCGTAACTTTTTGTTTTATCCATTCTTCCACATTAATCCACATTAAACCGTCAGAAAAATAAACATTCCCCTTCATTTTAAGAAAAGCAATTCGATCAGGGGTATCATATACTAAAGCCCCTACGGCCTTATGAGATAAATCATAATCAAAAAAAACACGTAAACTTTTCACGCAAACCATATCCGCATCCAGATACAAATATCGATTTGTTATATTTTTCAAAATCCACGGCATAACAATACGAATATAAGTAACTCTTGAAAAACGTTTAACTTTTATATGAAAATTTTGATAAATACTCATATCCATTACATATAAATATACATTACATCCATATTTTTCAGCCGTTTTTCGAAGGTTTTCTTTATTTATATCGCTGCATGAATCTACAAAAACATGAAAAAACAATGACAAATCTTTATTGTGCTCACAAATAGATGTAACTAATACTCCCAATGGCTTAAAAAATGGATCATTTACATTACAGCAGATATGAAGATTCTCTTTTGCTCTTTTTTCTTCTGTCAAGTACTCAAAACTATCTTTTGTTTTATATAACTGGTGAGTCTGAAAATATTCAGTGTTATATGTAGAATTCATCATATTCTTTTCCTCTTTTCTCAATCATAGACTTTTATATTAAATTTTTTTAGCAAAAATTTAAACCTTATCCGTCGCAATAAATCAAGATATGTCTCAATATACTTTTTTTGACTACGTTGTATAGCTACTACATAACACCGCTCGTCTTTTTCTCGTATATAATGATATAATTCCCTTGCTAATTTTTGATTCAATTTATACAAAAAATATTCAGAATTCATTCCTTCCATTTTTAAATCATCAATTAACAATTTTGTACACATACAAATGTCAGACTTGCGAATCGTATTAGACCGAGTAATCGAATTCGGATTTATCCAATAATGGTACAATTTCTCAGTCGTAATCATCATGCGATTGCAATTATACAAATATTTCCCAGATGCATAATTGTCTTCTGACTGATATCCTTCTGGATAAATTACATTTTGAACAATGTGCCTTTTATAAACTGCATTCCACACTACTTTACATAAAAATTCATGAAAGTATAGTTCAAAAACGCTTTCACCTGTAATAATAACATTAGCATTTTTCTCATTAGGTAATAAATCGGTATGAAACTCTCCATCAGTTTGATCTATTGAGCATCTAGCCATATCCAAATCATGCATTATTATTAGATCAATTAAGCTTTCATACATCTGAGGTTCTATCCAATCATCACTATCTAAAAAAGCAATATAATCTCCCTTGGCTTTTACCAAACCACTATTTCTAGCTCCACAAAGCCCTCTATTTTCTTGGTGAATAACTGTTATTCTTCTATCAGTTCTTGCAAGCATATCACAAATTTCTCCAGATTTGTCTGGAGAACCATCATCTACTAATATAATTTCTAAATTTATATAAGTCTGTTTCATAACGGACTGGACACACCTAACTAGATATTTCTCCACATTATATACTGGAACAATAACAGACAAAAGCCCTGCGTTAATCATTATTCGTTTTCACCCCATACCTAATTAAGATATTTCTAGTGAATTAATAAACCTATTAATATTATAAAGATTATCAATTTCTTTTTTATCTTATTATCTTCCCAATCCCACCACTTTATTTCTAGCAGCTTCCTGCAAATTTCCTTATCAAACCGATATTTTAAAATTTGATCTGTGTTAATAATAACTGCATATGGAGGAACATCTTTTCGCACAATACTTCCTGCACCGATAACGGCACCATCACCGATAGTCACATCTTGAAAAATCATTGAATTACTTCCAATCCACACATCATTCCCTATACGAATGGATCTAACAGGATATCTTTCTTTATGTGACATAGTATTCATTATATGAAAAGACGGATTCGTCAAAATAGGACTCGTTGTTACATAATGAATATTGTGCGTATTCGGAATCAACAAAATATTTTTCCCTATAGAAGTAAACGCGCCAATCGATGCAATCATATCAAACGGGGACATATTTTGCCAACCATATGTATATTTGCCAATAGATACATTCTTATATTTTTTCAACCAATATCGGATTAAATCTTCCCGATAACCATATTTTTTTCTAGACCAAGTGTATATCGACTTGGGTGGATTCGTCGTCCCTCGCACATATCGCAAAAAGCTACAACTTACTTTTTCAAATGTAGATACCATATAACTTCTCCACTTCCACGTATTATAATACAAAAGTGACGCAATTCTTCTTTAATTAAAAGTATCTTTTCGGGGCAATGCTTTCAGCTGCATCATGATCGCTAAAATAAACCAGAAAATTCGCACGCCAGAAGATAGATCCATCGTATATTCAACTTGACCAAAAATACAAATATAGCTAAGAACAGTTGTTAAAATGAGTAAATCATAGGGATTTTTATCTTTTTTCCATCTACGAAAACTTGTCATAACAAAATAACCTGTAAAATATAATAGTCCGGCCATACCAAGAGTTCCCGTTTCCGCTAACAAATGGAAGAAATTGTTATGCGCATGATTTAATCCCTGTGTATCATCAGCAGTCCGGTAATAAGTTTTATACGTTTTGCTAAATTGGCCCAATCCTATGCCTGCAATTGGATGATCTTTATACATTTCAATACAAGCTTCCCACACAACAATTCTATCCCCATTAGACCGATCTGTCGTTATGTTTGTTATGGAAGCAAAACGCGCAGTGTACTGTGGCTGAGATGCAAAGAAAGCACCAAAAGCAATAAATAATCCAATAATAATACCTAAGAATTTTTTATTACAAACAACATACCTCCAAGCTGAAAAAGGAACTAATACCATATTAGAAAGCCAGGAACCTCGGCTTTTATTGCAAAGAAGCCCTATGCAAATACATAGCAAAGTAAACGCAGAAACCTTCTTCAGCCGTCTTTCAAATGCTGAGTCAAATAATATGACTACTGCCAACGGCATCATAATACACATCAAACTGGCAATGCCTAATTGACTGCCGCCAAGCCCCCACCCTCGTCCATTATCACTTAAATCAAATAAAACCTGAACCAGCGTAACTAAACAATCAATACCAAAAACAGCGGTAAATACAGTCAGCATGTTGACTAAATAATCACGTCGGCGAATACAGAAAAGTATTATAAGAAATACAGCATATCTCCAAAACCACATTTGTAAAAATTCATGCATTCCCTTAGAAAGATCTCCGGAAAATAATGCAGCTGGAAGCGTACTTAACACAAAAATGCCATACGCAATGCAATATCCCTTTGTTTCTTCCGGGAAAGAGAGATAGTCTCGTTGCTTATAAAGTAAAATAATGCCAAATAATAAAGCTAATCCATTAAATACCTGGCCTGCCGCCATGGAAAGACGGGTTAGACATATCATACAAGTAATACACACAGCAATCACAAGTGTTAATCGCTGCGGAGTTAGTGTTACTTTCATTAAAAATTCTCCTCAATATAGTTATAATATATGAGTCCAAAAACGAGCCCATTTCATACGCCATTCCTGCCGCCGAATACTTTTCCCCTTCATATCTTTTCCTGGCTGCGGCATAGACACATCTTTAAACTCTGTGTATTGCAAATATGTATAATATAAGGAATTAAATAAGGAACTTACGGAAAACTCCCACGGCTTGTATCGGCCAGCCCAATGAAATACTGCCGGCGATTTTAACGCCTGGACCGCCTCTTTTCTCATGTCACTGCAAAGAAATACCTTTAGAGGCAGCGAAAACACCGGCGGAATGATATTCCAGCGCAGCGGCAAAGGACACCATTGATTTTGAAATATCATATTGAGTCCATCTTGATCATGATGCCTGAATTGATTGGAAGAAATGCAATCTATAACGGCTTGTCCGTATTGCTTTTCTCGCCACTGCACTGTGTCAATTACGAGCATTCCTGAATTAAAGTATGGTTTTCCTTCAGACAATCCAATCGTTTCTTTTTTTTGCCGACGCATTCGTTTAGACGCCATAATGCCGTAATCACAAACGGCACCTAAAGGATAGCCCTGCAGCGACATATTCCATAGCGAATCTATATCATCCAAGACTACTAAATCTGTATCAAAATAAATCGCTTTTTTAACATATTCTGGCAACAGCTGCGGAATTAAAAGACGCAAATATGCGGCCTTGCTTAAATGACCGCTCACAAATCCCTGTAATGCCACACTATCTGCCTCAATAAAGAAGATATGCCCCCCTAGAGACAAAACCGTTTTCTCAATACGGCTGCGCTGCGCCGCCGCTATAGCATCACTTAGCACGTAAATATCTATCTGTTCAGGATAAGACGCATTTTTTAATACAGACGCGCAAGCTACAGCCACGTGCTGAGCATAATTATTGTCTGATGCCAATACAATAGAAACTCTATCCATGTGCTATCCCTCTTTATGATTTATCTGCATCTCATACAGCTTAACATATTTCAGCATTGTATAAAAGGCGTGCTGACCACAAGAAAGGATTCCCATCCATCCATCTAAAAAGGCCTTTTTTATCAACAAAGCCCGCAATCCGCCAAGAAAAGAATGCAGAAAAGCGCTGCTCAATGAAGTCCGCTTCCCAGACTCATAACGTTCTTTTGCCCAAATCGTCGTATAGTGATCAGCCTTTTCCAACCACTGATGCCAACTTTCATACGTATAATGGTCTACTCTCCCTGTCAGCATTTTCCTTGGGGAACGGCATTCTGCATGTTCATGAACTTTTCCAACCCAAATTACATCTTTTCTTAGAAACATGCGATATACCGTATCGGGTGCAAAAATGCCATGATGAAACCGATATCCATTGAATACCATATGACGTATCATACCGTACTGCCCTGCCTCATTCTGCGCCGCAATCTGTTTAACATGCTGGCACATAGCGGCATCCATACGTTCATCGGCATCCAAATACAATACCCAGTCGGCCTCCGTCTGCGACAAGGCAAAATTCCGTTGTGCAGAAAAGTCTCCATCCCAGGCACGAAAGGCTGCTTTGGCTCCTTCTCGTTCTGCTAATTCTACCGTCCGGTCCGTACTGCCTGAATCTATGATGATGACTTCGTCCGTACACGTCTTGGCGTTACGAACGACGTCTACGATATTATCCTCTTCATTTTTCGTTAAAATCAAAATAGCTAATGAACTCATAATGCGACTCCTCAAACCGTACTTAATACGCTTTTATCGTATTGTATTATAGCATATTTGCCGCTTATACACTACATAAATCGCACCATCGGCCCGACGCCGAATGGGACAAAAATTTCATTTTCTCTCTGGCCTTCCAAGTATATCGGTCTATATTCCACAAAGCAGTAATACCGCCAAAACATGACGTTTCTTTTTTTCTGGCGAATTGTCAAGCTAAGTGCAACTTTTTAGAGTAATGTACTTCGTATGGCGTT